>Ga0070741_10007688_pt1 | contig 22108 bp, 23 predicted proteins | sample Coa_R1_4_FD_66440 | JGI IMG/M metagenome (GOLD analysis project Ga0070741, IMG submission 66440) | Surface soil microbial communities from Centralia Pennsylvania, which are recovering from an underground coalmine fire - Coalmine... | ecosystem: Environmental > Terrestrial > Soil > Unclassified ... | reverse complement strand
CACGCTGTCCTTCTTTGCCGCCATGGCCTGCCCGAGCAAGCAGCGCTCCGGGTCGCCCGGCCGGCTAGGTCGAGGTCGTCTGCAGGTCGTCCGCGGTGAGGATGACGCCGCTCGCCTGGCCGCGCGCATCGCGAAGCTGCGCGCAGCCGATGCGGCATTTGAACGTCCTGCCGCGGCGGTTGACGGCATCGACGACGAGCTCCTCCTGGCGCTGCCCGTCGCTCTCGAGGCAGGCGCGCATCGCGGGCCGCAGCCGATCCATCGGCAGGCCGATGTCGAGCGCGAAGAGCGACTTGCCGCGCGCCTCGGCCGGCTGCACGCCCCAGAACTCCTCGGCGGTCGCGTTCCAGAGAAGGACCTCGAAGGCGCGGTTCACCGCGATGGTGGCGCCGCGCTGGCCGCCGAGGACGGACGACAGGAAGGCGTTCAGGTCGGAAACCTCCTCGGTGCGCACGCGCAGCTCCTCGTTCACGGACTGCAGCTCCTCGTTGGCCGACTGCATCTCCTCGTTCATCGTCTCGAGCTCCTCGTTGGTCGACTGGAGCTCCTCGTTGGTGGTCTCGAGCTCCTCGTTCGAGGACTGCAGCTCCTCGTTGGTGGTCTCGAGCTCCTCGTTGGTCGACTGCAGCTCCTCGGTCGTCGTCTGCAGCTCCTCGCGCGCGTCGCGCAGCTCCTCGCGCAGCTTCGCCTGCGTCGTGCCGTCGAGGAAAGTGACGCTCGTGCCGAGCGGGAGGGAGCCGCCGTCCCAGAGCGGCCCCACCACAACATCGAAGAACTGCGCGCCCTCGGCGAAGCGCCGCTCCACGCCGCTCTGGGTCACCGGGCGGCGCTCCGCGTGCGCCTGCTCGATGAGCGAGCGCAGCTCGACGGGGCGGTAGGAGATTTCCAGGTCCTGCAGCGGCCGGCCGACGTCGCGCGAGTGCAGCGAGAAGAGCAGCCGCGCGCGCTTGTTCGCGGAGGCGAGCAGGCCGTTCGCGTCGACGACGATGCGCGCCACGGGCGATTCCTCGTGCGCCTGCTCCATCAGGAGAAGCCTGCTGTCCATTTCGACGCCTCCTCTGGCGCTCGGGCGCTCCGGCAGGGCCTCGCGCGCGGGCACCCGCTCGAAGATGCGGCATTTCAGGTCGAGCGGCTTGAACAGGGTGGCGTGGCTGAGCAGCATCTCGGCCTTCCCCATGAAGAGGAAGGCGCGGCGCTCCGGCTCGCCGCCGAGCGCATAGTGGAAGCGCTGCAGCACGCCCGCCTGCGTCTCGGAGTTGAAGTACATGAGCGTGTTGCGGCACACCAGGAGGTCGAGCCGCGAGATCGGCGCGTCCTGCAGCAGGTCGTGCCTGCCGAAGATGATGGCGCGGCGCAGGTCGTTGCGAAAGACGTAGTGGCCGTCCTGCGGCACGAAGTACTTCTGCCGCTGCGCGGCGGAGACGTTCTCCATCACTTTTGCGTCGTAGGTCGCGCGGCGCGCCTCGCCGAGCGCATGCTCGTCCACGTCGGTGGCGTAGATCTTCACGCGCTCGCGGAACGCCTCCTCGCCCAGCGCCTCGGCGAGCAGGATGGCGACGCTGTAGGGCTCCTCGCCCGAGGCGCAGCCCGCGGACCACACCCGCACCGCCTCGTCGGACGACTTGCCCTTCAGCACGGCCGGGATCGCCTCGCGCCCGAGCAGCTCCCACGCCGCCGGGTCGCGGAAAAACGCCGTCACGTTGATCAGGACTTCGTTGAAGAGGTGGCCGAACTCCTCGGGATGCAGCTCGAGGTGGTCGCGGTACTCGTCGAACCCGGCGATCGAGACCGCCTGCATGCGCTTCGTCACGCGCCGCACGAGGCTCGGCCGCTTGTAGCCGGTGAAGTCGAAGCCGCGGCTCTTCTGGAGGAAGGCGAGCAGCGCCTCGAACTGCGCCTCGCCGCCGCCGCTCACGGCGCCTCTCCGCGCAGCAGCGCCTGCAGCGCCGGCGCGATCCTGTCGAGCGGCAGGACGAAATCCGCGCTGCCGGTGCGCGCGGCCGCGCCCGGCATGCCGAAATACTGCGACGTCTGCTCGTCCTGCGCGATCACCTTGCCGCCCGTCTCCTTGATGGCCCGCACGCCCATGGCGCCGTCGCTGCCGGAGCCGGAAAGTACCACGGCGATCGCGCGCGAGCGGTAGGCGGCGGCCACCGACTCGAACAGCAAGTCCGCCGAGGGACGCACGAAGTGCACGAGCTCGGTGCGGGTCAGGGCGAGCACGCCTTCGGCATTGACGAGCAGGTGATGGTCCGGCGGCGCGACATAGGCGCTGCCCGCGGCGATCACCTCGCCCGCCGCCGCCTGCTTCACCCGAAGCGGGCTGCGCTTCTGGAGCAGTTGCGCGAGGACGCTGCGGTGGTGCGGGTCCAGGTGCTGGACGATGACCAGCGGCGCGGCGAAGTCCGCCGGCAGCGCGCCGAGCAGCACGGTGAGCGCGTTCAGCCCGCCGGCCGACGAGGCCACCGCCACGATGTCGAAAGCCGCAGCCGCCATGGCGCGATTCTGCACCCGCCGACGGCGCGCGACGCCCGGCGCCGACAGTTCCTTCGACGCATGCCGCGCGCCCCAGGCGCCGGCGCGGGGGCGCCGTCCGGCGCAAAGCCGCCCGGACTAGCGCTGCGCCGGCGCCCTCTGCAGCCCTTACAACGTCCATCGCTCATCCTTTGCGCCCTATGAAAATCAGCGTGCTGGGGCTCGGATACGTGGGCGCCGTATCCGCGGCCTGTTTTGCGAAGGAGGGCCACGAGGTCATCGGCGTGGACCCGGAGCGCACCAAGGTGGAGCTCATCAACGCCGGGCGCAGCCCGATCATCGAGAAGGACATCGACGAGATCATCGCCGAGCAGGTCGCCGCGGGCCGGCTCGTCGCGACCGCGGACGTGGACGACGCCGTGCGCCACACCGACCTCGCCTTCGTCTGCGTCGGCACGCCGAGCCTCGCGAACGGCGGCATCGACCTCAAGTACATCCGGCGCGTGTGCGAGCAGATCGGCCGCGCGATCGCCACCCATCCCGGCGCCCCGGTCGTCGTCGTGCGCAGCACGATGCTGCCCGGGACGATGCGCGACGTGGTGATCCCGACGCTGGAGAAGCATTCCGGAAAGCGGGCCGGCGAGGAGTTCGGCGTGTGCATCAACCCGGAATTCCTGCGCGAAGGCACCGCGGTGCACGACTACTACCACCCGCCGAAGACGGTGATCGGCGAGGTGAACCGCGCAAGCGGCGACGTGCTCGCCGCGCTCTGGGCGAAGCTGCCCGGCCCGCACATCCGCACCGACATCGAGACGGCGGAGATGGTCAAGTACGCCGACAACGCCTGGCACGCGCTCAAGGTGGGCTTCGCCAACGAGATCGGCACGCTCGCCAAGGCGCTCGGCGTCGACGCGCACCGGGTGATGGAGATCTTCTGCCAGGACCAGAAGCTCAACCTCTCGCCCTACTACTTGAAGCCCGGCTTCGCCTTCGGCGGCTCCTGCCTGCCGAAGGACGTGCGCGCGCTGCTCTACAAGGCGAAGGTGCTCGACCTCAGCCTGCCGATCCTCGCCTCGATCCTGCCCTCCAACGAGCTGCAGATCCAGCGCGGCGTGCAGGCGGTGATCGAGAAGGCGAACAAGAAGGTCGGCATCCTCGGCTTCAGCTTCAAGGCCGGCACCGACGACCTGCGCGAGAGCCCGATGGTGGAGCTCGTCGAGCGCCTGCTCGGCAAGGGCTTCGACCTGCGCATCTTCGACCGCAACGTGAGCCTCGCCGCGATCCACGGCGCGAACCGCGACTACATCCTGAACCGCATCCCGCACATCTCGCGCCTCATGGTGAGCTCGATCGACGAGGTGCTCGCGCACGCGCAGACCATCGTCATCGGCAACGCCGCCCCCGAGTTCGCCGACGTGCCCCGGCGCGTCGGCGACGGCCAGACCATCATCGATTTCGTCCGGGTGTGCGACTCGCGCACCATCCTCGGCGTCTACGAAGGGCTATGCTGGTAGCGGAGCCGCCGGCTTTCCTGCGGCGGCTCTTCACCCCCCGGACGGTATTCATGGAAGTCGGGGGAGGGGACTGCGCCCTGGCGCTTTCCGCGGCGGGCTACGTCGAGCGCGTGTATGCGGTCGAGCCCGCGCATTCGCCCTCCAGGCGCCGCCTGCCCGGCAATTTCCGCCTGGTGCGCGCCGAGGGCGTGGCGCAGGAATCGGTGGACGTCGCTTACAGCGCGCGGCCGGCGCTGCGTGCGACGGCGGAGCTGCGCAGGATCCACCGCAGCCTTGCGCCGGCCGGCGTGTTCCTTTGCCCGGTCGACAGGCAGCACGGCGCCGATGCCCTGCGCGCAGTCTTCCTCGAGGCCGGATTCCGCTCGGTCGGGCTCTATGCGCAACTCGGGCCGCTGCACGTGCGAGTCCCTTTCGGCCTGCGGCGCTTTTTCCCCAACGCGAGGGTCGCGGCGCAGAAATGAGCCGGAAGGTGCTTTTCCTGGTCGAGAACCTGCCGAGCCCGTTCGACCGGCGCGTCTGGCAGGAGGCCTGCGCGCTGCGCGACGCGGGCTACACGGTGTCCATCATCTGCCCGACGGGCAAGGGCTGCGAGAAGCGCTTCGAGGCGATCGACGGCATTCACATCTGGCGCTACGAGCTGCCGGTGGAGGCCGAGGGCGCGCTCGGCTACGCGCTCGAATACTCGAGCGCGCTCTCCCGGTCTTTCTTCCTCTCCCTGAAAGTCCTCCTGACCCGGGGCTTCGACGTCATCCACGCCTGCAACCCGCCCGATCTGTTCTTCCTGATCGGGATTTTCTACAAGCTCTTCGGCAAGAAGTTCCTCTTCGATCACCACGACGCGAACCCGGAGCTCTACGAGGCCAAGTTCGGGCGCCGCGGCCTGCTCTACCGCGTGATGCTCGGGCTCGAGAAGCTCACCTTCCTTGCCGCCGACGTCTCGCTCGCGACCAACGAGTCGTACAAGCGCATCGCCCTGACGCGCGGCGGCATGGCGCCGGAGCGGGTTTTTGTGGTGCGCAGCGGGCCCAGCCTCGAGCGACTGAAGAAAGTCCCTGCGCAGGAATCCTTGAAAAAGGGCCGGCGCTACCTGGTCGGATACGTCGGCGTGATGGGCCGGCAGGAAGGCATCCACCTGCTCCTCGAGGCGGTGCGGCACCTGGTGCACGACCTGCGGCGCAGCGACATCCATTTCGGGCTGGTCGGCGGCGGCACGTCGCTCGAGGAGATGAAGCGCCTCGCCGCAACGCTCGGCGTCGGGGACTTCGTCACGTTCACCGGGCGCGTGCCGGACGCGGAGCTGCTGGCGATGCTGAGCACGGCCGACGTCTGCGTGAACCCGGACGTCGCCAACGAGATGAACGACATCTCGACCATGAACAAGATCATGGAATACATGGCGCTCGGCAAGCCGGTGGTGCAGTTCGACCTGACCGAGGGGCGCTTCTCCGCGCGCGAGGCTTCGCTCTACGCCCGGCGCAACGACCCGGCCGACCTCGCGGCGAAGATCGTCGAGCTCGTGGACGATCCCGCGCGCCGCGCCGCAATGGGCGCTTTCGGGCGCAGGCGCGTGCTCGAGGAGCTCGAATGGCGCTACGAGGCGCCGAAGCTCCTCGCCGCCTACGACGCGCTCTGGGCGAGGGCCGCGCCGCGCGAGCGCCCCGCCACCTGAAAGAGGCTGCCATGCCCAGCTACCGTCCCGATATCGATGGCCTGCGCGCGTTCGCGGTGCTGTCGGTCCTTGCCTTCCATGCCTTCCCCGGAGCGGCCCCGGGCGGCTTCGCCGGCGTGGACGTGTTCTTCGTCATCTCCGGGTTCCTCATCTCCGGCATCATCCTCGGCGAGCTCGGGCGCGGCACGTTCAGCATCGCCGAGTTCTACCGGCGGCGCGTGCGGCGCATCTTCCCGGCGCTGCTCCTCGTGCTCGCCGCGAGCCTCGCGATCGGCTGGCGCGTCCTGCTGCCCGACGAGTTCCGCCAGCTCGGCAAGCACATCGCGGCAGGGGCCGGGTTCGTCTCGAACCTCGCGCTCTGGCGCGAGTCGGGCTACTTCGACACCTCGGCCGCGCTCAAGCCGCTGCTGCACCTCTGGTCGCTCGGCGTCGAGGAGCAGTACTACCTCGCCTGGCCGCTGCTGCTCATTCTCTGCCGCGGCCGGCGCCGCGCCATGGGCTGGATGATCGCCCTCGTCGCCCTCGCTTCCTTCGCCATCAACATCGCGCTTACGGCAAAGCGGCCGGACGCGGCGTTCTACCTGCCGGTCTCGCGCTTCTGGGAGCTGATGGTGGGCAGCGGCCTCGCGTTCTTTTCCTTCCGGACGAAGAGCCGATGGGCGAGAGAAGCGCAATCCGCCGGCGGCGGGCTGCTGCTGGCGGCATCGCTCGCGCTGCTCGCGGAAGGCAGGGCGTTCCCGGGCTGGTGGGCACTGCTGCCGACGCTCGGCGCGGCGCTCGTGATCTCGGCCGGCCCGCAGGCGTGGCTGAACCGCACGGTCCTCGCGCATCGGGGCGCGGTGTTTGTCGGGCTGATCAGCTACCCGCTCTACCTGTGGCACTGGCCGCTCCTCGCGTACGCCCGCATCGTCGCCGGCGCGGAGCCGGCCCTTGCCACGCGCGTGGCGCTTTGCGCCGCGAGCGTGCTGCTCGCGTGGCTGACCTATGAGCTGGTGGAGAAGAAGGTGCGCGGCCTCGCGCGCGGCAGGGCGCCCGCCAAGGCCGTCCCCGCGCTCGCGGTTTCCATGGTGCTGCTGGGCGGCTGCGGGGTCCTCGCCCTGAAGAACCGGATCGAGCCCGAGTCGGCGCTCAACCCGCTCGCCGAGGAAGTCTCGCTCGCCTCGAGCGACTGGGCCTACGGCGCGGACGGCGTGCGCGTGCTCCCCGGCGACTCCCCGCGCACCGTGCTCTTCATCGGCGACAGCCACATGCAGCACTACTGGCCGCGCATCCAGAAGATCGTTGCCGAGCACCGCAAGCCGGTGCGCTCGGCCGTGTTCGACACGGTGGGTGGCTGCGCGCCCATCCCCGGCATCGAGCGTACCGGCCAGGCGTGCAGCGCCTTCGTGGACGAGGCGCTTTCCCGGGCGCGCGCATCCGAGGTCGACACCGTCGTGGTCGCCGCGTCCTGGGTCGGCTTCATCCACCGGCCCGACTACGTGCGGATCTCCGACGGCGCCCCGATGGACCCCGCCTGGGCGCTGCGCCAGCTCGAGTCCTCGCTCGCCGCGCTCCGCAAGAGCGGCAAGCGCGTCGTGCTGGTGCTGTCCTCGCCGCGCGGCGCGCTGCTCGATCCGAAATCCGCGGTCCACCGCGACGGCATGACGATCCGCATCCGCTACGGCGCGCCGATGACGCGCGCGGCGCTTGCCGAAGTCACCGCGCCCATCGACGGCGAGCTGCGCAAGATCGCGGCGCGCGTCGGCGCCGACGTGGTGGACCCGGCGGAGTGGCTGTGCTCGCCGACGCTCTGCCCGGCGGCCGACCCGCAGGGCCGCCCGCTCTACAAGGACGAGTCGCACATCCGTGCCGTGGTGGTGCGCGAGATCTTCGACGCGTTCGACCGCTACGTGTACCTCGACAACCAGCCGTAGGAGGCGGCCCCATGCTGATCGCCAACGTCCTCAGGTTTCCGCTGTCGTTCTTCGCCGGGCGCCTGCCGCAGCGCGCGGCCCCGCGCTCGCGCGAGCAGCTGCGCGAGCACTATCTCATCGAGCGCGAGCTCGCCGAGCGCCTGTGCTCCGCGCCGGTCGAGGAGCGGCCGGCGCTCTACATGAAGGTCTACGACGAGCTGCTGCGCCGCGTGCCGCACCACCCGATGCTGCAGGTGCGCGTGGACCCGCGCGAGCTCGGCCGGCGCGCCGCGGCGGCCGAGCGCACGCTCGCTTTTCTCGCCCGGTTCTTCCGTCCGGGCTGCACCTTCATGGAGATCGGCGCCGGCGACTGCGCGGTGTCGGTGCGCGCGGCAGCGCAGGTGAAGCAGGTCTACGCCATCGAGGTCTCCGCGGAGATCGTCGCCCAGGTGCGCGCGCCCGGGAACCTCGCCGTCGTGCTGTGCAACGGCCTTTCCATCCCGGTAGCGCCGGGAAGCGTGGATGTGGCCTTCAGCGACCAGCTGATGGAGCACCTGCACCCGGACGACGCCGCGCTGCAGCTCGCGAGCATCTACCGCTCGCTCGCCCCGGGCGGGGTCTATCTGTGCGTCACGCCGAACCGGCTCTACGGGCCGCGCGACATTTCCGAGCATTTCGACGAGGTCGCGACCGGCCTGCACCTGAAGGAGTATTCCGCGCGCGAGATCCGCAAGGTGCTGCACGCGGCGGGATTCTCGCGCGTGCGCTTCTATGCGGGCGCCCGCGGCCTGTACGTCGCGATCCCGTACTTCCTCGTCGCCGCCGTGGAGGGCGTGCTCGAAAAGCTGCCCTACGGGTTGCGCAAGCTCGCCGCCGACACCGGCCCGCTGCGCGCGCTCCTCGGGCTGCGCGTCGCCGCGACGAAATAGGCCATGCGCCGGTGAAGCGCATAGACGCGCGCGGTGAGCGGCCCGATGCGGTAGCCGCCCATGCCGGCCTTGATCTCGGTGGACGCCGCGTCGTAGCGCAGACGCAGGAACTCGACCGTCCAGGCGTCGGTGTCGAGGATTGCGCACTCCGCCAGGCGGCCGCTCGCGCGGCGCGAGGCATCCACCGCGCCCGGACTGAGGATCCAGCGGCCCGGGTCGGCCTCGCGGAACGAGGCCTCGTGGCGCTCGCTCAGGATGGACAGGCGCGCGTGCGGATCCGGCGCGTCGTGGCGCAGCGCGATGCCGCCGTCGATGCTGCGCGCCCGCGGCAGCGCCTTCAGCCAGGCGAGGCTGGCCGCGCGCAGCGCCTTGCGCGTGCGCCGCAGCGCGTAGGCGGCGCGGTCGGAGAAGCCCGACAGGTCCGCCGCGCCGACGGCGGCGAGGTCGTGGTTGCCGGCCACGCTGACGCAGCGCCGGCCGTAGAGGAGCGAGATGCACGCCTCCGGGTCGGCGTTGTAGCCGACCACGTCGCCCGCGCAGAGGAAGCGCTCGATGCCCCTCGCGCCGAGGGCCTCGAGCACTGCCTCCAGCGCTTCGCGGTTGCCGTGGATGTCTGCGAGGACGCCGTAGCGGGCCATGCGCCGGCAAGCGTAGTGCCCGCATGCGGCGCCCCGCGCATCGGGCATTTGCTCCATTCGGCCCAATGCCTTAGGTCGAACTCTGTGCCCTGCGGCCGCTAGGCTTGCAGCCATGGTCGTCGCCATCCACCAGCCCCACTTCATGCCCTGGCTCGGGTACCTGCACCGCATGGCGCAGGTGGATCTTTTCGTGCTCCTGGACCACGTGCAGTTCGAGCGCGGCAACTACCAGAACCGCACCCGCATCCTGCAGAACGGCGAGGCGCGCTGGCTCACCGTGCCCGTCATCCAGCGCTCGCAGAAGGAGCGCATCGCCGACAAGGAGATCGACAACCGGGTCGAGGGCGAGCGCTGGTGGCCGCGGGTGCACTTCGACACGCTGCGCCACGCGTACCGCGAGGCCGGCTATTTCGGTGCCTACGCGGCGACGCTGAAGGAGCTGCTGCACACGCGCCGGGAGCGCCTCGTCGAGCTGAACCAGGCGATGCTCGACTTCCTGCGCGATGCGCTCGGCGTGCGCACGCCGCTCGTGAAGAGCTCCGAGCTCGGCGTGGACGGAGCCAAGTCCGACCTGATCCTGAAGATCTGCAAGGCCGTGGGCGCCGACACGCTGCTCGCGGGCTTCGGCGGCTCGCGTCACTACCTCGACCGCGATGCGTTCGCAGCGCAAGGCGTGCGCATCGAATACCACGAGTTCCGGCACCCGGTGTACCGGCAGGCGGGCGGCGCTGCCTTCACGGCGGGCCTGTCTTCGATCGACCTTCTGCTCCATTGCGGCCCGCAGAGCCGCGCCGCGCTTTTCGGCGAGAGCGCACAGCATGAGTCGTGCGCGGCCTGAGACCCGGATCTCCCTGCCTGAGAACTCCACAACGCGTTGGTATGCGACGCACATCCGGCGCTACGGCTACGGCTATCGCGCGCTCGGCTTCGGCCGCCGCTCGTCGCAGGAGAAGCGCTTCGGCGCGCTCCTCGGCCTGGGCAGCTTCCACGGCAGGAGCCTGCTCGACGCCGGCTGCGGCTTCGGCGACCTGCTCGAGTGGCTGCAGGGCCGCGGCGTGCGGCCCCAGTACACCGGCTTCGACCTCTGCGCGCCCATGATCGAGCGCTGCCGCAAGCGCTTCGCCGCGCAGGGTTCGAGCGCACGCTTCCTCGTCGCCGACGCGCTGGGCTTCGAGCCCGAGGCGGGCCCCTATGACTACGTGGTGGCGAGCGGCATCTTCGGCCTCGCCGCGCGCGGCACGCGCGCGCGCATCCGGCCGACGCTCGAGCGCCTGTTCGCGCTTTGCCGCCGCGGCCTCGCGGTCAACTTCCTGAGCGCCCGCGCGCCGCGGCGCAGCGCGGCGCGCGTCTACGTCGATCCGGCGGAGATGCTGGAGCTCGGGCTCGGCCTGACCCCGGCGGCGCGCCTGGACCACAGCTACCTGCCCAACGATTTCACGCTGCTGCTTTACCGCACGCCGCCCTGGACGCTGGAAAACGCTTCGGAGGAAGCCTCATGAACATGCCCGCCACGAATCTCGGCGGACGCTCTTTCACCGCGCGCTACGCCGGCAGCACCGTGCTCGCCATGGGCGCGCATCCCGACGACCTCGAGCTCGGCATCGGCGGCACGCTTGCGCGGCTCTCGCGCGGCGGCGCGCGCGTCGTCATGGCGGTGGTGTCGATCCCGAACGACCACGAGGTGCGCCGCCGCGAGGCGGAGCGCGCCGCCGGGATCCTCGGCTGCGAGCTGCGCGTGCTGCTCGAGCCCGGCCGGCGCATCGAGGACGTCAAGCACTACCAGCTCGTCTCGATGCTCGACAGGCTCGTGCGCGAGCTCTCGCCCGCGGCGCTCTTTACGCACAGCGCCTCGGAGTTCCATCGCGACCACGTCACCGTCCACAACGCCTGCCTGTCGTCGCAGCGCCTGGTGTACTTCGACTTCTTCTTCTACCACCCGACGATGTGCCGGCCGGTGCCGATGCCGTTCCATCCGCGGGCCTACGTCGACGTCACTTCCACCATCGACGCGAAGATGCAGGCGATCGACGCCCACCAGAGCCAGTTCGCCTGCCGCGGCATCGGCACCGACATGTACCGCGACATCGCGCAGCTGCAGGGCCGCATGGTGGGCGTGCCTTACGCGGAGGGCCTCGATGTCGGGCGGATGGTCCTCGCCTAGCGCGGCACTCGCCGCGCCGCCGCCCGCGGCGAGGGTCGAGGCGCTGCGCGGGCCCGACGAGCTCGCGGCGCTCGTGCCCGAGTGGGAGGCGCTCGCCGGCGCGGCGCTCGAGCCGAGCCCGTTCTACGAGCACTGGATGCTGCGGCCGGCGCTGCAGTGGCTCGCCGCCGAGGCGCCGGTGCGCATCGTCGCGGTGCGGGTCGACGGGGCGCTCGCCGGCGTGTTTCCGTTCCAGGAGCTGCGCCGCTACAAGGGCCTCCCGCTGCGCGGCCTGCGGCTCTGGCGCCATCGCCATTGCATGCTGTGCGTGCCGCTCGTGCGCCGTGACGCGGCCGCCGCCTGCCTCGACGCGCTGCTCGACTGGGCCTCGCATCGCGCGGCGCTCCTCGAGATGGAATGCATACCGGCGGGCGGCGCGTTCCACTGCGCGCTGCTCGACGCGGGCGCGCGGCGCGGCAGCGCCCCGGTCGCGGAAGACGTCTTCACGCGCGCCGTGCTTCGCAAGGCGCAGAGCGCCGAGCGCTACCTGGAGAGCGCCCTCTCGAGCACGACGCGCAGGAAGCTCGCGCGCAAGGCGCGCCGGCTCGCCGAGCGCGGCGCGCTCGCGCACGTGCGCCTCGAGCCGGAAACGGACATCGGGCGCTGGACCGAGGAGTTCCTCGCCCTCGAGGCGAGCGGCTGGAAAGGCGAGCGCGGCAGCGCGCTCGCCTCGCGCGAAGGCGATGGCCGCTTCGCGGCCGCGGTGTTCGAGGAAGCCTTCCGCCGCGGCCGGCTCTTCAGCGTCGGGGTGAGCCTCGATGGCGCGCCGATCGCGCGCTGCTGCACGCTCCTCGCCGCGCCCGGGAGCTTCGCCTTCAAGACGGCCTACGACGAGCGCTTCGCCGACTTCTCGCCGGGGGTGCTGGCGGAGCTCGACCGCATCGCCGCGTTCCACGGCCTCGAGGGAATCGAGTGGATGGACTCGTTCACCGGCACGCAGAACAAGCGGCTGGACGCGATGTGGAAGGACCGCATCGCCGTGCAGACGCTCGCGCTCGCCCTCAACCGCCGGGGGGCGCTGGCGCTGGCGGCGCTGCCTGCGCTGCGCTTTGCGAAGCGGGCGCTGCGGCCGGGTTGACCGGCACGTAGGAGAACTGCCAGTCGCTGTAGTGCGTCGCGCCGCTGAAGGCGCGGTCCGCGGCGGCGAAGCTGCCGGTCTTCACCGGCTCGGCGCTCGAGCGGCTGTACACGCCCATGATGCCGCCGCCGGGCGCCTCGACGAGGCCCCATTGCGCCTTGGCGGTCATCGGATCGACGTAGAGGCGGCGCAAGTAGCGCTTGATGGTCGGGAAGCGATTGTCCTCCAGCAGATCCTCGAGCTTCTGCGGGTAGCGCTTGGCGATGCCCGGGGTGTTCTCGTAGTACGCGCCGATCGCGTCGCGGAACTGGTTGCCGGCGAAGAGCAGCTCCACCTCCTTCGCGCGCTGCTCGGCGTGCGAGGTGAATTCGCCCACCGCGGCGAGGCCGAAGCCGAGCGCCGCGACGAGGATCAGAACGATCAGGTAGGTGAAGCCGGCCTGGCCCTTACCAGCGCTCGTACGGTTTTCCATTCGACCCCACACCCTTCGCGGCGCTGTGCACGTCGTAGACGCCGCCCTTGGCCGGATCGGACGGCGCCTCGACGATCCAGATCGGCTTCTGCGTCAGCGGGTCGGTCGGGATCGAGCGCAGGTAGCGCTTCGTGACGAGCTCGTCGAGCGTTTTCGGGTAGTGGCCGGAGTCCGCGTAGTGCTTGTCGAGCGCATCGCGCATGATGTTGAGGTTCTCCTGCAGCGCCGCCTCCTCGGCGCGGTGCACCCGTCCCATGTAGTCGGGCACGACCACCGACAGCAGCAGGCCGATGACGGTGAGCACCACCATCAGCTCGACCAGCGTGAATCCTCGTTCAGCCTTCATTTCACCAGTCCCTGTACTTGACGCCGTTCAGGCCGACGCCGTCGCTTTGCGTGAAGACGTCGTAGACGTCCTTGCCGGGCTTCGGGTCGTCCGCGGGGCTCTCGTAGCTGCGCAGACCCCAGTCCTGCCCGCCGAGCGGGTCGGCCGGGATGCGGCGCAGGAAATAGATCTTCGCGGCCTTCGGGTTCTGCGCGTCGGCCACGCCCTCGACGAGCGCCTGCAGCGTCGGCGGATAGCCCGTCTTGCCGATGTCGCGCGCGATGCGGCCTTCGTCGAAGGCGCGCTTGTACGCGTCGATGCCGCCGCGCAGCTCGCGCAGCGCCTGGCGCAGGTCGCGCTCCTTGGAGCGCTGCCAGCTCACCTCGGCGAGCGGCAGCGCCACGGAGGCGAGCAGCGCCACGATCGCCACCGTGACGACCAGCTCGATCAGCGTGAAGCCGCGGCCCTTCATTGCTTGAGCGCGGGCGGATTGGGCCCGGCCGCGGGCGGCTGCGGCGGGTACTGGTTGGAGGGCGCCGCAGGCGCGCTCGCCGGCGCCGCCGGCGCGGGCGCCGGTGCCGGCGCGGAAGGCACCGGCGGCGGCGGGTTGCCGCCGTAGCCCTGGAAGGACTGCATGCCGCTGCCGCCGCCGCTCGAGCCCACTTCGGCCTCGGTGCCGGAATTGAATTCCTGCTCCTTCGCTCCCGGCGTCTCGATGTTGCGCACGACGTGCGGCGTGATGAGGAGCACCACCTCGGTCTTGTTGACCGTGTCGCCGTTGTTCGAGAAGAGCCGCCCGAGGATGCCGGCGTCGGAGATGCCCGGCACGCCGCTGGAGGTGCGCCGGTCCTCGTCGTTGATGAGTCCCGCGAGCACCTGCGTCTCGCCGTCCCTGAGGCGCAGCGTCGTGGTGGCGTTGCGCGTGCCGAGCTGGTAGGCGAGGGTGCCCGAGCTCGTCTTGATCTGGTTCGAGACGTTGCTCACCTCGAGGCCGACCTTGATGCCGACGTTGTCGTCGAGGAAGACCTGCGGCTCGACGTCGAGCTTGAGGCCGACGTCGAGGTAGTTGACCGACTCGGAGACGAATCCGGTCGCCCCGGCGGTGGTGGTCACCACGGGCACGCGGTCGCCGACGTGGATGTGCGCCTTCTCGCGGTTCTTCACCCGCACGCGCGGGTTCGCGAGGAGATTGGTGCGCCCGTCCTGCTTGGAGAAGTTGAACGCGACCAGCGGATCGGGCACGTTCAGGCGGAAGAGGCCGGCGTTCAGGTGCTTCGCCTCGGTGCCGGTGATCTGCCCGGCGACGCCGCCGGCGCCCATCAGGCCGAGGCTGAGCGAGGTCGGCAGCTGGATGCCGAGCTGCTGCAAGTGACTGTAGCCCACCTCGAGCACCTGCATCTCGAGCACGACCTCCGGCTCGGCCATGTCCTGGTTCGCCACCAGCTTCTCGGCGACGCGGATCGCCTCGGGCGTGTCGCGCATCACGAGCAGGTTCATCTTCTCGTCGACGTAGAGGTCGCGCGTCTTCACGACCTGGCGGATCATGTTCGCGGTCTGCTTCACGTCGGCGTTCGCCAGGTAGAAGCTCTTCACGATCAGGTCCTTGTAGTCGTGCGCCTTCGCCGGCGTGTTCGGGTAGATGAGCACGGTGTTGTCGTTCATCACCTTGCGCTCGAGCTGGTTGGTGACCAGCACGAAGCGCATCACTTCCTCGATGCTCGTGTTGCGCGCGAACACCGTTGCCTTGGCGTCGGGCGGGACGTCGCGGTCGAAGACAAAGTTGAGCCCGGTCTTCTTCGAGATCAGCTCGAACACGGTGCGCAGCGGCGCGTCGCGGAACTCCATCGTGATCGGCTTCTTGAGCTTCGCGTTCAGCTCCGGGTTGGCGGGCGTCGCCTTGGCCGCCTTGTCCTCGACCTTGCGCACGATCGCTCTTGCGTCGCGGCTCTGCGGGTTGTCGGCGAGCACCTGCTTCGCCTTCTCGAGCGCCTGCTTGTAGTCGCCGGCCTTGAGCGCGGCGTCGGCCTCGGCGAGCCTGCCGAGGCTCTGGCGGTCCTTCGCGAGCGCCTCGAGGCCGGCCTTGGCGCGCGCGTTCTCCGGGTCGTAGCCGAGCGCGCGACGGTAGGCCGCCTCCGCCTGGTCGAACGCGTTCGCGCCGCGCGCGGCGTCGCCCTGCTGCAGGAAGCGCTCGAGCGCGACGCTGCGGTGGCGCAGGTAGTAGTTCTTCACCTCGAGGTTGTCGGGGTCCTGCCTGGCGGCCTGCTCGACGAGCGCGAGGCCTTCCTCCTCGTGGCCCGACTCGACCATCTTGCGGCCCTGCACGAAGGTTTCGTTGTAGGCGCAGGCGGCGAGCGCGAGCAGAAGGAGGAGGGCGAGGATCTTGGGGAAGCGCTGAGTCATCAGTTGACCGCCGAAAGGTTGAGCTCCTGCCGGGTCTTGAGCGGGAGATAGGTGAAAACGACCGCGGACTCGGTGATCTTGTCCACGCGGTAATCGTCGATGCGCTGCCCCTTGCGCAGCGTGAAGCTGTCGTCGCCGCGCAGGACGAAGACGGAAAGCTTCCCGTCCTCGATCAACTTGCCGACGTAGCGAAAGGGGAGCGGCGGCGCGGTGGGCGCCGACGGCGCGCCCGGCGCCTGGGCCTGTGCCTCGGGCGCGAAGCTGTGCTGGCGGAACGGGTCCACGCCGGAGGCGGCGGGCGCCTCGTGGCCGCGCTCGATGCGCGCGACGTCGATGTCCTCGGCGCCCGCCTCGCGCGGCGCGATGCGGGTGTCGATCCGCGCGGCCGGCTCGCTCGGGGCATCCGAGCGCCGCTCGCGGCCGATGCCGACCGAGGCGATCAGCGCGAGCGCGATCACCGGCAGGGCCGCGCGGCGCAGCGCCCGCTTGTTGAGGGACAGCCTCATCCCTTCACCCGATGGAGGGTGAGGTGCAGCTCGGCCTGCACCGCGCCGTCGTTCCTCGACTGGCGCTTGATCGAGAGCTGGTCGATCGAGAGCACCGGGATTTCGGCGAGCGCGCGCTTCACGAACTCGCGGATCTGCGCGTAGCTGCCGCTCACCGGCAGGCTGATCTCGTAGCGCTCGACGCGCCCGGCGGCAAGCGGCGTGCGGTAGCTTCCCGACTGCATCTCCACGCCGGTCGCGACGGCGATGCCGTAGAGCTTGGCGAGCCAGTCGGTCGGCGCCTCGTCGCGCTTCAGGAACCGGTAGAGCGCCGCGATGCGCTCGCCCGCGCCCGAGGGCTCGGCGGCCGCGCGCCCGGCATGGCGCGCGAGCTCGAAATCGAGCGCCTCGCTCTTCTCCTGCGCCGGCTTGACGACGAAGGCGAAGAAAAGCGCCGCCACGACCAGAATACCGATGGCGCCGGCGCCGAGCAGCCCGAGCTCCTCGCGCAGCCGCAGCAGGTTGAGCGTCACGCGGTCTCTCACTTCTCCTCCTGCCACGCCGCGGAGATGGCGAAGCCGACCGGGCGCTGCGGCTCGTCCTTCTTCACCTCGTGGCGCACGAGCTGCACGTTGGCGAGCGTCCCGGCGCGGCTCAGGTTCAGGACGTAGGTGAGCGCGGCGAGGTAGTCCTTGCTGTCCCCGGAGATGAGCACGGTGCGCGCCTTCGGGTCGGGCTCGATGGAAAGCAGCGTCACGTTGTCGGTCGCCGCGGTCTCGAGCGCCGAGAAGAGCCGGCCCCACGGCGTCGACAGCCGCTGCACCGTCTCGCGCGCCGCCGCGATTTCCTCGGGCGTGGCGCTCTTCGCGCCGCGCGCGCGGTGTGGCTCGAGGCGCGCGAGCTCGCCCTGCTTGGCGCGCGTGGCGCGCACCGCCTTCACGTAGGAGACGGCGACGTCGCCCGAGAAGGCGACGGCCAGCGCCAAAAGCACGCGGCCGGCCCAGGGCCAGGAGGCCCGCGGCCGGCGGAAATCGATCTGGAGGTCGTTCAACGCGCGCTCACCCCATGGCCATCGCCAGGTCGCGGTAGTCCATCGCGCACGCGCGCCAGTCCTCGTACTGCGCGGCGTCGAATTCGCCCTGCGTGCAGGCCACGACGCTCGTGCACGGCTTGTCGAGGCCGAGGAACGCACTCTCGCGCTCGAGGATCTGCGGCAGCACCATCTGCCAGCGGGCGTCGATGCGGCGGCTGCGGATCGCGGTCCACACCCCGCGCAGCAGCAGCGCGAGCGTGAGGCGCCCGGGCTCCTCCACCACCAGCCAGCAGGTGCCGTCGCCGAGCACCTTGCGCGTCTTCTCGTTCAGGCGGTTGAACGCCGCGACGAGGAAGGGCTGCACCGAGACGAGCGCGGCGCCGGCGCCGCTCGCCTGCATGGCGAGCGCCTCCAGGATCTCGCGCTCGAGCGCGCACGCGAGCCGCGGGCCCGCGGGCGAGGTCTCCGTCACCTTCACGTCCCAGGCCGCCGCCGCCGGGCCGTAGATCGCGCCGAAGCGGTGCCTTGCGAGCGCGAGCCACTGCTCGTCGCTCTTCAGCGCCTCGTTCGGCGCGAGCAGCGCGTAGCGCACGAACTGGTCGGCGAGCACGATGCTCACCTCGGCGCCGCGCGCCTCCTTCAGCGCCTCGGGCAGCGCCGCGACCGGCGCTTTCCATTCGGGGCCGTTCGCGCCGGGCTGCACCGGCAGCACGCGCTGCTGTGCCTTCGACGGACGCAGGCCGCGCCGGTACTCGGCGAGGAGCAGGCGGTCGGCGCAGACGCCGACGCGCAGGTGGTTACGCCACAAAGGTGACACGGTTGATTTCCTCCAACGTGGTTTCTCCGGCCGCGACGAGCGCCGCGGCGGCGTCGCGCAGCGGCACGGTGCCCGCCGCGCGCGCGGCTTCCTTGAGCTTCCGCACCGGGGCGCGGGCGATGATCAGCTCGCGCAGCTCGTCGTTCAGCACGAGCAGCTCGCCGATCGCCTTGCGGCCGCGGAAGCCCGTGCCGCGGCATTCCGCGCAGCCCTTCGACTGGCACTGCCTGCAGAACACCCGGATCAGGCGCTGCGCCAGCACGCCGTTCAGCGCCGAGACGAGGTTGTACGAGTCGACGCCCATGTGCTGGAAGCGCCCCAGCACGTCGATCGCGTTGTTCGCGTGCACCGTCGTATAGACGAGGTGGCCGGTGAGCGCCGACTGCACCGCGATCTCCGCGGTCTCCGGGTCGCGGATCTCGCCGACCATGATGCGGTCCGGGTCGTGGCGCAGGATCGAGCGCAGCCCGCGCGCGAAGGTGAGCCCCTTCTGCTCGTTCACCGGGATCTGCAGCACGCCCGGCAGCTGGTACTCCACCGGGTCCTCGATGGTGATGAACTTGTCCTGGCCCTGGTTCGTCTCGGAGATGACCGCGTACAGCGTGGTCGTCTTGCCCGAGCCGGTGGGACCGGTGACGAGCAGCATGCCGTAGGGCTGCGCCGCGAGCGCCCTCAAGCCCTGCTTCATCTCGTCGGTGAAGCCGAGCACGTCGAGGGTCAGCCCGGTGATCTGGTCCGAAAGCGCCCGCCGGTCGAGGATCCGCAGCACCGCGTCCTCGCCGAACACGCTCGGCATGACCGAGACGCGGAAGTCGATGTCGCGCCCCTCGCGGCGCGCCTTGAAGCGCCCGTCCTGCGGCACGCGGCGCTCGGCGATGTCGAGCTCCGACACGACCTTGATGCGCGAGATCACCTGCTCGGCGATCTCGGTCCCCGGCACCGACTCCGCCGGCGTCAGCACGCCGTCGATGCGGTACTTGATGGTGAGGCCCGCGGCGGTGGACTCCAGGTGCACGTCGCTCGCGCCGGCCTTGAGCGCGTCGTAGAGCGTCGAGGTGACCAGGCGCACCACGGTGCTGTCGCCCTCGGCGGCGCTCTCGAAGGAGATTTCCTGGGCCTTCTCGTCGATCAGCGTCTCGGAAAAATCCTTGGAGATGCCGTCGAGGGCGCGCAGCCCGGTCTCCTGCTGCGAGAGCCAGGTGGCGACGTCGTGGCGGTGGGCGACGCGGTAGTGGAAGGGCTCGCGCAGCCGGCTCTCGAGCCAGTCCTGCGTGTCGAGGTCGTACGGATCGACGAGCACGATGCACAGCTCGGCGTTCGCGGCGGCCTCCGAGGCGCGCAGCGCGACGCAGCCGCGCCGTGCCGCCTCGGCGAAGGGCACGGCGTCGAACGCCGCGCGCTCGGCGCGCATCTGCTCCAGCGTGATGGAGGGCATCGCGAGCGACTCCGAGAGGCGCGTCACGAACTCCGCCGGCCCGCAGCCGAGCTGGTCCTCGAGCGCCTCGACGAGCGGCTTCTCGCTCGAGCGGGCCTGGTGCAGATCCGCGGCGCTGATCACTGGATGGAGCCCGCCAGCTCGAAGATCGGCATGTACATGAGGACGACGACGAGCCCGATGGTGATGCCGAGGATCGCCATCAGCACCGGCTCGAACGCCTTGGTGAACCAGTCGAGGTAGCGCGCCACCTCGTCGTCGTGGAAGCGCGCGATCTCGCCGAACATGCGCCCCATGTCGCCGCTGCGCTCGCCGACCGAGAGCATGTGGCTCGCGACCGACGTGGCGAGGCCCGCGGCGCCGAGTGCCGCCGACATCGGCCGGCCTTCCTCGACCAGGCTGCGCGCCTTGGCGAGCTGCGGCCGCAGGTGCGCGGCGAGGAGGTCGCGCACCATGTCGAGCGCGCGCACCGCCGGGATCCCGGCGCGCAGCAGCATGCCCGCGGTGCGGTACAGGCGCGCGAGCTGGTAGGTCTTCAGGTGCTCGCCGACCGCGGGAATCGCCCACAGCAGGCCGTTCAGGTAGGCGCGCACGTCGGCCCGGGTCAGCGCCCACGCGGTGGTGGAAATGAAGACGAAGAAGGCGGAAGCAAAAACCCAGGCGTTGTGCCCGACGAAGCTGCCGAACGTGAGCAGCAGGCGCGAGAAGAGCGGCAGGGTGCTCTGCATGTCCTCGTACACCTTGGCGAAGCGCGGCACCACGTAGAACATGAGGAAGCCGAGCACCAGGCTGCCGACGACGATCAGGATCGCCGGGTAGATCGTGGCCGAGACGACTTTCTTGCGCACCTTGTCGAATTCCTGCTGGTACGCGATGTAGCGGCCGAGCGCCTCGCGCACGTTGCCGGTGCGCTCGCTCGCCTTGATCGTCGCCACGTAGAGCGGCGAGAAATGATCCGGGAACCCGGCCACCGCCTGCGAGAACGGCTCGCCGCGATGGATCGCGAGCAGGATCCCGGCGAGCACCTTGTGGCGCTCGCCGTGCGCCTCCTTGTCCGCGAGCGCCTGCAGCGCCTCGACCAGGTTGAGGCCCGCCTCGAGGAGCGACAGGAGCTCCACCGAGAAGAGCATCGTCGGGAAGCGCGCCTGGCGGCGGAAGACCGGCAGGCGCAGGCGCCGCGCCTCGAGCGCCTTCACGGAGAAGACCGTCAGGCCGCGGCGCCCCGCCGCGTCGAGCGCGGCCGCCTCGCTGGCGGCGTCGAGGGCGAGGGCGACGACCTGCTGGCGCCGGTCGACGGCGTGGATCTCGAATTGCATCGGCCTCGCCTTAGAGCACGCCGATGTCGGCGTCCTCGCCCGAGCCGCCGGCCTTGCCGTCGCGGCCGAAGGAGAAGAGCTGGAACTCGCTCTTCTCGCCGGGGATGCGGTAGACGTACGGATGGCCCCACGGATCGGCGGGGACCGCCTTCTTCAGGTACGGGCCGCTCCAGTTCGGCTCGTTCGCCGGGCGGTTCACGAGCGCCTCGAGGCCCTGCTCCGGGCTCGGATAGTGGCGCGTGTCGAGGCGGAACTGGTCGAGCGCCTTTTCGAGCGACTCGATCTGCGCGCGCGCGACCTGCACTTCGGAGCGGCCGACCTGCGAGAAGTAGCGGGGTGCGACGTAGCCCGCCAGCAGGCCGATGATCACGATCACCACCAGCAACTCGAGTAGCGTAAAGCCGTTGTGCTTGTGCATTCTTTGGGCTCCTTCCCTCTGGCCGCCTGCAGAGCTGCAGGTCGTACCGGGCCCCTGCTTGCACGCCCCGTGCCAGCGCCCGGAAGCTCGAGGTTTCAAGGACTTAGCGCGCCCGCGTAGCGGGATGCACTACCGCATCTGTAGCGGGTGAACGACGGGCTGTCATGCCGGGGACCCAAGCGCCTGTTCCGACACGCAAATCCCTGTCGCCCGGGGCCGACCGGGCGCCGTTCGGCCTAAGCGCAGCGCCCGGCACACGGTCACCGACGTAAGAGCCGCGCCTTACCTTGGCTCGCTTCATGACCACGGTTGCCGTACCGGGCGTGCGCGCCCCCGCGCTGTCCGCCCGCACGCTCGCCGCGCTTTTCGGCGCGCTTCACGCGGGCATGCTGGCGTACGACTTCGCGCACCCCGACCGGTTCCTTCTCGCCGACCGGGCCGTCGAGCGCCTGGACGTCATCCGCGCCTTCGCCGCATCGTCTGACCGCGCCGCATTCGTCGGCTCGCACGGCATTCCGGGCGACTGGCTGCCGCATGCGCTTCTCTGGCTCGCGGGCGGCCCGTACTTCGTGATCGTCGTGCAGGCCGCGCTCGCCGTGCTGTCGATCGTCTGGGTGCGCGAGCTCGCGGCGCGCGCCGGGCTCGGCGAGCGCGCCGCGTTCGGCGCCGCCGTGCTCTACGGGCTGCTGCCGCAGACGCTCGTCTTCCCGCACCAGCTCGCCACCGAGGCGCTGTTCGATCCGCTGGTCGTGCTGAGCTTCCGGCTCGGCACCGGCGGCGGCGCGGGCCTAGCCCTCGGCGCGGCGACGCTCGTCCGGCCGATCACCCTCGCATGGCCGCTGCTTCTCGCCTTTTTCGTGAAGAAGCCGTTCAGGCTGGTCGCGGCGGCGCTGCTTCCGGTACTCGCCTGGATGCTGTTCGTGCTCGCGACGACGGGCGAGTTCTCGCTCGGCCGCTCGGGGCATGACCTCGGCCACAACCTCTACGAGCGCATGCATCGCATGGCGGCATC
>Ga0070741_10007687_pt1 | contig 22110 bp, 21 predicted proteins | sample Coa_R1_4_FD_66440 | JGI IMG/M metagenome (GOLD analysis project Ga0070741, IMG submission 66440) | Surface soil microbial communities from Centralia Pennsylvania, which are recovering from an underground coalmine fire - Coalmine... | ecosystem: Environmental > Terrestrial > Soil > Unclassified ... | reverse complement strand
GCGCCTCCGTCCTGATGAACGAAGTGCATCTTCTTCTCTACAGTTTCATGCGTCGCCGGATGAAGACTGCCACCGGCAGGCATGTTCAGAGAACAAGCTCCGGAGCCATCGACCTCGTGAATGAAATCGATCAAACCAACGTTCTCGCCGTCCTTTGCGGGTTCCAGGAGAACCGCACCAGCTCCGTCTCCGAAGATCACGCAAGTCGCGCGATCGGTGTAGTCGATGATCGACGACATCACATCGGCCCCGATCACGAGCACTTTCTTATGCGATCCAGTCTGAACCAGTTGCGCTCCGCATTGCAGTGCATATGGAAAGCCAGAGCATGCAGCGGAGAGGTCAAATCCCCAGGCTCCGTTCGCGCCCAATTTGTTCTGAACCAGACAAGCCGTCGCGGGAAAGACCATGTCCGGCGTCACCGTGCCCACGATGATGGCCTCGATCTCCGACGCCGAGACGCGGGCCTGAGCCAACGCCTTGCGCGCCGCCTCGCACGAGATGTCAGAAGTCGCCACGCCTTTGTCCACCAGATGGCGCTGGCGGATACCCGTACGCTCCTGGATCCACTGGTCGTTGGTCTCGACCATCTTTTCCAGGTCGGCATTCGTAAGAAGACGCGGTGGGACGTAGGTTCCGAGGGCGCTGATCTTGGCCCGCTGAAGCTGTTTCAAACTTGTCTCCGCTTCTGAATCCGGCCGCCGGAGGACTGGGAACGGCGGTCCGTGGCGAGGCCGCTAGTAGCCAGACACCGGGGAGCCCACTGCGCATGCACTGGCCCGCTACCGTTGCTTCCTTCCGGACCTGGCGGGGTTCGCGAGATTACATCGCGTGGGACCCGGAGCCTGACAACTCGATATTAACATTCACGTTGGCACTCGACCCGCGCCCTCACCTGTCCTAATCAAGCTGCATTCAGAAGCGCCGGCCAAGAACGGGCATCACTTATGGAGCGAGGCTCCGCACTCGGCACCTCACTCTGCGGCTGCCCCTTATAGAAACGTGAAATCATGAGAGGGCCCAGGATTGATAAACTTTTCCCATGGCTCTAAGTCAGCCTCTGGCCTCTGCTGCAGGATCGCCTTCAGGAACTCCTATCTCCTACTTTGAATGCTCGAAATGCCGCGAGCACATTCCCGCCGACGCACCACAGACCGTCTGTCCGAAGGATGGCGGCTCGCTGTGGGTGCGCTACGACTTAAGTCCAATTCGATCTCGGGTCAGACGCGAGCAGATTGCTGTTCGTCCGAGGAGCATGTGGAGATATCGCGAGCTCCTGCCCGATGCCGAACCGGTGACACTCGGGGAGGGATTCACTCCCATGCTGGCGAGCCGTCGCCGCGCGAAGCTGTGGATTAAAGACGAGGGCGCGAATCCGACCGGCTCATTCAAAGCTCGCGGCCTCTGCATGGCCGTCACCATGGCCTGCCACTATGGACTCAAGAAGCTGGCCATTCCCTCTGCTGGAAACGCCGCCGGAGCTCTCGCCGCGTATGCTGCTGCCGCGGGACTTGAGTCGCACATCTTCATGCCCAAGGACGTGCCCGAGGCGAACCTCGTCGAGTGCAAGGCTTACGGCAGCGATGTGAATCTGATCGATGGCCTTATCAGCGACTGCGCTCGCATCGTGGGCGAACGCAAGCAGGCGGAAGGCTGGTTTGATGTTTCCACTTTGAAGGAACCCTTCCGGGTCGAAGGCAAAAAGACAATGGGACTCGAAGTTGCCGAGCAGCTTGGATGGCGGGTGCCGGATGCCATCTTTTATCCGACTGGCGGTGGCGTGGGTCTGATCGGAATGTGGAAGGCATTCGAGGAGCTGGAACAACTCGGATGGCTGGATTCAGGCGCGAAGCGGCCGAAGATGATTGCCATCCAGGCAGCAGGATGCGCGCCAATCCCTAAAGCTTTTGTTGAAGGCAAACCGGTTTCCGAAGCTTGGAAAGATGCACACACGTTCGCCTCCGGTCTGCGCGTTCCGAAGGCCTATGGCGACTACATTATCCTCGACATCGTGCGCCGCAGCGGGGGAACCGCAATCGCGATCTCCGACGAGGAGATGCTCGCCTCAATGCTCGACTGGGCGCGCAATGAGGGAATCTTCCTCTGTCCGGAAGGCGCTGCGGCCACCGCTGCCTATGACAAACTGATCGCGAGCGGATTCCTCAAGCCGAGCGACGAAGTTGTAATTTTCAATACGGGAACGGGACTGAAGTACATCGATGTGGTCTCAAAAGCGATGGGCATTACGCGTTCCGCGAACGGAAACAGCGCAGCCAAGCCGACGGAGCGACGGATTGGAGGAATCATTGGGCCGTACTGAAAGGAAGCTACTAGCGGCTAGCTACTAGCTGCTAGCTATTCGCTGTCGCCTTTTAGCTAGAGCATGTGCGGCTCTGGGATGGCGGCTTCAGATAGTCAGTACCGTCTGCGGTAGCAGATGGGTCAGTAGACACACCCACCCGCTACCCTAGCGGTATAACGGTTCCAAAGCGGTCGTAAGAATCCGACGCTGTCTGCAACACCCAGCTTCGGCTAGAAGCTAGTAGCTAGAAGCTAGCAGCTCTTCCATGACTCAACGCCTCTACTACAACGATTCCTTCCTCCTCGACTTCACCGCCAATGTTGTCGACGTTCAGGAGCTTCGGCGTGACGGCAATCAGGCGAGTTGGGCGGTTAAGCTCGATCGCACTGCCTTCTACCCGACCAGCGGTGGACAGCCTTTCGACGTCGGCACCATCAACACGCAATCAAAGTCGGGGGTGGCGCTCGCGGCTGCTGTCGAGGATGTGTATGAAGACGAGCAAGGCGAGGTTTGGCATCGAGTCAACAAGGTGGTACCGCCGGGAGTGGAGGTGCGCGGCATTATCGACGCCGAGCGTCGCCGCGATCACATGCAGCAGCACACCGGTCAACATTTGCTCTCGGCTGCATTCGTTCGGCTCTTCAACGCGAAGACGGTTTCGTTCCATTTGGGCGAGCAGATTTCGACCATCGATTTGGAAACTCAATCCATCACACACGACGATCTGATCCGGATCGAACGCTTAGCCAATGAAGTAATCGCCGAAGATCGGCCAATCTCGATCCATTACGCCACGCGCGAACAGGCGCAGAACTTGGGCGTCCGCAAACTTCCCGAGCGTGAAGGCGAGATTCGGCTGATCGACATTCAAGATTTCGACCTGAATGCCTGCGGCGGCACGCACGCGCGCACCACCGGCCAGATCGGCGGATTGCTGCTCCGCCGCACCGAGAAGGTGAAGCAGGGCGTTCGAGTTGAGTTCGTCTGCGGCCTGCGGGCAGTCAGAACCGCGCGGCAGGATTTCGAGCTTCTCAGCGAAGCTGCCGGCCTGTATCCCTGCGCGCCTGCCGATCTGCCGGGGAACATCAGCAAGCAGCGAGAGGAATACCGTGGGGTGCAGAAACGGGAAGCTCGCATTCTGGAAGAACTCGCGGAGCTCAAGGCAGCGCAGCTATTGCAGGGCACCGCCGTTGAAGGTTCCGGATGGAAAATGATCGTGCAGATCTTCCCAGACTGGGATGCGAGCTTCGTCAAGCTATTGGCGCAGCGATTAACTCGGCAGAGTCATAGCGTCATCGCCCTTCTGGCTTCCGCCAGTCCATCTCCTGCGTTGCTCTTTGCCCGCTCCTCCGATCTGAATTTCGACGTGGGCACTCTGCTCCGGGAACTCGTAACAGCTGCCGGAGGCCGTGGCGGCGGCGGCAAAGATTTCGCCCAGGGCGGAATTCCCGATCCCGGAAAGCTGGGAGATCTTTTAGATCAGGCAGCTTCCCGACTCAAAACTCAAGATTGATCTCGGAAAGTACGCGAAAGCATCGAACATCAAACAATCACTGATTCCATCGCAGGACACGTTTTTCACGAACGGCATTTCAGTCCCTGCAATTACAAAATAGCTCCGGTTGAGAGTTCCTCAAAATTTATAAAAAAGTAATTTCTAGCGGCAACCTTATTAACCGTGTGGTAATTCCCAACGATTGGAGGAGGTACCCTGCTCTGCTTTCAGGAAACGTTTTCGGTGGAGGTTCGTATGCGCAAAGGATTAGTCCTGCTCTTGTTGGCTGCCCTGTTCACTTTGACGAGTTTGATCGCCGGATGTGGGGGGAGCTCAACAACTGCTTCCGCCACGGCTCCTACTGGTTCCGCAGCTAACCCTGGTGCAGCTAGCCCTGGAGGGTCGCAGAACACCCCGAATCCGGGAACGGGGGCGGGCTCCGGTTCGTCAAGCTCTGGTTCGTCTGGTTCGGGTTCCGGATCTGGATCACCGCCATCCCCAGCTCCCGGCAGCGGCAACCCTGTCGCACCAACTACTTCATTTGTTGCGACACTCATCGGTACCGACGGAAGCACCCACGGTCAAATTGCAGTTAATACTACTGGGGAGAACGGGCAGGTGAATCTGCAGCTCAAGAATGCTACCCCAAACACTAAGATCGACGTTATTTTTTGCCCAAATCCCACCAATAGTGGACCGCGGGGAAATGACGCTTGCTTATTTATTTCGGGACAGCAGTACTCCACCGATTCGTCCGGAAACGGAACTGCGACTTTTTCGTTCGGCAAAAGCGGAACGTGGTCTGGCATCTTTGAGGTTAATACACAGACGATGGAACAAAGTGGCTTCCAGATGCCCGCGGATGGCATGCAGTTTCAAGCTGCGCTGAAACTGTGTGGGAAAATTTCCAGCATTTTCAAACCCGGTTATCTTTGCGGAACCGATCAGCTTTCAAGTGGATATGTAACCGTGAACGGCACTACTGTTCATGTCAATCTGCGCGGAGCAAAATCTCTTACTACGTACACCTTGAGCCGTTGCGACAACCGCAGCAGCGCGCCTTGTTCCGCGATTGGAACCTTCTCGACCGATGGAGATGGCAACTCCGATTTTGATTTAAATTACGAAACGGCTCTGGGCACCTCCGTTATTCCTAGTACATTTGCGATCGAACGGGACGAAGGCAACGGCAGCAGGACCGAATTTGCATCCGCTTTCACTGTTCCATAAATGGGACCACCTTCGCGGCAGACGAAGCACCTGCGAATAAAATCAAGTTCAGTCTGGAAGGTCAATGTGCCAACCTGCCAGTAGCTACGACACCGACAAGGACAAGCTTCCCACGACAGCTTATACGCACGGAGGAAACGACGGTGGAGCACTGACGTGATGTGTGCAGTACTGGCTCGCGCCTGCTTTCTGATTCTTGCCTCTGTCTGTTCGCTATTTAGTGTCCTTTCAGTCACCGCGTCCGGTCCGCCCCGACAGCCCACCTCCGTTTCCTCCGTGCCCTCCGTGTTCAATTCCGGTTTTCCGTGGTGAAATAGAGGCGTGGACATCTTCGAGGAAATCGTCGAACTGAGGCGTGCCGGCAGACGTGGCGCGCTGGCGACGATTGTCCACGCGCGCGGCTCGATTCCTTCTTTCGAATCCGCCAAGATGCTCGTTCGCGACGACGGGACCATTGTGGGAACAATCGGCGGTGGATGCGTTGAGGCCGAAGTCTGGCAGGCGGCGCGCGAAGTAATGGAAGAAGAGAGGCCCCGCAATCTTACCTTCAATCTCAATCACGATCCCAAGTACGACACCGGCCTGGTCTGCGGTGGCACGCTCGAGATCTATCTTGAGCCGATTCTTCCTGTTCAGACTTTGTATTTGTTCGGTGCAGGCCACGTATCCGTCAATGTTTATCGCGCGGCTCGCATGACTGGCTTCGAGGTGGTGGTCGTCGACGATCGCGAGAGCTACGCAAATCGTCAGCGGTTCCCGGAAGCCAAAGACGTTTACGCCGACGACTTCGAGCGCGTACTGGCGCAGCTTGCTCCAACTCATTCTTCGTACCTCGTGATCGTCACCCGCGGACATCGGGATGACATGCGCGTGCTGCGCTGGGCGGTAGAGACTCCAGCCAAGTACATCGGCATGATCGGCTCGCAACGGAAGGTAATAGCGATTTACAAGCAGCTCGAAAAAGAAGGGATCTCGGCCGAGAAGCTCGCGCGCGTCTATGCTCCGGTCGGAATCGATATCGGCGCAATTACACCCGAAGAGATTGCCATCGCGATTGTCGCCGAGATGATCGCGGTTCGCAGTGGCGCCACGTCGGCGACTCACAAGCGCAGCAAGAAGGCTTTGGAGCTACTTGAGGGCGCGGAACTCAAGAAAGAAGCTCAGTAGGCGACGCCGCACCGAGTGTACGCGGGAAAATCGATCCGAATAACGCGCGTACTGTCATCCCTCGCGCCGCCGCGATTCAGTTTACGCCTGCGAGATTCTGGGTCGCGGCGCGGGGGATCTGTTTTGCGACCAAAACGTCAACAGCAGATCCCCCGCGCAGCAAGACAAATATTTGGGTATTGCCACGTGACTGGCGGCTGCGCGAGGGATGACAATTCTGAAAGTCTGACGTTTTTTCGGTGCCCTACCACCTGTTCCCTGTAACCTAATCCCCGTGCCCCGCTCTTCATCGTTTGCCGGAGTCGTGCTCGCCGCAGGAGCGTCGTCGCGCATGGGCGAAGACAAGGCTTTGCTGCAATTTGGGGGGCGAACGTTTCTTGCCGGAGCGATTCAACTGCTGCAGAGTGCGTGCGACTTTGTGGTAGTGGTAACCGGCAACAACACCGATCTGCTGCGGCCAGTGATCTACGAGAACTCGGCGTATGTGGTACATAATTGGCAGCCGGAGCGCGGGCAATTCAGTTCTCTGCGCGAAGGTCTTCAGGCAGTGCTCGATCGAGGACGCGATGCCGCATGCGTCACACTCGTAGATCGGCCTCCGGCGCGAGCTGAGACGCTGGCGGGGCTGATGAAACACTTCATGAACACTGTGCCGGAGAAAACCTGGGCCGTTGTTCCCGAGTTCCAGGGCAAGCACGGTCATCCGGTCATCTTCGGACGCGAGATGATGGAGGTGTTTCTCCGTGCTGATCCATCACGGAATGCAAGGGAAATCGAGCATGACTACCAGAGCCGGATTCAGTACGTCACGGTGGACGACTCACGCGTGGTTCTGAACATCAATACTCCGGAAGATTATTCTGCATTTCTACAAACGACCCGATGATCGAATACAGTTACGGCTCCTTCGACAGCCCCTCTGCTTTTATTCATTCCGTTCTCACGCTGAATCCGCGAGTTGCCGCATTCGACTGCGACGGCACACTCTGGTTCGGCGATTCGGGAATGAAGTTCCTCTATTGGGAGATCGAAGAGGGCCTTCTCTCTACCGAAGCAACACAGGCCATCATGCGCCGATATGACGAGTACCTTGCCAAAAAGGTGAGCGAAGACGAAATGTGCGGCGAGATGGTGCAGATCCATCGAGGGATTCCTGAGAAGACGATTCGCGAATACGCTGCGCGATTCGCGCAATCGAACGTGATGCCGCACTTTTTTCCTGAAATGGAATCGCTGGTCGAGGAGCTCCGAGAGAGAGGTTGCGATGTTTGGGCGGTCTCTTCAACCAATAACTGGGTGATTGAAGAATCGGTGAAGAAGGTCGGGATTCCCGCAGACCGCGTGCTCGCCGTGCGTGTGGCGATTGAGAACGGCGTGGCGACGGATCATCTCGGCGAAATTACCTCTGGTCCAGGCAAAGCCCGAGCACTGCGCGGCGTCTTGAAAGCTCCGCTTGATGTCAGCTTCGGAAACTCGATGTTCGATTTGGAGATGCTGGAGCTGGCGCGCCATCCCTTTGCGGTGAATCCAAATGACGATCTGCGCAAAATCGCTGAGCAGCGTGGCTGGCCGTATTATCAACCTGCAATTGCGAAGCTCACTTCTTCAACTGCTTGAGCGCGAGCTTGAGGCAGTCCATCGCGAGATGACTCGCGTGCACGCTTTCGCTCGGCAACCCTCCCACAGTGTTCACCAGATCTTCACGCTTGAATGCTGCGAGGGCATCGACGCTTTTTCCCGAAATGGCTTCGGTCAAAGCCGATCCGCAGGCGATTGAGGCGACACAGCCGCGCGTCTGATATTTGGCTTCGATGATTTTTCCATCACTCACGCGCAGCATCAGCTTCATCACATCGCCGCAGGCGGGATTCTCCGCTTGAACGCTTATGTCCGGCGAACCCATCATTCCCGAATTGCGTGGGTGCTCGAAATGATCTAGGAGTTGCGGCGGGTACATTGGCGTTAACTGAGAATAAGTCCGTAAGCTGTTCGGCACCAAACTTTGAAGAGTTGAAGAATGGCGATTCCGGGAATCCGAGCAGTGCATGGACTCAGAGAGGGCCGGAGGCCCGGCTGGCCAAAGGTAGCCCAGCCCGGAAGGGCTGGGGAGAGAAAAGATACGGAGCGCCAGAGGCGCGGCACTCGCACTCCTGGGTGCCTGTACCAAACTCCTTGCAAACTACGCCTGAATCCGGTGCCGCGCCTCTGGCGCTCGGTCCAAACATACTTACCCCCAGCCCTTCCGGGCTGGGCTACCTTTGGCCAGCCGGGCGTTCGGCCCTGACAGTATCGACGACCCAACGATTGTGAGTAATTCACGCGTTCGACATGTGATGATGGAAAACAGCGATGCCAATCCTTTCCAAGCTCGGCGACTTCAGTCCGCAACGCGTCGTGTCCCTTCAGCCGTCCATCACATCAATAATGGAGCGGCTGGGAGTGCTCAATCGGCTGGTTGCATGCACGAAGTACTGCGCAGAGGTTTGCCCAGCTGTGAAGGAGCATGGAATCGCTATCGTCCAGGATTCCTGGACCGCCGATTCTGAACAGATAAAGGCAGCCAATCCCGATCTGGTGATTGCTTCCGTTCCCTATCAGCTCGAAGCGGTTGCAGAAATTTTAAAATCCGGCGCGCAGTTCCTGGGTCTCGCGCCTCACAGCCTGCACGACATCTACTCCGACATCTCATCGATCGCGGGCATTATGAACGAGCCCAATCGCGGACAGTATCTGATCCGCGAAATGCAGATGGAGATTGAACGCGTGCGCTCGCGAAATACGGGAGAGAGCACTCGACCGAAAGTTTATTGCGAAGAATGGGGCAAGCCTTTGATCCACTCGCAGCCGTGGGTGGCGGAGCTCGTCGAAATCGCGGGCGGCCAGTTCGTTGGGAATCCCGGCAAGCAGACCGATACGGATGCAGTCCGCCAGACTAATCCTGACATTGTCATTGCTGCATGGTGCGGTGCAGGCAATCGCGTTCCCCTGGACAAAATCGCGGCGCGTCCCGAGTGGCAATCGCTCACAGCCGTACGCAAAGGCCGAGTGTACTGCATCAACGATGAGTATCTGAACACACCAGGACCTACGCTTCTCGCGGGACTCCATGCAGTCGAAGCTGCGATTCACGACCGAGAGGCTCCTGGGCTGCGCCGCCTTGCCGCCCTGGCTTCATCTCAACGACTGTTATCATGACGCTAAGGCCAGGGCTCGCCAGGGACTTCCCTTCCTCTGCTGCAGTGCGTGAGCACTTCCTGCCTTTGCAGTTCTGAATTGGACATGACTATTTTCATCGAGGCGCAATGGGGATTGCGTACAGTGGCACGGGAGTGCCGCCGTGGAGCAGGATTTTGAAGCAGGTAGTGGCGGCGTTGATTGTCAGGGGCGAGCAGCTACTGATCTGCCAGCGCACGCATGACCAACCCATGCCACTCAAATGGGAATTTCCAGGCGGGAAGATCGAGCCCGGCGAGGAAGAGCGTGCGGCTTTACGTCGAGAGCTCGAAGAAGAGCTTGGGATTTCGGCTACCATCGGCGAAAAGGTGACTTCGATTCAGCATCATTACAAGAAGGGCGGCGCGGTGGAGCTGCATTTCTATCGCGTGAAAGAGTATGAAGGCGAGATGGAGAACAGAATTTTTGAGCAGATCCGCTGGGTCGATCGCCGCGATCTTCCACGCTTTGACTTTCTCGAAGCCGACCAAGGCCTCATTCGCCAGATCGCCCGGGGCAAGTTACTCGCTGGCTGACGCCGCAGACTCTCTCTTCATTATTTCTGTGGGTAGGCATACAGGGTCCAAAGCATTGCCGCAGTCAGAACGATCATGGTGATGCTGGTGCTCCAGGCAATTACGTTGGCCAAGATTGAGTTCTTGTACTCCCCCATCAAATCGGCGCGATTGACGAGTTTGAGCATGAAGATCAGAACAAACGGGATCAGCACGCCATTGAGCACTTGCGAGAAGAGAATCACTTTGATTAGAGGAATCTTCGGAAGCAACACGATGCCCGCTCCGCCGACGATGAGAGCCGTATAAAGCCAATAGAAGACCTTGGCTTCTGAAAAGCGCTTGTTCACTCCGGATTCAACACCAAGTCCCTCGCAAATGTTGTAGGCCGTAGCCAGCGGCAAGATCGCGGCCGAAAGCAACGCAGCATTCACGAGTCCCACTGCGAACAATAGCGAAGCGAACTGACCGACTAGCGGCCGCAACGCGACCGCGGCTTCCGAAGCATCACCAATGTCGTGCTGACCGGTTATGTAGAGAGTGGCTGCGCAGGCGACAACGATGAAGAATGCCACTACGTCGGTGACGATGCATCCCAGCACAACGTCCCATTTCGAGAGTGCATATTCTTTCTTGCCGATTCCCTTCTCCACGATTGAGGCCTGCAGATAGAACTGCATCCACGGAGTGATCGTCGTACCGATGATCCCTACCAGCATCACGAGATATTCGGAACTCTTATTTACGACCGGGACAAATGTGTTGTGTACGGCGGCACGCCAGTCCGGATGCGCGGCGAACGCCGAGGCGATGTAAGTGAAATAAATAAGCGAAAAGAAAATCAGAATTTTTTCGACCGGCCTGTATGTCCCCTGAACGACGACGAACCAAACCAGCGCCGCCCCGATCGGCACCACGATGTATTTGCTGGCTCCAAAAATTCCCATGCCGGAGGCGAGGCCTGCGAACTCGGCAGCGATGTTGCCGAAGTCTGCCAGTCCGAGAATCAGCATGGTGAACACGGTTATTCGCAGCCCAAACTCTTCGCGGATCAAGTCCGACAGACCTTTGCCGGTGACGGCGCCCATGCGCGCCGCCATTTCCTGAACGACAATGAGCGCGATCGTTATGGGAATCAGCGTCCAGAGCAGCGCGTAGCCAAACTTTGCGCCGGCCTGCGAGTAGGTGAGGATTCCTCCGACATCGTTATCGACGTTGGCGGTAATGAAACCCGGTCCGAAGACCGCGAAAAAGGCAAGCAGACGGAATTGCCAGGTTTTGGCAAACGACAAGCGTCGGCGATGAGCGGTGTGCTTCTCCACGAGCTATTTACAAATGGCGGGAATTCACTTCGCGAACGCGAAGCACTCCAGAATAAATGGGAACTTGGTTGGAGTCAGCCGAAGGAAACGAAAAACTACACTTGTTCGCGTAAAAGGGTGATCACGTCGTCGGCGGTGATGATGCCCTTGAGGTGCTGCTCGTCGTCGACCACCGCAAGCGTGTACAGATTGTACTTTTCCATGACTTCAACAACCTTCTTCTGCGGGTCGTTTTCGCGAACGAATACCAGCGGCTTCGCAGCAAGTTCGGAGATCTTCTGCGTCGGCGGAGCAAGGACGATTCGTTGGAGCGGCACAGAGCCACAAAGCTTACCGTCGGCATCGACCTGATAAATCGTCGCCACGCTCTCCACTCCACCATCAAAGTTCCGCAGCAGCTCGATTGCCTGCTCGGCGGTAGTCTCCGGTGCGGCGGCCAGATATTCCGTTGTCATGCGGCCAGCAGCAGTCTTTTCGCCATGCTCGAGTAGATCCTCGACCTCCTCGCGCTCCTGCGGCTCCATCTCTTCGAGAATCTCTTCGGAGGTCTCGCCCGGAAGCTGATCGAGCAGGTCAGCGGCAGCATCGGGATCCATCTCTTCGACGATGTCGGCAGCGCGTTCTGAATCGAGGGATTCAACGATGGAGACCTGAATGTCGAGATCAATCTCCTCCAGCGCCTCGGCTGCGACTTCCTCGTCGAGGGTCTCGAAGACAGCTTCGCGTTCGGCGGGCGCGAGTTCTTCCACGATATCCGCGATATCGGCAGGGTGAAGTTGCGAGAGTCGCTCGTGCTCGATACGAAGCTTCACGCGACGCGCCGGATCGGTCTCGATGAGATCGACAAATTCCCACGGGATGACGCGTGGCTTTAATTTCTGAACGACCGCTTCCACTGCTGCTGATGGAGCCACTCCTTTCAGCAGTCGGCGCACGGCGCCGCGCAGGCCGACATCCACCTCCGCTATCTTCAGACTCACACCGCCGTTCACAGCTTCGGGATGGATATCAACATCGTTTACGCGAACAACCTTTCTGCCATGGATGTCGATAATCTGCTGGTCGAGCAGGTCGCGTTCGAGCAGGAAGAAATCATCCAGAGTGTTTACATTGGGCCATTCACTCAGCGGCAGCGACGCGCGCAGCTCGGAATCTTCACCAATCTGGATCATGCTGGGCGTTAGAAAGCGCTCGCCTTCGCGCGTTTTGATCACCAAGCCGGAAACTCGATTCGGGTCCTCCTGCGGACGAAGCGCGACCTCACGCACGCGGCCGATGAATCGGCCGCTCGTGTCAGCTACTCGGGAGCCGAGTAAGCGAGATAGCGCCAGGCTGGTGAGCGTCACGAACGCAGCATAACCCATGTTCTCGCAGGCAGAGCGGGATTATGAAAAATCGCCGTGATTAATCCCAAATTGGACGAGGAGAAGTATTAGGCCAGAAGGTCTTCGCGAGCGATCAACTGCTCAAAGCCGTTTCGATCGATGCGATACAACACGTGTCTGCGGAGCGGATGGCCTGCAGGCAAGCGGGGATGGTCGAAATTACTTGCCCGATCGTGCTTCATGCCAATCTTCTCCATGACCCGGCGAGAAGCGATGTTGGCGGGTACTGCGAAGGAAACAACTTCTGGAAGCTGAAGGACTGAGAACGCATACTTCAGAACCGCTGAAGCACCTTCGGTAGCCAAGCCGCGATTCCAAAACGGACGCGCGAGCCGCCAACCGATTTCCACGGCGGGAGTGAATGCCGCTTCGAATGGCACATTGGAAATGCCGATGAAACCAATGAAAGGCGCTATACCTGCCAATTCTGCGGCAAAGAAGCAAAACCCATGCTCCCGGTGATGAGCTTCGATGCGCTCCGCGATGCTGTCGCTCTCCTCCCGGTTCAGGCACGACGGAAAGAACTCCATCACCTCGGGGTCGGCATTCAGAAGCGCGAACGGCTCCCGGTCGGAAGCACGCCATGGTCGCAACAGAAGTCGAGGAGTTCTGATCACAAGCGAGAGTTTACCCGCAATTACACTTTGGTTTCTCCAACACAACCGAGCCCTCGTTTATAGTTGCTGATGAACCTCTGTCTCCATCTCTGCACGATGCACACATCTGAACGCTAATGTTGGTCACTCTAGAAAAAATCCAGCAGGCACAAGAGCGCCTTCGCGGCGTTGCCGTTCGCACTCCTCTCGTTCGAATCAATTTTCGCGAAGGTGAAGTTTTTCTCAAACCTGAGAACCTTCAGCCTATTGGTTCATTCAAGCTTCGCGGCGCTTACAACAAGATCGCGACGTTTTCCTCCGGGCAGAAGGATCGCGGTGTAATCGCCTACTCCAGCGGCAACCATGCTCAAGGTGTCGCATATGCGGCCAAAGCGATTGGCTGCCACGCGACAATCGTGATGCCTGACAATGCTCCGCCGCTGAAGCTGGAGAAGACGCGCGCCTTGGGAGCCGAAGTCGTGATCGTCGGCCCATCCAGCGACGAACGCAAAGCTAAAGCCGAGGAACTGGCGCAAAGCAAAGGCTTCGCTCTAGTTCCACCCTACGACGACGAAGCCATCATCGCCGGTCAGGGCACAATGGGCTTGGAGATTCTCGCGGATTTATCCGATGCGAACGCGGTTCTAGTCTGCGTCGGAGGCGGTGGGATGATCAGCGGCATTGCTGCTGCGGTGAAAAACATGCGGCCGAGCCCCAAGGTCTACGGCGTCGAGTCGGAACTTGGAGCCAAAGCCAAGGCCAGCTTTGAGGCGGGTCAGCGGGTCACGTTCCCAGCTGAGCAAACGATGCGCACCATCGCCGATGGCCTGCGAACGCAGAGCGTGGGCGAATTGAATTTCGAGCACATTCAGCAGTACGTCGACGGATTCATCACCGTGAGCGAAGACGAAATCCGTCAAGCGGTGCGGCGGCTGGCCTTCGATGCGCATTTGATTGCCGAGCCGAGCGGCGCTGTGCCGACGGCTGCTGCCCTGTTCCATCGCAACGAGTTCCCCTCCAGCGGCAAGGTGGTCGCCATCGTAAGCGGCGGCAATATCGCTCCAGAGATGTTGACCGAGATTCTCGCAACCTAGCACTTTCGTGCCATGGAACGAGCTCCGACCGTAATAGAATGCGGTACAGCGCTCCCGTCCGACGCCGCCAACCTGAGTAGAGGCCCAATGGAAAGAAGACAAGAGTCCCGCATCGATGACTTCGATCTGCAGGAATTTTTCCGCAAGTTCGAAGACGAGTTTTACCGCAAATTCCAGCGCGACATGCCCGGCGAAGCGCGGCGCTACCTGCATCTTGCCGAACAGGTGATACGCAACGGCGAACAGGAGCTGCGCAACGACACTTCGCGCGACGGCATTCGCTCCTAACCGGGCTTACTTAGACTCGGCGAACGCAGCTTGCGCCCGGCGTTTAAGCTCTTCAGGCGATAGATCTTCCAGTCGCGTTCCAATCCACCAGTAATTTCCCGCCGGATCTTCCACGCCGGCATTGCGATCCCCATAGAACTGATCGGCGGGTTCCATCAGCGATTTAGCTCCTGCGGCCATAGCGCCTTTGTACCAGGCATCGCAGTCATCGACATAGAGGTAGAGCCCGGTCGGACGTGGCGTCCACTGATCGCGGGCCTGCCCCAGCATCAGCATCGAGTCGCCAATCTTCAGCTCTGCATGGCGGATGGTGCCGTCTGGTTCTTGCGAGAGCGTTTCAGTCGTTTGTGCGCCAAAAGCCCGCTTCAGGAATTCGATTTCGGCGCAAGCGTTGGCAACAGTGAGATACGGCGTGACGGTGTGATATCCGGATGGGATTGGACTTGTTTTCATGGTCTCCTCTTAAGCATGCTGTCAGTGTGTAGAAGCAGCATAGTTGCGGTTCGGTTGACTTTTCGTCAGGCTGTATTCTGCCGCCCCGCTCACCAATGGTCTTGTAAAAATGTGCAGCTAGTCCACGATGGGGACGTGATTGAGATGTTCTGTACGGTGTTTCAAGTACGCAGACGGCGTGATTCCTGAGAACGTTCGGAACTCATGATTGAAGTGGGCCTGGTCGAAGTATCCATGGGCGAGGGCGACATCGGCCCAATCCACCTCTTTGATCCTATGGATCGTGTGCAACACACGTTGGAAGCGCTGAACCCGGCAGAAAAGTTTAGGAGTTAAACCGATTTCGTCACTAAATACTTGAATGAATCGCCTACGGCTAATTCCGATCTCTCCGGCAATCCCAGAGACGGATTGGCAAGGCGAACCGTCGTTTATTAGCTGAAGCGCGCGGTCCACCGTTGGATGCCGCTGTAATGGCTTCACCGCCCGCTCCCTCAGGCATCGCTCGAGAATGAGCATCTTCGCTTCTGGACTTTCGGCCTCCAGCAATCTATTCCTCATGTCATTGCCGTGAATTCCCCAGAGACACTCGAGCGACACATCCGTGTTTTCCAGTTCGCTGAGAGGCATTTTCAAAAACCGCGAGGCTCCTCCGGCTTTGAAATGAATGCCGACCAAGGAACGCTGGCTTGCTGTGTCGATGATGGAGAATTCAGAACGCGGTCCGGCGAGAATTGATCCGGAGCATCGGTCGAACCTTTCGGGATCATTCGGGTGGTAAGTCTTTATTTCATTCTCAAGAAGGTTGATGATCACCTGCATCGAGCCATCCGGCATGATGCGTTCTTTCGCATGAGGCTGCGTGTATCCCTCATAAAACCAAAAGAGTTCGATGAATCGCGAAAGTGGTGGTTTGGGAACGTAAGTGAGATACAACACGGCGGAATAATACTGCAAGTCATTCTTCTGCGCAGCATGGCGAACTCCCAACAGTCCAGGCGACTAGCATGGAGGTACTAACTTTCTCCGCTCCGTATAATGCTCGAACCATGCCCAAGCGCCTCGCCGGACACAACACCAAGCACATCTCCCTTCCCAAGAACCACTGCTTCGCGTGCGGCAAAGATAATCCTGACGGCATGCGGCTGAAATTCTTCTTCGACGACGGTAACCATCGCGCCTGGTGTAAGTTCAAGCTGCCGCGCAAGTATCAAGGTCCGCCGGGACACGCACATGGCGGGATCATCGCCACTCTTCTCGATGAAGCGATGGGCAAAGTGAACAAGTTGCGCTCAGTCGTGGCGCTTACATCGTCGATGGCTATCGAGTTTGTAAAGCCGGTTCCGCTGGGCAAGACCCTCATCGTGGAAGGCAAGGAGGAGGACGTTCAGGGACGGCGCCACTTCAACGTTGCCGAGATTCGCGACGAGCAAGGTACGGTGCTGGCGCGCAGCCAGGGCGTGTTCATAGCTGTTGACCCGGAGCAAATGAAAGCCAAATTTTCTGCAATGCAGAACCGCAAGCGTTAGCCGGCTGACGAACCACGGGCGAATGTTGAAGTTTTTCTTTGAAGCTAGTGCCTCACCTGATGTCGTCGCTGTACTTGCAGACTTCCTGATGCGTGCTGCGCCAGTGGCATGTCGAGCCCGTTAATGCTGGTGGCACCCACCGATACTAGCTGCCGGCGCGCAGGAGCACGCGGGTAAATCCCATCATCGGATGTCGGCACGAATGCGGTGTTACCGAACGGCAGCACTCGGCCGAGCAATGAGCGAATCGCTCGGCCGCTTGACTCCCAATCAACGGCTTCGTTGTCTGTTAATCGTCTCCGTGGTGCTGATTGTCTTTCGCTCGAACCACAACGCCGTTAATCGGATTCGCTCCGAAGTGTGCCGCCGCTTGTCCGCCGAACGTGAGCGCAATATTCGAAAACGCTACCGAGTTGCCGCCCGTGATGTCGACCTGCAAGGTTGACGATGGGCCAAACGGAGGCGGAAATACTCCGTTTCCCGTAATTGTCGCCGGCCCGCTCACGCGAAAGCCATTCGGAATCAACGTGACCGTGCCGCCTACAAGAGCGATGTGGTGAGTATGCGCATTGCGGGCCTTAGGATCGTTCAGGTTTGGATTGGAGCTCATGGTGACTCCCAGGTCGGAGCGGACCATCGCCACCGCGGCGGTGAAATCCGCTGTGCCCGAATCGCCGTGCATGTGTAGCGACCAGTGCCCGCGCACCTCCCACGGTCCGCCGACGTTTGCCGGCGTATAGTCGCTGATTGTTCCACTGAGTCTCTGAGGGACGCCATTCTGTGCAGCGGCACCAAACCCCGCCAACAGCACGAGCATTACCTGCAATACATGCCACCATCTGCTTCTCACTTGAAGCCTCCAATTGAAAATTGAGGAGCAGTTATTGCCGATAACAAGCCAACCGGCAATGCAGCGTGGGTGAAGGAGAGATAAAGGTTTGATAACGGTCTAAGTTGCTGATGTAGTTGCTTCTTAGCGCGTGGTGCGGCATGATTGCGCACCAGCAAATCCTGAACGACGGGAAGGAATTTACGGGTCAGGAATTCCATTTCGGCGATTACACCCTCGATCAGTCCCGTTATCGGTTACAACGCGGCACTCGGCAATTACGACTCGAAAAGCTGCCTATGGAGCTGCTCCTCCTGCTCGTAGAGCGACACGGTGAGTTGGTGTCGCGGGAAGAGATTGCCGGCCACCTGTGGGCCAAGGATGTGTTCCTGGATGTAGACCACAGCATCAACACCGCGGTTCGCAAAATCCGGCTGGTGCTGCACGACGATCCAGAAAAGCCTCGATATATAGAGACGGTTGTTGGCAAGGGATACCGCTTTGCGGCTCAGGTGACCTGCAACGGCAGCTCCCCAGTTAAGTTCCTCGCTGCGCCAGACGCGGCGCCTCTAGTTACGCCCGTTCTGCCGGAGAAAAAACAAAAGCTTCGTTTTCGGCACGTCTGGCTGGTGGCAGCGATGGCTGCTCTTTTGGTCGCCGGCGCCGTTCTATGGCTAAGGCGAAGCGAATACTTCTGGAAAAATCCTATTGCCAACGCGCGCTTTCAGACGATCACTAATTTTGAAGAAGTTGGTGACGCCGCAGCCCTTTCCCGCGACGGCCATTTTGTGGCCTTCCTCTCAAATCGCGAAGGGCACACCGATGTGTGGCTGACTCGAGTTGGTTCCGGAGAGTTTCATAACCTGACGCACGGCATCATGCCGGGTCTTTCGAATCCATTCATCCGTAATCTCGCTTTTTCACCTGATGGATCTGTGGTTACTTTTTGGTCGCGCAAGCAAAACGGATCGAGTGAGGGCGAAATCAACATCTGGGCCGTACCGACTCTCGGTGGAGAACCAAAAGTCTATCTACCAAACGTAGGCGAGTTCGACTGGTCGCGAGACGGCTCGCGGCTTGCGTATCACACGCCCGGCCCCGGCGATCCTCTATATGTGTCCAGCACAGGAAGCAGAATGGACGCCCGGCAGATTCTTAGCGCACTTGCAGGGTCGCACTGTCATTTCCCGTTATGGTCCCCCGATTCGAAGTTCATCTACTTCGTTCAAGGATCTCTGCCCGATCAGCTTGACATCTGGCGTATCCCAAGCGAAGGCGGGAGTCCTGAACGAATCACTTTCCACAATGGGCGAGTGACTCATCCAGTGTTCTTGAACCACAACACAGTGGCGTATCTCGCCACTGATGCAGATGGCTCGGGGCCATGGGTATATAGCGTAAACGTCGAGCGCCGCATCTCTCATCGCCTGACATTTGGACCTGAACGATATACATCACTGGCAGCCTCGGCAGATGGTCGGCATCTGGTCGCGACCTTGGCGGCTCCGATAAGAAGTCTGTGGCGTGTCGATCTCTCCGATTCGGTGAATAGCAATCCCGTTACGATCCCCCTGAGGACAAGCATCGGATTCGCGCCGCGGCTTGGACTTGACTATCTCCTCTATGTGTCAGCTACGGCAGCGCGCGAGAGCATCTGGAAGATCGCCAACGGAGCCACAAGCGAACTGTGGAGCGGAGAGGGTGCGATCAGCGTTGGCGGACCTGCAATCTCGCGCGATGGTCGTACCGTGGCTTTTGCCGTAAAACAGCGAGATCAGACTCTCCTGTACGTGATGCAGGCGGATGGTACCCGAGCGCAGATTATCTCTGACTCCCTGGATCTTGTGGGAGACCCTGCCTGGACGCCTGACGGCAAATCCATCACTGTTGCCGCAAACGAGCATGGCGTTCCGCACATATTTAGAATTCCCGTGGATCAACGCGTCGCAACTCCGTTTGTGCGCGAGTACTCCTTGAACCCAAGCTGGTCTCCCGATGGGAGCTTTGTCGTGTACTCGGGGCCGGACGTCGGCACAACATTTTCCATGGAGGCAGCCAATCCAGACGCTTCGTCACACTTGCTGCCTCTCATCAAACTTGCTCGCGGTGCTCGACACGTCGCCTTTCTCGCCGATGGCCGATCGATTGTGCTGCTGCGCGGCGATATTCAGCACAAGGATTTGTGGGCGATCGATTTAAGGACTGGTTCACAGCGACAACTGACCAGGCTCGCTCCCGATTTCGACGTACGAGACTTCGACATCTCTCCCGATGGGACGAAGGTCGTACTCGAACGCGTACAGGAGCGTTCAGATGTTGTCCTGCTGGACCTCCCGAAAAGATAGTTCCTCAAAAACGAAGTACTGTGAGTAAAGTCCGCGCCGAACATCTGTTGGCTGTACCCTAGCTCTGCGATGATCACCGACTGCCACGTTCACATCCAGCCTGTTGAGATGTTCAAGCCCGAAGCTCTGGCGGCGATGAAGAAGAAGCGGACGAATTTCGACGAGGTCATCGAGTTCTGCCGCTCCCCCAAAAAATTTCTTCTCTATTTGGATCGCATCGGCATTGATCGTGCCGCACTCATCAACTACGTCGCACCGGAAGTGATCGGCTTTACCCCTGAGGTGAACGACTTCATTGCGAAATACGTCAAGGAAAATCCCAATCGTTTGATTCCCTGCGGCAGCGTTCATCCCCGGCACAGCGCTAACGTGCGGGGCGATATGGAGCACATCGTTCGCCTCGGCATTCGCATGATCAAGGTGCATCCGCCGCATCAGTTGCTGTATCCGAACGACTACCTGAACGGCGTCAAGGAATTGGAGATCATCTACCGCATCGCCGAGCAGAACGGCATTCCTGTGATGGTGCATACGGGCACTTCGATTTTTCCGGGAGCAAGGAACAAGTTCGGCGATCCTATTTACGTGGATGATGTTGCTGTCGATTTTCCCAAATTGAAAATCCTGCTGGCGCATGGCGGACGGCCTTTATGGATGGATACAGCATTCTTCCTGGTGCGCCGCCATCCGAATGTCTTCCTCGACATCAGTGGAATCCCGCCAAAAGCTTTGCTGAAGTACTTTCCGCGGCTGGAAGAGATTGCGAGCAAGACTCTCTTCGGGACCGACTGGCCCGGACCGGGAGTGCCCGAGATCGAGCGCAACCTGCAAGATTTTCGAGCCCTTCCGATTAGCGAAACAGCAAAGCAGCAGATTCTGAGCGAGACAGCATTGTCGATCTGGCACGCTTAAACGATCTGGCCTGCTTAAAGGACAGCCAACATGAAGGTCACGAACGCAAACACTAAGGTCAAGGAAGTGTCCCTCGTCCGTTTGCTCGCTCCTATAAACTTCATTTATAAAAGAAGGTTGCTCTCTGCACGATGCGGCTCACTGAGACAGTGGCTTGCGTTCTGCTCGGGTGGAGAGCCTCTTTGAGGTCTCCAATGTCCACCACACCAGCAACAAAAGGTCTAGAGGGAGTCGTAGCCGCAAATTCGAGCATTTGTTTCATCGATGGCGATGAGGGCATTCTCGCCTATCGCGGCATCGACATTCACGACCTCGCCAACAATTCGACTTTCGAAGAAGTTTGCTACCTGCTGTGGTTTGGTCAGCTCCCGAAGCGGGAAGAACTGGAGCACCTGAAGCATCGCCTCTCCGAGTCTCGAGTGCTGGACCCGAAGATCATCGACATGATGCGAAACTTCCCCAAGTCGGCGACGCCGATGGAAGTTCTTCGCACTACGGTTTCTGCCCTATCGTTTTATGATCCCGATGAAAAGGCTGTCGATCACGATTCGAATATTCGCAAGTCGTACGCACTTACGGCGCAGATCGCGATGATCGTCGCGATTTACGATCGCATCCGCAAAGGTAAGAAGATCGTTGAGCCTGATCGCAAGCTCTCGCACGCAGCCAACTTCCTGCTGCTGCTCAATGGCGAAAAGCCGTCACCTACCGCAGAAAAAGCTCTCGACATCGCCCTTATCCTTCACGCCGACCACGAACTGAATGCCTCCACATTCGCCGCACGTGTGACCGCAGCCACCCTGTCCGATATGCACTCGGCTATCACCAGCGCTATCGGAGCTCTCAAAGGTCCACTACATGGCGGAGCCAATGAGCAGGTCATGCGCATGCTGTTCAATCTCGACAAAGCCGGCAAAGATCCGGTCGATCACGTGAAGAGCATGTTGGCGGATCGCAAGAAGATTCCGGGATTCGGCCACCGTGTGTACACGACGGAAGATCCACGGGCTACGCACCTGCGCAAAATGTCGGAGGACCTAGGACGCTCGAGCGGCAATCCAAAGTGGTTTGAGATGTCGCGCAAAATCGAAAAGTTCATCAACGCGGAAAAGAAACTGAACGCGAACGTCGATTTCTATTCGGCATCGACATACACAGCGCTGGGCCTGGACATCGATCTATTCACGCCGATCTTCGCTGTATCGCGCATCGCCGGCTGGACAGCGCACGTGATCGAGCAACTCGACGACAACCGCCTGATTCGTCCGCGCGCCGAGTACATCGGGCCGCAATACCCAAATCGCTACGTGCCCATCGACCAGCGATAAACAACGCTTAACCACTGAGGACACACAGGGCCACAGAGGAATTAGGAAATCTAGCCTCTGATCCTCCGTGCGCCTCTGTGTCCTCCGTGGTTGATCTTCCCTTCCGA
>Ga0070741_10007686_pt1 | contig 22112 bp, 18 predicted proteins | sample Coa_R1_4_FD_66440 | JGI IMG/M metagenome (GOLD analysis project Ga0070741, IMG submission 66440) | Surface soil microbial communities from Centralia Pennsylvania, which are recovering from an underground coalmine fire - Coalmine... | ecosystem: Environmental > Terrestrial > Soil > Unclassified ... | reverse complement strand
GCCGTTGAGCAGGATCGGCACCACGAACCCGAGCCAGATGAACATCCCGCCGAAGAAGCCGTAGACGTGCGCCGGCCCGTCGGGCGCGAGGCCCCACGACGACGGCCGCCACACCTGCACGTCGTGCGCTAGCACGAACGCCATCAGGAACAGTCCGATGACGTTGATGACCGAACCCTTGGCGATCTCGGCGCCCGACGGCTTGTCGGTGAAGCCCATCGCCTTCGACCAGACTTTGCCGAACAGCGGGCCGTACCAGACGCCGCCGATGGCGAAGCTGGCGACGATCGAGACCAGGATCGCGAGCCAGTTGAGGTGAATGGTCGGCTGCATGCCCTGCATCGGAGCTCCTATGGTTGGGTTATGGTTGGATATGTTTGTTCATGGTTGGTCGGGTTCGAAGGTCGCGCGCTCGAGCATCACCTCGTCGGCGATGTACGGCACGTAGCGGAAGTCGCGGATCAGCGCCACGCGATCGCCGCGCCATTCGAGGAGCACGAAGCTCGACGGGTGCCGGCTCGAGCGCGGCGCGTACAGCGCCAGCGCCGGCCGCCCGTCGAGCGTCCCGGGCACCAGCCGCAGATCGCGCAGGTCGGCGTAGCGCGCGAAGTACTCGCCCACGGCCGGCCCGCGCCGCTCGGCGCGCGACACCAGGTCGAGCCGCGAGTCCTCGGCGAGCAGCGCGCGCAGCCCATCCCAGTCGCGCGCGTTGAACAGCGCCGCGTAGTGCGCGAGCTTGGCGCGCTCCTCCGCCTCGGCGGCGCGCGGCCGCTCCTCGTCGGGCGACGCCGCGCGCGCGCGCAGATTGGCGCGGCCGCGCGAGAGCGCCGCCTTCACCGCCGGCAGAGTCGCGCCCGTCGACTCGACGATCTCCTCGAGCGTGCAGCCGAGCACGTCCTTGAGGATCACCGCGCTCCGCTGCGCCACCGGCAGCGCCAAAAAGCTGCCGAGCGCCGCGCGCACGATCTCCGGATCGACGCGATCGACTTGAGGCGCGATGTCCGGCACCTCCGCCATCGTCTCGACGTGGCGGTGCTCGTAGCGGCGCAGGACGTCGAGCGCGGTGTTGTGCGCGATGCGAAACAAGAGCGGCCGGAGCGGCGGGATCTCGCTCGCCATGCTGACCGCGTAGTAGGCCTTGGCCAGCGTGTCCTGAACGACGTCTTCACCGTCGACGATCGAGCCGGTGAGACGCGCGCAGTAGCGGTGCAGCTCGGGCCGCAGCTCCGCGACCAGCTCGAGGAACCGCTCGCGCGCCTGCGCCCACTCGGGCGGCGGCCTCTTCGCGTCCATCCACGTCCTCCACTCCCACGACGTCTCATGGGAGCAAAAGGATGCGGCGCCCGCAATAAAAACTACGCGGCGGGCTTGTCGCGGTCGCGCCGCTCGGCGAGCCGCGCCTGCTCGGCGCCGGTGATGAGGCGCGCGCCGCGCTGGAACGTGACGTACGCCCACGCCCACTCGACGAGCACCAGGATGCGGTTGCGGAAGCCGATGAGATAGAGAATGTGCACCAGCAGCCACGCGGCCCACGCGATGAAGCCGGAGAGCTTGACGCGGCCGAAGTCGGCGACGGCGGCGGAGCGGCCGATGGTGGCGAGCGAGCCTTTGTCCCAGTAGCGAAACGGCTCGAGCGGCTTGCTCGCGTCGACGAGGAGGCGCGCCACCGCGCGGCCGGCGTAGGCGCCGCCCTGCATCGCCGCGGGCGCGACGCCGGGCACCGGCTTGCCGCCGCACTCGACGGCGGCGAGATCGCCGATGACGAAGATCTCCTCGTGGCCGGGCACCGTCAGGCGCGGCGTGACCTTGACGCGGCCGGCGCGATCGAGCGGCGCGCCGAGCGAGCGGCCGAGCGGCGACGCGGTCACGCCCGCGCCCCAGATGCGCGTGCGCGCGTCGAGGCGCGCGCCGTCGCCGAGCTGCACGCCCGCCTCGTCGATCAGCGTCACCTTGGCGCCGACCTGCACCTCGACGCCGAGCTTGCGCAGCTGCGCCTCGGCTTTTTGCGAGAGGTCGGGCGGATACGTCGGCAGGACGCGCGGGCCGCCCTCGAGCAGCACGATGCGCGCCTCGGCGGGATCGATGTGGCGGAAGTCGCGCGCCAGCGTGTGGCGCGAGACCTCGGCGAGCGCGCCCGCCAGCTCGACGCCGGTCGGTCCGGCGCCGACGACCACGAACGTCATCCACGCTTTTCGGCTGGCCGCGTCGCGCTCGCGCTCGGCGGCCTCGAACGCGAACAGCACGCGCCGGCGGATCTCGAGCGCGTCCTCGATCGTCTTCAAGCCGGGCGCGAACGGCTCCCACTCGTCGTGGCCGAAGTACGAGTGCGTGGCGCCCGCGGCGACGATCAGCCAGTCGTACGAGAGCTGGTCGCCGCCGTCGAGCAGCACCTTCTTCGCCGCGGGATCGACGCGCTGCGCTTCGGCCAGGAGCACGGTCGCGTTCTTCTGCCGCCGGAGCACCGAGCGGATCGGCGCCGCGATGTCGCTCGGATTGAGCGCCGCGGTCGCCACCTGATAGAGCAGCGGCTGGAACAGGTGATGGTTGCGCCGATCGATCAGCGTGATGCGCGCCTTCGCCTTGCGCAGCGCGCGCGCCGCGTACAGGCCGCCGAAGCCGCCTCCGATGATCACGACGTGCGGAAGCTCCGCCATGCGAGGAATGTAAAGCGAAGCGGGGGAAACGTCAGCCGGAGCCGACTCGCACACCGCCCGTGTGCGCCTTTAGAGGGTCTCTTCTATAGCTGTCGCCAACTCGCATTCAGGGCAAGCTCCGCAATGAACTCTGTTAGGTTGGTGCCACATTCGTCAGAATGAAACTATGTTTCTTGCACGCTACGCGACTATTGCGTTGATGCTGGAAGCATCGTGCGGTCGCAACGCGTTGCCGTTCCGAGGCGAACAATTAGACGGCGCCGTCGGCGTGTGCGGAGGCGTTTCCTCCCACCCTTCGGTTCTGGCCCAACTCCCAGTTTCACCTCGTGAGATCGCGACGGACGCTGTATTCGTCTATTTCACCGTTTTCGGTGACGGGCCGTATCAAGTGGCCAAAGCGTCGAAAGCCGACGGCCTGGTTACTCCGCTCGTAATGGGAACCGGTCACCCGCGCGACATCGCCGTGGCCGGGGGCTTCGTCTATTGGACAGATGATGTCGCGGGGACAGTCAACCGAGTTGGTGTCGACGGTGGCGCCGTCGAGGCGCTGGTGACTGGGCATCTAGGTGCCGAAGGGCTAGCTCTGGATGCGACCAGCATCTATTGGACCGACGCAATGATCGCTGAGGGCTCTGTGAGTCGGGTAGCGCTCGGTGGCGGCACTGTCCAGACGCTGGCGTTGCATCAGAGACAACCGGTCGCAATCGCTGTCGACGGATCGGGGCTGTGCTGGATCAATTTGACCGGTGGGACGATCACTTGCTCAAGTCTCGATGGCGTGGGTGCTATCGACATCGCCTCTGGACAGAGATCGCCGCAGGCAATCGCCCTCGATCAAGACAGAGCGTATTGGACCGATAGCGACATTGGAAGCATCAGCTCTGCTGCTCGCACTGGCGGTGCCGTTACAACTCTGGCCAGTGGCGGATCAAGTTTTTATATGATTGCGGTGAACCAGGACCGACTCTATTGGACTGATTCAGGAACAGGGCTAGCTGTGGACGGAGCCGTACTATCTATTTCCGTGTCTGGCGGACCCCAGCAGATGATCGCAGACCAGCAAGCATACCCAGCCGGCATTGCTGTGGACAACGATACCGTCTATTGGGCGGAGCAGGACGGCCAAGCGCTTCGCTGCGCCCCGAAGTAACTCAAAAGAACTCGCGAACAGCGGATTCAGCCGGAGCAGATCTGCTGGCAGAAGGCGGCCTGATCGCCGTCGGGGCAGTGCGCGGTCGCCTCGGCCGTGGCCTCGCCGAGCTTCGCGCCGCTCTCGTCGAGGATCACCAGGTCGAACACCGCCGGCTCGTCGATGATGTTGACGCCGATCGGGCTCGGGCACATGAACGACGGGATCGCGTTCGGCGTCTCCCAGTAGCCGCTCGTCTCGTCGCCGAGATCCTGCGTGCCGTCGGCTTGCAGGAGCAGGTGATTGTCGGAGACGCGGCGCACGGTGCGCTTGACCTCGACGCGGCCGGGCGCCATGCCGCTCACGCGATACTTCAGCCACACGTGGAACCCGCCCTGTGAGCCGGGGACGAGTGGCTGATCGCCTTCGAGCGGCAGAAAGCCGGTGCCGTCGAGCGCGGCGGTCCCGAGCGTGACGCTGCCCGGCGTGGGCGGATGTCCCGCGCCTCCGCAGCCGGCCAGCGCCACGATCGCGATCAGCGCCGCGCGCATCTACGCCGCCCGCCGCCGGCGCAGGAGCAGCGCGAGCGCGCCGACCAGGAACAGCGCGGCGAAGCCGCCCGTGGGCGCGCGTCCGCCGAGCGCGGCGCTGCAGCCCTGGCCGAGCCCGTCGCCGATCACGTGCGTGTTGTCGGTGACCACCACCGGCGGGCCCTCTTCGCTCAAGATCTCGATGCGCGCCGAGCCGGGCAAGGGCGGCGGCGTGAACGTCGACGGGACGCCGCCCGGGTACTGCACGCGCCAGCCGTCCGCGGTCACCAGCGTCGCCGGCGTATCGTTCACGCCCGAGTGGCTGAAGAAGCCGCAGTTGTACGTGAGCGTTCCGTCGTGAACATTGGACCAATTCGGCAAAGACGGATTGAAGCTGAACACCGGGTCTTTGTTCATATCGGCCGGCGAAATGGTCGTATAGAGGCGCGTCAGATACGGGTACTGATCGAACAGCGCGCCCGCCGCCAGCGTCGGCTGGATGACGCGCATGTCGATATCGGACGCCATCATCTGCGGCTGATAATTCATGGTGTAATTCAAAAACTGGCTTTGATTGGCATTGCGATACGAGCCCAGCCAATAAGAGATGTTTTGATAGAACTGCGCCGGCGTGATGTTCTGCGCCGTGAGCGCGACCGGCACCGGGATGTAGTGCGCGAGCACGCCTACGAGCTGGCTGGTGTACGTGAAGCCGTGCTGGTTCAAGTAGTCGACGAACGTGATCGCGTCGGGGCTCGACGACAATTCGGCGAGATTGCCGAAACGGTTGGGCGCGTTGAGCACGCCTTTGAGCACGCTCGACACGCCGGCGTACTCGGTGACGAACGAATGTTTGCCGTTCGCCTCGCCCACCGCTTTGATGATCACGTCATTGTAGTTTTGCGCGCCGTTATTCCAATCGAGCAAAGCGTCGTTCAAAACGGTGTGATAATAATTGCGCGGAATCGCGCGGCCGGCGCCGAGCATCCACACCTGGATGCCCATGTTCTGCGACGCGCCCGTCGAGGTCAGCACGATCGGGATCATCGGCAGGTCCGAGGGATATTTCACCACCACCGGCTGCAGGTCGCCCGCGTTCGCGCCCGAGTGCAGCTTGAGCGCGAGGAAGAACGCGTTCGGGCGGATGTACGGCGCCACCGAGTCGTCGGTGCCGACGGGGACGAAGTAGTGATTGTCGGCGAGCCACTTGAGCATCGCGTCCTTGCTGTCGGCTTTCAGCACCGCGTAGTCGTACGGGCCGATCGAGCTTTGAATGACCAGCGGGCTCGGGCCCATCGACGCGTCTTCGCCGCCGCCGGGGCTGTTGGCCGCGCTCGGCGCGCCCGCGAAGCCGCCGCGGAAGCCGCCGCCGAACGAGCACGAGCCGGCGTACACGCGCGTGAGCTTGTACTTCGGCTGCGTGGCGGTGATGAGCTGGTTGAACAGCTCGTCGGTGCCGAGCTCGAGCGTCGGCTGCGAGGGCAGCGGCAGGAGCCAGCCGAAGTCGGGCGCGGGCCCCGAGTACTGCAGCTGGATGTGCGCGGTGACGTTGCCGTCGGCCATCGCGAACACGATGCGCTCGCCGGCTTGCACCACCGGCACCGAAGGATCGGGCGGCGTCAAGCAGCCGCACGCCGACGCGCGTTCAATACCGCCGAGTGAGAATCCGAGCGCGACGCCGCCGAGGGCGCCCAGTACCTTCCAGCCACGCGTCTTGGTCATGTTCATCCCTCGCGCTAATCCACGCGATGCGAATCGCAATGCGTGTGCCACGACGGCGATGTGTGATGTCTTGTAGTTAGAGCGGGGCGCGCGCGGTCACGTCATGGAGATCCGTGGCCGCGCCTCAAAAAGTTGAGCCGGGTTTGCGGTACACGATCCGGCCGCCGACCATGGTGAGCAGCACCTCCACCGTCGACAATTTCTCCGGCGGCACCAGCAGCGGATCGGCCGAGAGCACGATCAGGTCGGCGAACTTTCCGGTTTCGAGCGTGCCCTTGACCGAGCCCATGTGCTCGGCGGCGGCGCTGCCGGCGGTGTACGCGGTGAGCGCTTGCAGCGTGGTGATGCGCTCGGAGGAGCCGAATCCGCCGCGCGTCACCGCCAGCTCGACCGAGCGCATCGGCTCGAGCGGCCGCTCGGGCACGTGCTGCCCGACGAAGTCGGTGCCGATGCACAGCGGCACGCCGGCGTCGGCGAGCGTGCGCATCGGGAACGCGCGCTCGGAGCGCCACTCGGGGATCATCGACGGGTTCGAGCACACGGTGATGCCGAGGCGCTGAAGGCGCTGCGCCTGCTCGGGCGTGACCTCGTCGGCGTGCTCGATGCGGAACAGGCGCGTCGCCTCGGGCTTGCCGGCGGCGGCCGCCAGCGCCTCGATGCCGTCGAGCAGCGTGTCGAGCGCGTGGCGCGACAGCACGTGCACGATCACCTGGCGGCTCGCCGCGACGTTGAGCTCGAAGATGTCGGCGAGCTCGTGGCGCGTGATGCGCGCGCCGTCGTCGTGGAAATATTTTATGCCGTCGACGCGCAGCCACTCGGGCGCGGGCCCGGTCCACGCCGGCTGGTAGGTGCGCGTGTCGAAGCGGTAGCCGAGCGGGATCATGCGCAGGCGCGCGGTGAGCTGGCCGCGGCGGCGCAGCCCCTCGAACAGATCGGGCAGCTCGTCGATCAATTGCGCCGAGGTGATGCCGTCGCGCGCCAGCCGCTCGAGGAACGCGCGCGCGCCGGCCTCGAGCGTGCCGAGCGGCAGCGACTTCACCAGCCGATCGAGCGCCGTCGCCAACTCGCGCCCGCGCACGAAGCCGCGCGGCGCCTCCTCGGCGGAAAATCCGCCGCGCTCGAGGCCGCGCTTGTTGAGCAGCCCGCCGCGCGAGGTGATGACGAACACCGGCCGCGTGACGAAGTCGAGATCGCCCGCGCGCGCCACGCCGTCGGGCAGGTGCAGCGTCTTGACGAACAGGAAGCGATCGTCCGCGCGCTCGGCCGAGGCGCGCTTGACGCGCTCGACGAACTCGCGCTTGGAGAGCCCGTCGGGCAGATCGACGCCGTGATCGGAGCCGAGCGTGAGCTGCAAGCCGAAGTGCGCGTGCGCGTCGTCGAAGCCCGGCATCACCGTGCGCCCGCCGACGTCGATGGTCTCGGCGCCTTTGCCCGCCGCCTTGCGCGCGGCCGCCGCGTCGTGCCCGACGTAGGCGATGCGCCCGTCGACGATCGCCAGCGCGGTGGCGTCGGGATGCGCGGGCGACATGGTGAGCACGTGGGCGTTGAGCAGCACCACGGCCGCGACGGCGAACATGAGTGAGTTACTATACCGCGCCGGAGCGCGCGTTCACGTTTCGCTTCGGCGTAGAATGAAGTCATGCGGGTCGCCTCGCTGCTCCTGCTCGTCTGCGCCGGCTGCAGCGATGGCGCAGCGGTCACCGATGGCGCGGCGGCGGCCGACGCCGCGGCGACTGCATGTCCGGCGACGCAGCCCGCGCAGGATCACCTTGGCTGCAGTCCCATCGGGCTCACCTGCGACTACGGCGCAATGACGTGCCGCTGCCTGGAACGCGACCCTTCGAAAATTGCCTTCGTCTGTCTACCGCCGGAGTGCTTCGTGCCCGATGGGCAATGTACGCCGAACCGCGGTGCGTGCATCTTCGGCTTCGAGGACACCGAATATTGCAATTCGCAGCGCCATTGGGTCCACTGCGACGGCGTCTACTGCTACGACCAGGACGCGTGCGCCGCGCTGAAGAGCGGCGATCGATGCGGCCAGCTCGGGCACCAGCTTTATTGCGATCGCTGTTACTGCGACCCACTGCACGACTACTACATCTGCGACGGGATCGCGCCGCTGGATCTCAGCGCGGTAGTGGATGCGAGCGTCGCGGACTGATCATCGCCAGCGGAACAGCCGCAGGGCCAGCATCAGCGACACGACGCCCCACGCGATCAGCACGAGGCACGGGCGCACCACCGCCTGCGGGCCGGCGCCGTCGATCATCACCGCGCGCACGGCATCGATCAGCACCGTGAGCGGCAGGGCGTGGATCACCGGCTGCAGGAACTCGGGGAAGCGCTCCGACGGGAAGAACACGCCCGAGCAGATCGACATCGGCAGCGTGACCAGGTTGACCAGGCCCGCGATCGTCTGCGTGTTCGACGCGCGCGCCGCCAAGAGCAGCCCGACCGCCGAGAACGCGAGCGCGCCGAGCACCGCCACGCCCGCGAGCAGGAGCGGCGAGCCGCGCACCGGCACCGCGAACACCCAGTGCGCGAAACCGATGAGGATCGGCAATTCGCCCAGGAGAAACAGCCCGCGCATGAGCACGAACGCGATCAGGAAGTGCGCCTTGCGCATCGGCGTCGCCACCATGCGCTTGATCAATTTGCGCGTGCGCATCTCGACCAGCACGAAGCCGATGCCCCACAGCCCGCTCGACATCAGCCCCATGCCGAGCAGGCCGGGGATCAGGAAGTCGATGTAGCGCGAGCCGGGCTCGGTGACCTGCGCCTCGGCGACCGCGGTCGGATCGCGGCGGCCGCTCGCGCGCTGGAGCACGTCGTCGACGAGCAGGCGCGCCAGGCGGCTCTCGGGGCGCGTCGGATCGTAGCGGTAGAGGCGCGGCTCGGCGGGCACGACGACGACCGCGACCTTGCCGTTGCGCAGCCACAGCGACGCGGTGACGGCGTCGGTGATCGAGGCGTTGACCTGGCCGCTCGCGACCAGCGCGGCGCGCAGCTTCTCGGCGTCGGCGGCGTTCGAGGCGCTCGTCTCGACGGCGGCGGCCACCGGCGGCGGCGGCTGGTTGCGGAACGCGACGCCGAGCGCGATCGCCAGCACCACCGGAAAGCCGAACGTCCAGAACAGCGCGCTCGGCTCGCGGTAGAAGCCGCGCCAGCGCGCGAGCGTGAGCTGCCACAGCGGGTTCGGGCCGCGCTCACTCACGGAGCTGCCTCCCGGTGAGCGTGACAAACACGTCCTCGAGCGTCGCGTGGTGCGTCGACAGCCGCGTGGTCACGCGCCCCGACGCGCGCAGGTGCTCGAGCAGCGCCGGCAAGGTGACGTGCACCTCCTTGACGGTGAGCGCGAACCCGTCGGCCACCGCGCGCGGCGCGCCGACCACGCCCGGCAGCGCGGCGTAGCCGTCGGGTGCGCCGTCGCCGTCGACGGCGAACTCGATCACCTCCTGCCCGCCGAGCCCCGCGATCAACTCGCGCGGGCTGCCGAGCGCGATCACCTTGCCGTGATCGACGATCGCCACGCGGTTGCACAGCCGCTCGGCCTCCTCCATGTAGTGCGTCGTCAAGAGCACGGTGCGCCCTTCGTCGCGAAAGCCGATGACGAGATCCCAGAGCTGGCGCCGCGACTGCGGGTCGAGCCCGGTCGTCGGCTCGTCGAGAAACAGCAATTGCGGATCGCCGACGAGCGCGCACGCCACCGCCAGCCGCTGCTTCTGCCCGCCGGAGAGCTTTTCGTACCACGCGTCGCGCTTGTCCTCGAGCGACACGCGCGCGAGCACGTCCGCGACCGGCCGCCCGCTCGCGTAGAACGAGCGGAACATCGTCAGCACCTCGGTGACCGACAGCTTGTCGGGCAGGTGCGTCTCTTGGAGCGAGATGCCGAGCCGTTCGCGCAGCCAGCGCTCGTCGGTCGCCCAGCGCTTGCCGAAGATCTCCACGTCGCCGCCGGTCGGCTCGGTGAGCCCCTCGAGAATCTCGATCGTCGTCGTCTTGCCCGCGCCGTTCGGCCCGAGCAGCCCGAAGCACTCGCCGGTGCGCACCTCCAGGTCCAGCCCGTCGACGGCGTGCAGCTCGCCGTAGTGTTTCGTGAGCCCGCGGCAGGTGATCGCGAGAGCGGACATTGACGTGGAAGCATACGCGAAGGCGCGCGCCGGTGGTATTCTCGCCTCAGTGGAAACCCGCCGCCTGTCGATGAACATCACGCGCCTGGTGTCGCGCGGCGACGCCGAAGTCCGGCTGATGCAGACCTGCACCGTCGAGGTGATGACCGGCGCCGGCGTCGGCACGGTCGCGCGCGTCGAGCGGCCGACGTTCGCCATCGGCTCGCACGAGTCGAACGATCTCGTGCTGGCCGACGACTCGGTCTCGAAGCACCACCTCGAGCTGACGGTGGCGCCCGACGGCTACCGCATCGTCGACCTGTCGTCGTCGAACGGCACGTTCCTCGGCGGCGTGCGCGTCTCGGACATCACTATCACCGAGCCGGTGACGCTGCACCTCGGCACGACGACCATCCGCATCGCGCCCGCCGCCGTCGAGAAAGAGGTGCCGGCGAGCGCGCGCGTGAACTTCGGATCGGTGCTCGGGCGCTCGGTGGCGATGCGCGAATTGTTCGAGCAGCTCGAGGCGGTGTCGCGCTCCGACTGCTCGGTGCTGCTCGAAGGCGAGACCGGCGTCGGCAAGGAGCAGGTGGCCGAGAGCATCCACCAGGAGTCGGCGCGCAAGGAGCAGCCGTTCGTCGTCGTCGACTGCGGCGCGCTCGCCGGCGAATTGCTCGAGTCGGAGTTGTTCGGCCACGCCAAGGGCGCGTTCACCGGCGCCGACGCCGAGCGCAAGGGGCTCTTGGCGATGGCCGATGGCGGCACGCTGTTCCTCGACGAGGTCGGCGAGCTGCCGATGCCGCTCCAGGCGAAATTGCTCGGCGTGCTCGAGCGGCGCAAGGTGACGCCGGTGGGCACGTCGGTGGCGCGCGCCGTCGACCTGCGCGTGATCGCGGCGACCAACCGCAACCTCGCGCGCGAGGTGAACGAGGGCCGCTTTCGCTCCGATTTATTTTTCCGCCTCGCGGTCGTGCGCCTGCGCGTGCCGCCGCTGCGCGAGCGCCTCGACGACATCCCGATGTTGGTGGAGCACTTCCTCGGCGTCTTGCGCGAGCGCGAGGGCGCGCACGTGCCGTCGACGCTGTCGCCGATCGAGCTGGCGCGGCTGTCGGCGCAGCCGTGGGCGGGCAACGTGCGCGAGCTGCGCAACGCCGTCGAGCGCGCGGCGCTCAAGATCGGCGGGCCGGTGCCGCAGGTGGAGGAGCAGGGCGGGCGGCCCGAGCCGTTCATCCAGGCGCGCGATCGCTTCGTCGACGAGTTCGAGAAGCGCTACCTCACCGACATCCTCGAGCGCTCGTCGATGAACGTGAGCGAGGCGGCGCGCCAGGCGGGCATCGATCGCCGCAACTTCCAGCGCCTCTTGCGGCGCCACCGCATCAACCCGCGCGACCTCAAGCCGCGATCGTAGTCACTCCGCCGCCAGCGCGCGTGTAACGACTTCGTACGAGCGCGCGTAACGGTAGGGGACGTTCATATGGCCGCCGTCGAACTCTTCGTGAACGTGCGCGATGCCGTGGCGCGCGAGCTTGGACGCGAGCTGCCGCGCGCCGAGCTGCAGGTAGAACTCGTCGGCGATTCCGGCGTCGAGGTAGATGCACGCGAGCGAGCGCGCCGCCTCGACGACGCGCGGCTGATCGAGCAGGCGCACCGGATCGCGCGCGAGCCAGCGCGACCACACGCCCTCGACGAGCACGCCGGTGAGCGGATGGAACGGCAGCTCGAAGCCGACGCCCCAGCCGTACGGCCCCGACGCGGACGGCGAGTACGCGGCGGCGTTGCACAGGATCGCCATCACCTCGACGGCGCTGTTCGGCTTCGACGGCAGCCGCTCGAACCAGTCGAGAAAACCGCGCACGCCGCCCTTCTTCTCCAGCGTGAGCAGCGTTTGCCCGAAGTCGCGCAGGTACGACAGCTCGAACGCCGAGTCGCCGGCGTGCGACGCCAGCGCGCAGAAGACGTCCGCGCGTTCGAGGCCGAGCGTGAGCGCGCCGAAGCCGCCCGACGATTTCCCCGCCACCGCGCGCGCGTCGCGCCGCGGGATGGTGCGCAACTTCTCGTCGACCAGCGGCAGCACCTCGTCGGTGAGGTACGTCTGGTAGCGCCCGATCGCCGGCGAGTCGAGGTACTGCGAGCCGCCGTAGCGCGAGAAGCAGTCGGGCATCACCACGATCGCCTCGGCAGCGCGCCCCTCGGCGATCGCCGCGTCCCAGCGCTCGGCGAGCGACGGCGTCCACGCCGCGCGGTTGAGGAGCTGCACGCCGCTGCCGGTGTAGCCGGGCAGGAACATCACCATCGGAAACCGCCGCGCGCCGTCGTACGAGGGCGGCAGGTAGACCGCCACGTCGCGCTCGGCCGGATCGCCGAGCGGATTCTCCGCCAGCACCCGGCTGGCGTGGCGCAGGATCTCGACGCGCCCGTGCTTAGGATTCGCCATGCGACGAAGATAACAGAGGCGCGCGCCTTGACGTTCGAGCGCCCGCCGACCTAGTGTGAAACTTTCGCTTCACCGGAGAGCCTAATGAAACGAGCTTTGGCCGCGCCGCTCCTGCTCCTCGCTTCGTGCATGCCCGACGTGACCGCGCAGAAACCGGCCGGCGCGTCGGTGGTCGCGCTGTTCGATCCGCTGCCGGCGTCGGGGCCGCCGATCGTTCCGGCGCCGAACGACCTGGCGTTTCAGGGCGGCGACGGTGTGCACCTGAACGTGCCGATCGATCCCAAGTCGCCGGCGGCGGCGCAGGACTTCAACGCGTACCTCAACTCGCTCGACGGGTTTCCCGGATCGCTCGACGCCACGTCGACGTTCTCGGGCGCGCTCGATCCGGCGAGCGCCACCGGCCCGGGCGCGAACGGCGCGGGCTCGGTGATCGTCGTCGACTTGAAAGCGGGGCGCGTGCTCCAGGCGTCCGAGCTCGGGATCAAGGTCTCGGCCGACGGCAAGACGCTCACCATCACGCCGGCGAAGCGTTTCGCGCCGGGCGGCAAGTACGCGGTGGCGCTGTTCGGCGGCAGCGACCCGGCGGCGCTCAAGGGCGCGGCCGGCGAGACGGTGCTCGCCGGGCCGGCGTTCTTCTTCATCCGCTCCGACAAGCCGCTCGTCGGAAAATGCGGCGACGGCACCACGCCCGACTGCGCGTGCCCGCCGGCGGTGATCGCCGCGGTGTCGGGCGGCGCGATGCCCGACATGACGTGCAAGCCGCTCGCGCAGGGCCTCGACCTCACCACCGCGCTCAAGACCGAGGGCGCGCGCCTCTCGCTCGCGCCGGCGGTCGCGCAGGTGCTGTCGCTCGCCGGCGCCGGGCGCAGCCGCGACAACCTCGCGCTGCTCTGGACCTTCACCATCACCACGTCGCCGGTGGCGATGTTCGATCCGGCGCGCGGCGACGTGCCGTTTCCCAACGACGTGCTGATCAACCAGACGACCAACACGGTGAACGTGCCGATCGCGGCGGGCGATCCGATGGCGCCGATCAAGATGCAGCTCAACCAGCTCGACGGCTTCTCGACGACGGCGGCCGAGACGGTCTCCATCGACACCGTCGGCAACCTGCCGATCGACGCGGCGTCGCTCGGCACCTCGGCGCTCCTGGTCAACATCACCGCCAACACCATCAACGTGCAGCCGCCGTTCACCGCCGCGCCGGTGATGGTGATGGGCGGGACGCAGTACACCGGCCAGGTGGCGGTGGCGCCGGGCACGGCGCTGCTGTCGGATCAAAACAAGTACGCGGTGGTGATCACCACCGACGCGAAGGACTCGGCCGGCCGCGCGGTGGTGCCGTCGCCGCCGATCCAGCTCGCCAAGGGCGCCAACCCGCTCTTCGACGGCACGCACTCGACGGTGCCGTCGATCCTCGACGACGCCACCGCGCAGCAGCTCGAGTCGCTGCGCCTGGCGTACCAGCCGCTGTTCGCGCTGCTCGGCAGCTCGACGTTCAACGTGCCGAAAGAGAAGATCGCGATGATCTGGACGTTCACCACGCAGTCGGTGAACCGCCCGCTCAACGCGCTGGCCACGTTCCCGACGACCGCGGCGCTGCCGACGGCGGCGACCATCGGCGCGACGGCGACGCTGGCCGATCTCGTCGCCGCCGCGCCGTCGATGAACTACGACATCTCGAATCTCGGCGAGGTGGTGAGCGGCACGTTCCAGTCGCAGGACGTGATCGATCACGCGGCCGGGCGCATGACGTTCGATCGCACGGTGGTGACGCCGGGCAATTTGCCGCAGGACACGTTCGCCGTGCACCCGCCCGCCGCCGCGCAGCCGACGACGGTGAAGTTCGTGCTGGCGCTGCCTAAAGGGCCAGGCCCGTTCCCGGTCGCGATCGTGCAGCACGGCCTCACCGAGTGGCGCGGCCAGGCGATGCTCCTCGCCAACGCGCTGGCGGCGCAGGGCTGGGCCACCGTCGCCATCGACGTCAACTATCACGGCGCGCGCTCGATCTGCACCGCCGACAACCAGTGCATGGGCACGTGCTCGATGACCACGCACACGTGCTCGGGCGGGTTCGTGCCCACGCCGACGTCGATGGATCCGTTCGCGTGCACGCTCGATCAGATCTTCCCGAGCGATCCCGATCGCTGCCGCCCGCTGGTCTCGGGGCAGTCGTTCGTCAACACCTCGAACCTGTTCGAGTCGCGCGACAACCTGCGGCAGTACGTGCTCGACGTGTCGCAGCTCATGCGCGTGCTCGGCGACAACTCGTCGGGCGGGCTCAAGGCGCAGCTCGCGGCGCAGGCGTTCCCCATCGACCTCGACAACACGCAGATCGCGTTTCTCGGGCAATCACTCGGCGGGATCCTCGGGACGCTGTTCCTCGCCATCGCGCCGGCGCCGCGCGTCGGGTACATCTCGACCGCCGGCGGGCACGACTTCGAGGAGCTGGGCGCCGGCACGTTCCACGACGTCCTCGATCAGTACCTGATGCAGATCGGCGTCATGAAGGACACCGCCGCGTACGTGCAGCTCGTCGGCACCGCGCGCTGGATCTTCGACCCGGCCGATCCGATCGCCGTCGGGCACGACCTCATCCAGCTCCCGGTCACGCCGTACCTGACGATGACGCGCAACCAGGCCAAGATCGTGCTGCAGCAGGAAGACGGGATGGACGCGGTCATCCCCGACCTCTACCAAGAGCAGCTCGCGCGTGAGATCTTCGGCGCCTCCGGGCTCGATGCGGGTGGCCACGTGCAGTCGAAGCAGACCGACGGGACGATCGTGTCGACCTTCTGGCCGACGGCGAATCACGGCTCGCTGTTCGTGCCCACGCCGAGCGCGGCCGATCACCACATCACCGATGCGCTGCAGCTCAACGCGGCGACCTGGATCGCGACGGGGGGCGCCACCATCACTCCGGCGCTGACGAATTGATGACCGCGAGGCGAGCGATGCGACGTGTTGCCGGAGCAGCAGCACTATTAATGATGGCGCTCGCGCCCGCGGCGGCGCGCGCGGGCGGGTTCGAGCTGCAGGAGCAGTCGGGGCGCGGCCTGGCGATGGCCGGAGCACAGACCGCGCTCGCCGACGATCCGGCGGCCATCTACTACAACCCCGCGGGGCTCACGTTCCAGCGCGGCTACGGCAGCCTCATCGGGCTCAACGTGATCAACGCGTCGACGCAGGTGAACCCGCCCGGCCAGCCGCAGGCGAGCAGCAACTACACCGCGGTGCAGCCGTTCGGCTACGGCGCGCAGCGGCTCGGGCCGCACTTCTCCGTCGGCATCGGGCTGTTCACAAACTTCGCGCAGCACTTCAACTACAAGCCGGAGAACTTCAGCGCGCGCTTCCTCGGCTACTTCATCGACATCACCACGGTGACGTTCAATCCGTCGGTGGCGATCCGGCCGATCCCGCGGCTGTCGGTCGGCTTCGGGCTCGACGTGGTGCCGGCGAGCATCGATCTGTACCAGGCGCTCAGCTTCGGCTCGTCGGAGGGGACGGCGCACTTCGGCGCGACGGCGGTGGGCGTGGGCGGGAACGTCGGCGTGCTGGCGATCCTGGTGCCGCGCTATTTGACGCTCGGCGTGGCGTACCGCTCGACGGTCGATCTCGACTACAACGGCAAGGCGTCGATCAGCGGGCCGCCGGAGCTCGCGTCGCTCACGGGCGGCCTGCGCAACGGCGCGACCACGCTCACGCTGCCGCACAATTTTTCGTTCGCGCTGGCGACGCACCCGGTGGCCAACCTGGCGATCGACGTCGACGTGCACCTGACGCTGTGGCACGAGGTGCAGTCGCTGACGCTGACCATCACCGATCCGAAGGCGCCGCCGGGCACCGATCCGCAGCGGCAGACGACGGTGCTCAACTGGCAGGACGCGGTGGGCGTGCGCGTGGGCGGCGAGTACCGCGTGCTCGACGGGCGGCTGGCGTTGCGCGTCGGCGCCGGGTTCGACTTCACGCCGGTGCCGGCGTCGACCATCACGCCGCTGTCGCCCGACGCCAACCGCGTGCTGGTGTCGCTCGGCCTCGGCTGGCAGCACCACGGCCTGAGCGCCGACGTCGGCTACCTCGCCGCGATCCTCCTCCAGCGCACCGGCACCAACCCCGACTACCCCGGCGCCACCTACCAATCCGTCGGCCACCTCGTCGGCATCAACCTCGGCCTCCGCCTCGAAGACTTCCTCGGCCGCCTGAACGACCCCGCCTACAAGCACTAGCACGCGCTCGTTCGTACGCGCTGCGTTCCGCGCGCGGGCTGCGGCAATTTGCCGCCGTGCTCAAACATTCTCGGTCGCGCAGACGCGCCCTGCGAAACTGCGCGCGGCGGCAAATTGCCGCAGCCCGCGCGCTCCACTCCGCTACGAGCAAGGCTCGTTGGAGTGTTAAAACCGGTCAGAATGACGATCTGAGACGGTTTATTCGGTCTTGAACGTGCGAGCCATGCGCAAAAAGCCGATGGCGATGGCGATCCACGAGAGGAGCACGAGGGCGCTGTGCGGCTGCCACATCACGCGCTTGTAGTCGACGCCGAACCTGGCCCAGGCGCCGCTGACCTTGAGCACGTCGTCGATGCGCGTGAGCGCGAACACGATCGTGCCGAGCATCACCCACTTGAACGCGGCGCCCAGCTCGCCGCCGATGGCGCGCGAGAACTGCCACGCGAACGCGACCGCCGCGAGCGACGCGACCAGCGCGGCGATGACCAGCGTGGTGCTGATGGGATCGACGACGACTTCAATCGGCTGCATGTGGTCCCTCCGGGCGGGGACTCTACTCGAAGCGCGCGCCGGCGGACAAGGTTGTTTACGGCGTAAACATCACAGCAGCGGCGCGGGCGTGGCGCTGATCTTCAGCTCCTGGCAGAGCTTGGCCACCAGCTCGTCGTACAGCAGCTTCAGCGCCTCGTCGTCGCGCACCTCGGCGAACAGGCGCCCGCCGGCGACCATGCCGTGACCGCCGGCCGCGCCGCGCGCGCCCACCACGCGGCGGATCAAGCTGCCCGCCGACGCGTCGGTGCGATCGGTGCGCATCGAGAGGTACACGTTGTGGTTGTGCTGCCCGACGCACAGGACCCAGCGCGCCTTGTCGTACGGCAGCATCAGGTCCGCGACCTCGGCGACCAAGTCGGGATAGTCGAGCGGGCCCAGGTTCACCGCCAAGAGTTCGCCCCAGCACACCGCCGAGCGCAGCGCGCGATCGACCGCGCTGAAGTGCTCGCGCCCGAGCTTGGGATGCGAGATCGCGTACAGCCGCGCGAGGTCGGAGGTCTGCAGCAGCTCGACGTACGCCTCCTTCTCCTCCGGCCCCGACTCGCGCCCGAGATCGCGCGTCTCGGATTTCAGTGCGTAGAGAAACGCCGTCGAGAGCGAGGCGTCGAGCGTGATGCCCGACTCCTTCAGATAGTTGTAGACGATGGTCGCGGTGGCGCCGACCTCGGGCCGGATGTCGCGCCACGGCACGTCGGCCGGCGTGGTCGCGCGCAGCGGGTGGTGATCGATCACGATGTCGCACGGCCGATTGGCCGGCAGCGAGTTGTTGCCCGTGCCCGGCTGCGTGTCGACGAGCGCGAAGGCGGCGAACGCGCCCAGGTCGAGCCGCTCGAACGGCGCCAGGTCGATCTTCAGCTCGCGCACCATGGCGCGGTTCTCGGGGCGCCCGATGATCCCGCCGAGCGCGATCTGCGCCTCGAGCCCGTTCGACTCGAGCAGCTTGCGCAGGCCGAGCGCCGCCGCCAGCGAGTCGGGGTCGGGGTTGTCGTGCGTGAGGATGAGCGTCTTCGCGCTCGGCCGGGCGGTGACGCGCGCGCGATGCGCCGCGATCGCTCCCGGGAGATCGAAGGACATTCGAGCAACTTACCAGAACCGTACCGACGCGCAAATCACCGGCGGACGCTAGAACGCGAGGCGGTGGCGTCCGATCGGCGAGCGCAGGCCGATCTCGCACTCGGCATCGGCGTCGCGGCCGGTCAGCGTGAGCACGCCATTCGTGAACGTCCAGGGAAAGTCGCGCGGCGGCTCGTGCTCGTCGGTGCAGCCGATCAGCACCTCACCGGTGCAGCGCGGAACGCCGCCCGCGCCGACGCCGCACAAGATCAGCCAGCGCCGCTCGCTCACGAGCACGCGCTCGCGTACGGCCGCGCGGCGGCCTTGCTTCGCGCGGAGGGTGAGCGTGCGGGTGACTTCGACGCGCAGCACCGGCGCGCCGCGGTCCGCGATCCAGCGCGCCTCGGCGGCGCGCGTCGCGACCGAGCTCGACGGTCCGGGGCGGCCATCGCAGATCCCCTCCGCCTCGTCGACGAACCAGCCGCGCGGAGTCGCGAGCGCGAGCTGGCAGCGCAGGACCGCGCCGGCCGCGACCGTGCCTCCGGTCGCGAACAGCCGCGCGCCGCGAAACGGCGGCGCCGCGCCCGGTGGATCCGCCTGCGCGTCGTCGGTCCAGCCGCGGTCGAGGTGGCACGGTTCGCCGCGCTTCGTGCTCGCGGCGCAATACGCGTCGAGGCTCTCGAACGGGCCGGCGAGCGCGTGCAGCTCGATCGGGTCGGCCGCGGCGGCGCCCGAGAGCGCGGCGCAGCAGCACGCGATCGCCGCCGCGAGCGCGCGCGGCCTCACGCTCGCTCGCGCGCCTTCTCCGCGCGCGCGACCCGCTCCACGTACGCCCGCCGCGCGATCGCCACGTCCTCGAGATAACCGGGCAGCTCCTCGAGCGTGAGCGCCTGCGGCCCGTCGCACAGCGCCTCCTTCGGCGCGGGATGCACGTCGACCAGCACCATGTTGGCGCCCGCGATCACCGCCTGCGCGGTGACGTGAAAGATGTCGTTGAGCCCGTCGGGCGCGAGCGAGCGCCGCCCCACCGAGTGCGACGGATCGATGCACACCGGCAGCCGCGTCAGCCGCTTGACCACCGGCACGTGCGCGAAGTCGACGAAGTTGCGGTGCGGATCGCCGAGGTTGGTCTTCATGCCGCGCAGCCCGAACACGATGCGCCGGTTGCCGCCCGACGCCACGTACTCGCACGCGTTGAGCGACTCCTCGAGCGTGATGCCCATGCCGCGTTTGAACAGCACCGGCAGCTCGGTTTGCGCGCCCACCGCTTTGAGCAATTCAAAGTTTTGCGCGTTACGGGTGCCAATCTGGAGCATTACGCCGGTGGCGTTTCCCGACGAGCGCAGCGCACTTTGAATCTCGGCGATATGCGATTCGTGCGTTACTTCCATTGCAATGACTTTGACGCCGTGTTTGCCGGCCAATTCGAAAACGTACGGCAAACACGCGGCGCCGTGCCCCTGAAAATCGTACGGGCTGGTGCGCGGCTTGTACGCGCCGGCGCGCGCGGTGACGATGCCGAATTGTTGCAACGCAGCAAAAGTCCGCTCGACGTTGCGCGGATTATCGACCGCGCACAGCCCGGGGAACACGTGCAGCGTCTCCTGCGAGATGGCCACGCCGTTGTACTCGAAGCCCACCGCGTCGAGCTGCTCATGCCGCCCGATGGCGCGGAACTTCTCGGTGATGCGCACGACCTTCTCGACGCCTTCGAACTCCTCGAACGGCTTGGTGGGGATCACGCCGGTCGAGCCGTGCAGGTGCACCTCGGTGAGCGAGCGGGTCGCGCCCTGCACCACGTGCACCTGCGTCTTGACGCCGGGGAAGCTCTCGGCGAGCGCGACGATCTGCTTCAGCTCCGCCGAGTCGCGCGGCAGATCCGCCTTCATGACGATGATCATGCGCGCGAGTCTAGCAGAGGGGCTCGCGGTTCAGGCGGACTGGGGAGCCGCCTCGCCCGCGTGCGGCATGATGCCGCAGACCCATGGTACGCTGCTGCCGTGAGACGCGCGCTCGCCCTGCTCGCGGTCGTCCTGGTGGATCCGGCGTGTAGAACGCGTCCGGTAGATGAGCAGAACGGCGGCGCTAACGACCTTGGTAACGTCGTCGATTTCGCGGGTGATCAGGACCTGCCGGGTCGGCCGGACCTGGCGATCGCGCTCGATTTCTCGACGACACCGGTCGACCTTGCCGTGCCGGGTGACCGCGACGCGAGTCAGGACTTTGCCTTCGATTTTGGCGCCGACTTTGCCATGGACTTTGCCGTTGATTTTGCCGTCGATTTTGCCGCTGACTTTGCCGTTTCTCGCGATCTCGCCGCGCCGATCGATCTGGCGTGCGCCGGACCGGAAGACTGCTTCAACGGCGTCGACGACGACTGCAACGGCCTCGCCGACTGCGCCGATCCGGCGTGCGATCCGATCGCCGAGTGCGTGACCGACGCGCCCGGCTTTGCGCTCGGCAGCTCGGTGGCCGCCGGCGATGCGTGTCCCGCCGGCTACGACGCCCCGTCGGCGCCGCTCAACCAAGGTTTGATCGTCCCCGCCGGCTGCGCGCCTTGTACCTGCAGCGTCAGCTGCACCCTGACGCTCACCCAGTTCGACAACACCATGTGTCCCGGCGCGCCGCGCGGCGAGTACACGGTCAACGAATTCTGCCAGAGCGCGCAGCTGCTGACGACCAACTACGCCGTGAGCCCGTCGACCGTCGCCGACTGCCTCACGTCGGGCGCGCCGCGTCCGACGCCGTACTCGTGGAGCGTCGAAGCGCTGTTTTGCGGCGCGCGGCGTGGCGCCGGCTGCGCCGCGGGAAGCGCGTGCGTGCCGCGCCTCGCGGACGGACCGCGCCACTGCGCGCTCGCGCCGGGCTCACCGTCGTGTCCGGCGGGCTACAGCCTGATCGGCGGCGCGACGCCGTGGTACGCGGGCGCCGACGACACGCGCGTCTGCGGCTGCGGCTGCAGCGCGGCGCCGGGCTCGTGCAAGGACGCGGTGGTGCGCGGCTACGCCAACAGCGCGAGCTGCGGCGGCGCGTTCTTCAACCTGCCGGCCGGCAGCACCGTCTGCGGTCTTTCGTCGACGCTGCAGTCGATCGTCGCCGTTCCCGGGCCGAGCGCGAGCTGCACCGTCACCAACTCGTCGATCGGGAGCGTCACCCCCCGCGATCCGGAGACGCTGTGCTGCCTGTGAGTCAGCGGGGGACGACGTCGAGCGCGACGTGGGTGGAGCCGAGGTCGCCGTTCGTGCGGGCGTCGTGCAGGGTCCACGCGAGATCGAGGTGGCGCACCGACGGCGACGTGGCGCGCTGGAAATAGAGGAAGCCGGCGACGCTCGCGCCCGGCGGCAGCACGCCCTCGGGGAGCGCCGAGAACAGCACGTCGTGCGACGGCGGCGCGGGATAGTAGCCCGGCCCCCAAAGCACCACCCACGGCGAGCGATACGACCAGAACGGCCCGCCCCAGTAGCTCACGCCCGCGCCGTACCAGCCGCGATAGCCGCCGTTCACGCGATAGCCGCCGAACACGCCGCCGCGCACGCCCCAGCCGCCCGAGCGCCGCACGCCGCTCGGCGCGCCGACGTAGTGTCCGCCGCCCGAGTGTCCGCCGAAGCTGCGCCCGCCCGAGCCGCCGCCGCGCCCGCCGCCGCCGCTTCCGCCGCGCGACGCGTACAGCACCAACTTCTCGTCGGGAAGCCGCCCGCCGCCG
>Ga0070741_10007685_pt1 | contig 22114 bp, 21 predicted proteins | sample Coa_R1_4_FD_66440 | JGI IMG/M metagenome (GOLD analysis project Ga0070741, IMG submission 66440) | Surface soil microbial communities from Centralia Pennsylvania, which are recovering from an underground coalmine fire - Coalmine... | ecosystem: Environmental > Terrestrial > Soil > Unclassified ... | reverse complement strand
CTCCGCTACGCTCCGGCCTCCCTGCGTCCCCCACTACCAGACGCAGAGGAAACAACAACAGACCAAGGGGACATTATCTGTTGAGTCCTTAAGGGGACATTTCTAAAGAGTTTTGACAGTCCATAGTTTAGCCACCCGCCGCCTGGGAAATTCCGATCGCTCGCTTTTGTCCATCGGGAATGCTTGGGCATGGATGAAATCCGATCTGGGTCTGACCCTGGATGGATTGTTGGATGATCTTGCTCAGGCGGGCGTAATGGAGCAAAAGAGCTGATATGAAAACCAAAGATCAAGGCGAACTCACTCCGGGCGCCACGCACGCGCCCAAATTGGTCATCGTCGGCACCGTTGAAATCGCGGCAGGACGCAGGGATCAACTCCTTCCCCTGCTCATGGCGCACAAGGCCCGTTGCCTGAAAAACGAGCCTGGCACCCTTCAGTTCGAGATCATGGTGCCGCATGAGGACGACACGAAATTGCACCTCTTTGAAGTTTATCAGAACGCCGCCGCATTCGAGACGCACCATAACGGACCGTCGGTCGCGCAGTTCCGGGCGGAGGCTGCCGGAATCGACCGGAAAATCTCCCTGACCAGGTGCGCGCTTGTGGAGTAGAAGGTCGGACTGGACGCGTTATGGATCAGGCTTCCAGGAGGGGTGCTCACCCCATCCTAACGGCTTTCGTCTGCCTTTAATCTTCACTACCAAAGGGCGGGATTGTGAACAGGTTCATTCCCGGGCGGAGCCGCTCCCGTCCGCAGCTGGTGTTGAATGAATAAACTGATGACTCAATGGCGCCAGGCGCTGGCGCGATGGCCGGAACTGACCCTCTACCAGCAATTCGAAAGTGTCGTCGCCCTGACGCTGAACCTGGTCATCAACGTCGTGATCGTGATCGCGTTGTTCCGGCTCATTCGCATAGTCGTCACCGGGCCGATCCTCGGCGCCCTCGACCCGATCGAGCCGAAGCCTTTTCAAACCGTCTTTGCCGAAATCCTGACGGTCATGATCGCGCTGGAATTCAACCACACCCTGCATTACGCGGCCGGTCGCGACCAGAGCGTCATCCAGACCCGGGTGGTGTTGATGATCGCCATCCTTGCGCTCGCCCGCAAATTCGTCGTCATGGATTTCGGCGAAACCAGCGGCGGCCAGCTCGTTGGCCTGGCCGCCGTGACGCTCGCGCTTGCGGTCACCTACTGGCTCATGGGCCGGCACGGCCCCCTTCCGCCGGCGCAGCCGGAGGACCCCGAGGACGCTCATCAACCCTGAGCATTGGCAGGCGCCTGACACTCCGAAGATTCCGGGCGTGCATTCCTCAATCGGCATGTATAACGTCGCCGGATGGCCGAATCCTTGAATGTTTCTGCGGGTGACCAACCGCACTTGCAGCGCCGACTGGGCTTGCTCCAGGCGACCGCGCTGAACATGTCAAACATGATCGGCGTGGGGCCGTTCATCACCATCCCGTTGCTGATCGGCGCCCTCAATGGCGGGGGACCGCAGGCGATGCTGGGTTGGATTGTCGGGCTGGCGATCGCGATTCCGGACGGGCTCGTCTGGGCGGAATTGGGGGCGGCCATGCCGGGCTCGGGAGGGTCTTATGTTTATTTGCGGGAGGGATTCGGGCGGGACAGATGGGGGCGCTTGATGGCGTTCCTCTTCATCTGGCAATTCATCCTCAGCGGGCCGCTCGAAATCGGAACCGGCTTCATCGGACTCAAGGAATACCTGCGTTACTTTGTGCCAGGCGCATCCGACAAGCGTTTGGACATCTGGCTGCAACTGATCACGGTCGGCCTCGGCGTGCTGGCAATCGCGCTGCTCTACCGGAAGATTGGTTCCATCGGAAAAATCACCGTGGGCTTGTGGGTGGGGGTCCTGCTGACGACGGGCGTGGTGATTTTTGGCGGCATCGGACATTTTGATTCACACATCGCCTTTGATTTCCCGCCGCATGCCTTCGACTTTTCCATGGGCTTCGTCTTTGGACTAGGCGCGGCCGCGAGCATTGGAATTTACGATTACCTGGGTTATTACGATATTTGCTACGTGGGTGACGAAGCAAAGGAACCCGGCAAAGTCATCCCGCGCTCGATCCTTATCAGCCTCCTGGCGGTCGCCGTCATCTACATGGCGATGAATTTTTCCATCCTCGGCGTTGTGCCGTGGCGCCAATTCGCCGTCACCGACCCGAACGGCACCGCTCCGCCGATCGGTTCCATTTTCGTGGAGAAACTTTACGGTTCAACAGCCGCGAAGATTTTCACCGTGATGGTCCTCTGGACCAGCTTCGCGTCGGTCTTCGCTCTCCTGTTGGGCTATTCGCGAATTCCCTACGCCGCGGCGCGTGACGGTTGTTTCTTCAAGATCTTCAGCCGATTGCACGAGAAAAAGGAGTTCCCGCACGTCTCGCTGCTGTGCATCGGGGCCTTGTCCATTGCGAGCAGCTTCTTCTCACTGGGCAGCGTGATCAGCGCCATGCTGGCCACGCGCATCCTCGTGCAGTTCATCGGGCAGATCGGGGCGGTGATTCAACTGCGCCGGCTGAAGCCGAACGTCGATCGTCCCTTCCGCATGTGGTTCTATCCGCTTCCCGCGTTGCTGGCGCTGCTCGGCTGGCTTTTCCTGTTCGCCACCTCCGGCAAGCAGCCGATTCTCTACGGTCTGCTGGCGCTGGCGCTCGGCCTCGTCGCCTTCCTGGTCTGGTCGAGGCTGCGACGAAGCTGGCCGTTCTCCGATGATCCTCTCACGCCTGGCGGAACTGCTCTCGCCGATAAGATTCCAGCGGGATACGACCAGCCCAAATAGTCATTCGCCTCAAGGCGTGACCTGGCGCTTCACATTCCAGCCCTCAAGTTCAACGACGGGTTTGGACTTGTCTGAAGCGCTGGCCGCGTAGGTGGCCGTGATCTTGCGCTTCTCTCCCGGAAGCAGTGAGAAATAGTTATCGTCCCAAATAACAGGAAGGATTTCCTCGCCGCTCGCATCATTGACCTTCAAGCGAACGAAAAATGCCAGTGACTTGCCGGGGTTCTCAACCGTCACGCGCGCCATTTGTTCCTTGCCATTGCGCTTGAACTTCGCCGTGAGCTTCACGTCCGCCGGGGGCAGCGTGTTGAGCGCGGTGAAGTCCGCGACCTGCTTTGTCGGCGTGTAATACCAATCCGAACCGTCCTTCGGCTCACCCATCACATCCGGCTGCGTCGAAACCCAGTAAAAATTCGAGCTGACGGCCTTGCCGGATTTGTCCGTGAGCGTCAGTTTCACGAAGTAAACAGGACTCAGATCGGCCGGCGCGGGCAGCGTGAAGACTCGCTTGCTGACGTTGGCGTCGATGTCCACCGCGGCTTCCCGCGACACCTTCTCGCTCATGTCGAGGTTGTAAACCCTGGCGGTGGCCCTCAGGTTCTTGAACCCACTGTAGAGCCCGTTCACAACCACCACGGAACGATCGTCATAGGAGTATTGGATGTGCAGCGGTTCGCAGGCCTTTTTGGTGCCGAAATATCCGCCGCCGGGCCGCAGGTAATAATCGTAAAGATGCCAGATCATCGAGGGCCAGGCGTTGTTCATCATCCATTGAATCACGCCCGTGGAATCGTACTTGTTGCGCGCATAGGCCTCGAACATGGCGCGCTCGCCGTCGTAGGTCATGATCTGCGCCTTGCGGGCGTAATCCTCCACGTTCGTGGCCTCGCCCAGCCGCTTGTTCAATGCTTCGTTGAAAATCTTGAGGCTCTTGAAAGGCCCGCCTCCGGCGTGAAAACTCCAGACGTCGTCGACTGGCCAGAGATGTTCCTTGGGCAGCATTTTGCGGAGGCTCTCGATGGGCGGAACCGCCGGGCCCGGGCTGGTCTCGGTATTGAAGCAATAGGCGCCGCCGGCGTTCGTGTCCACATACCAATAGATCGGCGGGACATACTCGTAGGGGCCGGTCATGCGGATGCCGGTGGGCTCGCCGACCGCGGGAGGCTTGGCGCTCGCGGAAGCCTGGGCGGAATTCGGCCAGCTCAGTTCCTTGAGAACCGCCAGATAATTGCTCTCCGCGCGCGCATTCGGGGGATTATCGCTCCCGTACCAATAGGTGATCAGGCAGGGATGATTGCGAATCCGCCGAATCTGGTCGCGCAGCGATTCCGTGGCCACATCGTAATCGTTGTCCTTCCACTTGCTCCAGCGTTCCCAAAAATCGCAGCAGCACCAACCGGCGATGACCATGATGCCTTCGCGATCGCACAATTCCAGGAAGCGGCCGCGCTCAGTCTTGCCCTCGAACCGGATTGCGTTCAGGTTCATGTCCTTCACATACCGAATCTCCTGGATTTCGCGCTCAGCCGATGGACGAAGAAACATGTCCGGCGCCCAGCCGCCGCCACGGACGAGGATAGGCCTGCCGTTGATCTTGAACACGCGATAGCCCTTCGTATTCAGTTCGGAAGTCATCTCCCGGATGCCGAAATGAATCAAATCACCGTCGGAAGCCTTGTCGTTCACCACCACCTTCAATTTCAAATCATACAGGTTCTGCGGCCCGACGTGCACCGGCCACCAGAGCCGCGGCTTTTTGATGTTCAACTGCGGAAACTGCCCGGGAGTGAATTCGACCCGTTTCGTTTCATGCGCGGCGAGTTCGACCGTCTGCGCGAACTTGATGCTCTCGATCCTCCCTTGCAGCGTGGCTTTCACGGGCGCGCTGCCGGGATTATTGAGATCGGCGGAAACGATCAAGTGCGCCATGTCCAGCGACGGCATGTCCACCTTCGTGACCACCTGCGGATATTGCAGCGCCACGGGCCCGGTGGTCGTGACGTAGACATCGCGCCAGATGCCCATGTTCTTGTCCGGCGGCGTGGGATTCCAATCCACCCATGTGATCGCAAGGCTCGTGATGTCAGGTGGAAAAACTTCGACGGCGAGAACGTTCGTTCCGCCGGCGGCGATCTTGTCAGTGACATTGAACTGATACGTGCGATACGCGCCCTGCACCTGGTTGCAGTCCGCAACCACCTTTCCATTGAGCCAGATGTTGGCGCGGTAATTGATGCCGTCAAAGTTCAGCCAGACCTGCCCGCCGGCGATGGGCGTCACCGCGAATTCCTTGCGATACCACCACGAAGATTTGAACGGGCTGTCACCGGGCATGGGCTTGCCCGAAAAATTATTGCCTACGGGATAGTTCATTCCCGGGATGGACCTTAGATTTGTCCCGAAGAACGGGTCGGAATAAACCTTGTCGTCCACCAGCGTGCCGACCACCGTGGAGGGCACGGTGGCGGGATACCAATCGGCGGTGTTGAACCCCGGCGTCGCGATCTGTTCCACCGGCGCGGAAATCTTTGCCGATGCCTGCAAAGCCCAGCCGTCGGTGAGAAAAGTTTTGTGCGCGGGTTCAGCGGTGAGTTTTGGAATGCCGATCAGGGCCAAGGCCAGCCAGACGATGGAGGTTCTGCGGGTGCGGGAGATGGGTCTCATATTAGTTCCTGAATGCTCGCGAAGAAAAAGTCATAGTTGCTCCCTGCGGTCAACAACAATCCGGTCCCGGAGTTCGCCCGCCCACCACTCCCGCTCCTACGCAAGCACACCTGAAGTCCGGCGCGGCCAAGGTAGGGCGGGTCAGTCCTCTGCCCGCCGCCGGCACACGTCCGCCAGATGTCCCCGAATGGCACACCGGCGTATTCGCTGGCCGCTTTTGCTACGCGCCATTCGCGTTTTTCCAATAAGACTCCAACGCCAGGCTGGCCGCCGTGTCATCAATGTGGCAGTCGCCATGTTCCACCATAAATTCCAAATAGCGCCGAATAACCTCCCGCTGCTGAAGAGAGAACATTGCGAATGCAGCGAGCTTCTTCTTATCTTTCGTCTTGTTGGTATTCGGGGTAAGCGCATAAATGACGGAATCCGGCTGAGACGTCCGATAGTGCCGGAGCGACCACACCATGTACGCAGGAATGTAATAGCGAAAGCTTTCCGGGCACAAAAAGGACAATGCCGATGGATTGGATGCCATGTCGGCATCCGGGACATCCTGCCAACGTCTCTCGGTATCGCGAGCGCGAGCAGCACGCTGCTCCCTCTCGGAGCCGCAATGGTCGATAACGTCTGCTTCGTGAAGAGTGGTGGCTCCACGCTGAACGTTCGCAAATGCAGCTCCTATCTCTGCGATAATCTCGTCTCTCAGAGCATCGTTCATGCTTGAAATCGGCTGGCAGTCATCTGTCCTCCAATTGATTTTCAATAAACCGGCTCCACACCTCGTCGGGTTGCCAGATCGCATGGAGATCGCGCTCTGCCTCCGACGCCGGAACCTGCTGATGCAGCACGCGGTAAAGAAACATGAAGGCCGAAACCCGCATGTTGGCGGCACAATGAACAAAGACGCGCCGGTCGCCAAAGGCATCCATCACCCGGCAAAAGGCCTGAAAATCCCGCGGGGCAGGCGATTTGAAGTCCACCGGAATGTGGACATAGGACATCCCAAGACCGGTGACAATGCTGCCCTCGTTGGCAAGGGCGTTATCCGAGGTCGGCAGCGCGAGATTGATGACCGCATCAAAGCCGGCCTCGCGAACAACTCGGAACTGACTCTCGGTGGGCTGGCCGGCCGTGCCAATTCGTTCGCTTATGGCGCGGAAGTTGTATATTTCGGTCAAGGGGGTCAGTGTGGATTTCATTCCGGCTAACCTTTCTTGCTTCGCACGGCGAATGCCGTAATGCAACTTGCCACGAGCGCAACATAACCTTGTCCTACCGCCGATCAGTTAAATCCGACGCCAGCCGAGCGAACGGCTCCGCACGCTCAACGGTCGATGTATAACTGAAGGTTGCCATAAACTCAAGGACTGGCGGCGTTCGGCCCGGGCGCGGCACCGCGCGCGCGGCTCATCTTTCTGCAATAAGTCAGGAGAAACAGGTATCGGGACAGAATGATGGCGGGCGTGTTGAAGGTCAGTTCAAAACATAATAGAAGCAGCGCACCCACATACAAATGGTTGTAAATGAAGAAAGCCACCAAGGTCAGAACCATCGCCGAACATGCCGCATGAATGTTGCTGGTGGAAAGATGCCGTTGCCGGTCGAAGCCGCGGTGCTTCAGCAGGGAATTGACGGCCGGATTCCAGAAATGCTTGCGGTATGCCTTGCCGATCAACCGACGGAAAATCCTGCGCACTTTTCGACTTCCGTGCAGTCCCAGGCTGGCAGCCGGCCAATAAACTGAAGGAATGGGAGTGCGGATGGGGCGGTGGATGATAAACTCCGCGATGCATAGCACCATGGCCGTCATGGCAAAACACGCCTCAGCCAGGCAGAAAAGCCGGATGATGATCGCGCCGTTATTCATATCGGGGAGGCGCGGCGCGCCAGGGCGCCAATCCACCGTAGGACCTCTCCGAATTGGTCCAACGCCGGGCTGAACGATGCAATCCCTTCGGGATAATGCGATGGCGTGAGCAGATCAAAAACGAACCGAAATCCCCGAGACCAGATGATGGCTCATGGGGTTGAGGTTCACGGTGCCGCCGTTGATGTTGATGTCGCCGAGGTCGGCGTAGGTGAATTTGTACTCGACGAAAAGGGAGAAGTGCTTGCTCAGGTCGAAATTGCTGCCGGCCATGGCCATGACGCCCGGGCCGCGCAATTCATAGCCTTCCTCCTGGAAGGTCCGGCCGGGCAACTGCGATTGCACGAACGGAATGACGGCGCCCACGCCTGCGCCGACGTAAGGCTGAAAGCGCCCAAGAAAATCCTGGCCGCGATGGCCGGGAAGCCAGCGATAAAACGCGTCCGCGGTGACCCAGTTGTAACCGTTGTGAAAGACCAGCGCCTGAACTGTATTGTTCACCGGTTCGTGATCATCGACAGGCGCGCCCGCGCGCGTGCCGGTGACGTGCACGACATCGCTGGTGTCGAGGTAAACCTTGGCATGGAAGTACTCCACGCCGAATCCCCAGTGCGATTGCTCGGGCAGAAAATAAGTGAGGCGAAATCCATAATATGGCGGCGTGTCAAAATCGTGACCGCTGAACGCCACATTGTGCAACGTGAGATCCGTCCCGTTCGGCTCGCGCACGCGCAAGTCATCATTTTGCGTGAAAGCCATGCCCGTAAATGCCGAAAAGACGAACTCACCGCGGTCGCCGGCATGGGAAATGGTTGGAGTTGCCCCGGCCAAAAGTGCTGGAATTGCCAGGGGGAGCATGGCGCGGGTACGAGACATCTGACGACAGAAAAATGGCGTTTTCATGTATATCAGCGGGCAGAGCATATCCCAGACTGCCCGGCATGGCAACCCTCGGGAGCACGGAGAAGTTCCAAGCCCGCAAGATACAACAGCCAGCCCGGAAGCTTGCGGGGCTCAGAAAATCGGATCGCCGAGCTGCGACGGCTTTGCTGACTTGAGATCGGGTTGGGAAATGCGCGTGGTGCAGGGCTTTGCGGAGCTGCTGCGGGTGAGGACTCCCGCGCTCCAAAACCTGGCGGGGCGTGAGACGCGCCCTTCAGAACTGGTCTTCTTTTTCCTTGAAGAGCACGTTGAAGGTGGTGAGCGAACCGTAGCAGCGGGTGATGTATTGCTGCATCTCCACCTTCTCGGCGTCGCCGAGTTTTTCGTGCGCGTTGATCTTCTGTTCCAGCACACGCAATTGATTGCGGACCATGACAATCTTGTGAAAGAACGTCTCCAGCGGCACCTCCTTGGCCTGAAGCGATGCGTCGGAAGGATGCATCATCAAGCGGCCATTGTGCCAGCGGGCGCCAAGCTGCCGGACCTCAGACTCGGGCGGCTCCAACCCGAGCGCGTGAATCGCTGCGCCGACGGTCTGCTCGATGAGTTGCGCCAACGGAACGTCCAACCCGGAGACGGCTGCCTGCGCCTCGGCGGGTTCCAATCCGCTCGTTTCGGGCGCAACGGTGCGCCGCCCTTCATCGAACTGAACGTCAGCCGTGTGTTCGGAAATGGTTTTTACCGTCCCCACTCCATATTGGGGATGTTTGACTTTCATGCCGATGTGGAGAGCCTCGAGTTTCATAGAAGAGGAATCTTAATCCGGTTGCGGCAACGGGCAACTTGTTTTCCGATTTTCGTTGCCTGCATTTTGGCGCGGGCGGTAGTTTGAAGTGAAGCGGCATGGCGAAAAGCGGAACATTCTGGAACCGACTGGGACACGAGCGCGAGCTCTGGCAGGCGGGCACGACCCTGGTGGCGGGTGTGGACGAGGCTGGGTGCGGTCCGCTGGCGGGACCCGTGGTGGCCGCGGCGGTGGTGTTCCCTTGCGGCTGGCTCGAGGCGGGCCTATGCACCAAACTCCGCGGCCTGAACGATTCCAAGCAGCTCACCGAGGAGCAGCGCGAGAAATATTTTGGCATCATCGTCGCGCATCCCGAGATTCGTCACGCCGTGGCCGTCGTGGACGTGGAGATGATTGACCGCATCAACATTCTGCAGGCCGCACACCGGGCGATGAACCTGGCGCTGGAGCAATTGCAGCCCGCGCCGCAGCACGTGCTGGTGGACGGGCGCCCGGTCAAGTCATTGCGCTTTCCCTCCACGCCGCTGGTCAAGGGCGATTGCCGCAGTTACTCCATCGCCGCCGCCAGCGTGCTGGCCAAGGTGACGCGCGATCGGCTGATGCTGGATTACGAGCGGCAGTATCCCGGCTATGGTTTCGCTGAGCACAAGGGATACGGTACGCCGCAGCATCTCGCGGCCATCGCGTCGCTCGGGCCATGCCCGATTCACCGGAAGAGTTTCTCGCCGTTCCGGCCCATTGCAGTGCCGCTGGAGCTTTTTGAGGAGATGGTCCCCCGGCAAGGAGAATCAGGCTTCTCGTAGTGCTGAGGCGTAAGTACTGCCTCGGCTCAGTGAACCTGCTCCATCGCCAAACACTCGCTCTGAATCGCCGGTATCGCTTCAAACGCTCTACTGCGGCAGCACGTGGGTCGCCGGGACGATGTTACAGGTGGGCGGCGTCATGAGGTCGTTCAAGCTGTAGTTGATGGTGAAATTGGTCACGGCACTCGCGGGACAGGACGGCATATCCGCGCGCTGGCCGTGTCCGATGTAGGGCCGGATCTGGCGGCTCGTGGGTGTGACGTTTCCCATTTGCCTGGTGTCCACAGCCCAATCCTGTTTCGCCGCATCGAGCTGACGCAGATTTTCGATGCAAGCATTCTGCTGTGACGTGACGCGGGCACGCACGAAATTGGGAATGGCGATGGCCGCCAGCAGACCGATGATTGCGACCACGATCATCAACTCGACCAGCGTAAAACCCGCGCTGGCAGAAATTCGGATTCGCATGCGAAAAAATCAGCATTTTTTGTGCCTTCCAAAAAATCTGAAAGTAATGTATTGCAAATAGTTACAATGCGCCGGCTCGCTTGCGAACGGCGGGCTGGAAGCGGGCCGGGCGCGCTGTTAGTGTCGAGGGCGTGTGAGTCTCTGGGACAAAATCATGGAATGGCGCGCGCGCAAAGAGGAGCCGGTCCATTTGCGTCGCGGTATCCTCGGCGAGCAGGCCGCGAGAAAGCATCTTGGCCGGCTTGGGCTGAAATATCTGACGGCGAATTTTCGGTCGAAGCGCGGCGAGGTGGACCTGATCTTTCGCCACGACGATTGCCTGGTGTTCGTGGAGGTCAAAACGCGCTCGTCGGAGGATTGGACCCGGCCGGCGGCCGCCGTGGACGCGCGGAAACGCCGCTTGCTCAGCCAGACGGCGCTCGATTACCTGCGGCGGATCAAAAACCCCGAGGTGAAGATTCGGTTCGATATCGTGGAGGTTTTGCTGGATGACGGCGAGGTCCGCGAGGTGCGGCATTTGCCAAACACGTTCGCCATGGAGAAGCCGTATCGGTACGGTTGACACGTTGCCCGGGCCGTCTCACACTTAGGACAACTTTCCCGGAGGATTAATCGTGAGTGCGAACAAAGAAGAAATTCAAGTGGACGCATGGCTTCGCGAACACCGCGTCAAGCGGGGCATCAAGGATCTGCTCCGAAAGCCGGAGAATTGCCGCGCCTCTGTCCCGCAATTGGTGGAACTGCTGCAATCGCCGATTTCCCTGGCGCTGCGGGCGAGGCTGGCGAAGGCTTTGTTCGAGTCGGAGTTGGAAACGCCCTGGAGGCGCAAGGTAATGAACGCCGTGCTGGTCATCCTCAAGGAAAACGTCTCCAGGGCGAAGGATCGGGATTATCGGCGTTTGGTGGAATTGGTCCCCGACGCACAGTTGAGCGAGGGCCATCTCGTCAACATGGCCGACGCAACGCATGTCCGGGCAATCGGGGAGCTTTGCCTCGATCCACGCATCGGCGAACAAAGGAAGGAATTCATCTACACGTTGCGGATGCTGGGCAACCCGGAGGCGGTCTCTTATCTCGAACGCGCCGCCGGGGACCCGCAAATTGCCTCCTATGCCCTCGCGGCACTCGCGCTGTTGCGCCGTGATGTCGGCACGCTTCTTGCACGTTGCGAGGATTCGCTGAAGCTGCCCCAGGTTGCCAGGAAGGATGAAATCGAAGGGTTGCGCAACCGCCTGAAGAACCAATTGGCGGAGGACGCCCGGCGTTCGGAAGCCAACGACTGGCTGCGAAGCAAGGGTGTCCCGCATACGATTAGCGAACTTTACCAAAACCCCAATTGTTGCCCGGATTGCAAACCGGTTCTGCTCGAATTGTTCAGAAGACCGATTTCATCAGACGTACGGTTGCTCGTGGCGGAAGCCCTGTTCGCCCGCAAGCCCGACCGGGAGCAGACGCAGGAGGCGATTGAGGTACTGTTGGACGTCATCAGGCAAAGCGCGGGGCAGTACAATCACCCATTGTCCATGCTGGTCCTGAACACATTGGCTGGACGGGTTGACGCTGGCCGCGTGCATGAGATCGGGAAGATGGCGCTCGACCCGCGTTACGGCCAGCTTCGGGGAGAATTTACCTACGTGCTTCGCAAGATCGGGAACGCCGACGCCATTTCCTACCTCCGCCGTGCCGCGGCACAACCGGAGACGGCTTCGCTAGCCCTCGATTCCCTGGCCCATCTGCGCGCCGAAGGTACGCTGGAGCTCTGCGAGCAGGCGCTGGCCGATCCCAAAGTTCCTTACAAGGACGTGGTCAAGGAGATATACTCGAAGCTGAAACGCCGGCTCGCGAAGAAGCCCGCCACGATTTCTCACGTGACGAACGAAGCGGCGCCAAAGGGCCTGGCCGAGTGGAGCGCAAATTTAGATGGCTCCGATTTGCTCAAGGTGCTGCGCGGAATCCAGAAATGCGTGCCGGAAGGTTTCGGTAAAGCGGAAGTTGCCGAAGTTAGATCAGCGGCGGATGAGCCTTCAGGCGATGCAGAGGAATCCGGGAATGATACCGTCAGGCTGAAGTTCGACATAAAATTTGCGGACAAGCCGGTCGTTATGTGGCTGGAGGTGTTTTGCGATGATCCCGAGGCGTTCGATTTAGGGGTGTTCGGGCCCGCTGCTCTCATCGCGCAAATCGAGAGCGCTATGAACAAAATCCTCGGTGAATGATTTCCTTAGAGGTGCGCGCCCGCCATGATGTCCGTTTCCTTCAAATCCAGACTGAAAGGCTCCAGTGGCGTGGGGCGATCGTGATCCAGGAATTCTTCGCAGATGCGGAAGAAGTCGGCTTCCGTCGCGGCGCGACGAATCTGGTGGAGGAATTGCCCGGTGGGTTCCACGCCGAGACCGATGAAGTTGGCGTATTTCTTCATCTTCTGGACCTGGGCGGATTCGCGGGCGTCCGGCGGGCGCGTGGTGTCGTAGAGCGTGCGGACATATTTCAACACGTCACGGCCAGTGGGGATAAATATCCGCTCACCGCGGCGTAGCTGGCGAATTTGTTCGAAGAGCCAGGGATTCCGGATGGCGCCACGCCCGATCATCAGGCCGCGCGCTCCGGTTTGTTCCAGCACCTGCTGCGCTTTTTGCGCGGAGTAGATATTGCCGTTCGCCAGGACGGGGCACGGGACCGATTGCACCGCGCGCGCGATGTAATCGTAGCGCACTTCGCTGCGATACATCTCCTGCACCGTGCGGCCATGGACGGTGAGCAGGTCGATCCGGTGCTTCGCGAAAATCGGCAGCAGTTCCTCGAACACCTCCCGCGAATCGAAACCGAGCCGCGTCTTGACGGTGAATTTGATCGGGATCGCGTCGCGCAGGGCGCCGAGAATCGCGTCCACCCGCTGCGGTTCGCGCAGGAGGCCGCCGCCGGCGCATTTGCGGTAAACCACCGGCGCCGGGCAGCCGAGATTCAGATCCACGGCAACGATGGGATAATTCTGCAGTTCCTTCGCCGTGCGGACCAACGACGGGATATCGTTCCCGATCATCTGGGCGATCGCGGGCCTGCCGGTCGGGTTGTGCTTGATGGAATCCAGGATCCATTTTTCCAGGTTCGAAGTCGGATGAACGCGGAAATATTCGGTGTAATAAACATCGGCGCCGCCATAGGCCGACATCACACGCCAGAAAGGCAGGTCTGTGACGTCCTGCATCGGGGCGAGCGCGAGAATCGGCTCCGAGCCGGAGAGCATCTGTTCGAATTGCGCGTGGGGGTTCATGCTTCACCCAAACTGCGGATGCCGCAGCAATCTCTCCCAGGTTTCCTCGCGCAGGCGCGCCTGCCGATAAATCGGTTCCCAGAGCGGTTCGGCGCTGCCGGAGACGCGGGCGCGATGCAGCCACTCCTTGTCGAGCGGCTCGTCAATCAAATCGAGCGTGTTCGCGGCGATGGTGGTTTCCTCCTTCTCGCCGGTGGCATGACCCGCGCCGACGAAGAAGCCCGCGAGCAGCAGCGAAACCCGGAGCAATGTACTGCGCGAGTAGGTGGGAAGAGCGCAAGGGCGCGCCGGGTCCAGCAGCCGGAAAACATTCGCAAAGAGCGGTTGCGTCCACATGGCGGGATTTTTGGCCGGCGAAAAGGCATCGAACAAAATCGCGTGCGGCGCCGGGAACTCTGACCGGGCATTCGCACCGGCAATCAAAGTTGGAAAATCGCCCAGATGAAGCTGCCATTCCACCTGCCGATTTCCATCCGCGAACCGCAGCCGATGATTCTTGAGGAATTCCGCAACGCCCTGTTCGTAACCCGAGAAGTATCCAAGGTCAGACGCGTGCGCCAGCGCGAATTCGAGCGGTTCCAGCGTCTGATCGAAACTGACGATTCGCAGCGGGCAGTGGGTTTCCCGGGTCGCGCGCAGGACGGTGAGCACATTGGCCGCCGCGCCGAGGCCGACATCCCAGATCACGAACTCACCGCGGTGCGACGCCATGCGCCCGGCCAACCTGAGTTGCCTCACATAGAGCGCCTCGGCTTCCGCCACAGGGCCGACGACGGGATGAAACGTCTCGCGATGCGCCAGCGAGTGGATGCTGTGCGTGCCATTGGCGAGTTTGACGAGACGGTATGCGGCGGTTGATTGCACCGTCTGAAACTTAGCAGAATACCGGGTGAAAGCGGAACCGCAATCCAACGGTTGCGCCAGTCCACTCAGAACTGCTTCATGGCGTTGTCCAATGCCGCGTAAAGCTCGTTCATGGTCTGGACGGTTTCGTCGCCCATGTTCGAGATGCGGAAAGTGGTGCCTTTGATTTTTCCGTAACCGCCGTCGATCAGGAAACCCTGGTCCTTTACGAGTTTCTGCAGCTTGGCCACATCCACCACCCGGCCGCCGGGTTTCGCGCCGTTGTTAATGCAGGTGAGAGTGAGGGATTCGAAGCCTTTTTCGGGGAACAGCGTGAAACCGTGGCGCGCGGCCCAATCGCGGGTCATTTGCGCAAGCTGCGCGTGGCGGGCGTAACGGGCTTCGAGACCCTCGGCGAAGAAGTCGTCCAGTTTCGACGCGAGCGCGTAGACATGGCTGATGCTGGGGGTGCTGGGAGTCATGCTGCCCTCGGCATTCTTTTGGAATTCGATGAAATCGAAGTAATACCCGCGATCCTTCGCGGTGGCGGCCTTGGCCAGCGCGGCGGGGGACGCGGCGAATACCGCCAGCCCCGGCGGCATGGCGAAGGCCTTTTGCGTTCCCGCGAGCAGGACGTCGATGCCGAGCGCGTCGAATTCGATCTTCGTCGCCGTCAGCGAACTCACCGCGTCGATGATGAACATGACGTCGGGATATTTCTTCTTGAGCGCGGCGATTTCCGCCAGCGGGCTCATCGCGCCGGTGGAGGTTTCGTTGTGGATCAGCGTGAGCGCGTCGAATTGGCCGGTGGCGAGTTTGGCGTCCACCTGCGCGGCGCGGATGGGCGAGCCCCAGTCCACCTTGAGCGCCTCGGCCTGTTTGCCGCAACGTTGCGCGACATCGAACCATTTGTCCGAAAAAGCGCCGCACATGCAATTGAGCACCTTCTTCGCAACGAGATTGCGGACGGCGCCTTCCATCACGCCCCAGGCGGACGAAGTGCTCAGATAGACCAATTGCTTCGTGTAGAATACGGATTGCAACTGGGGCTGGACGCGCGCGTAGAGGTCCTTGAAGCCCTGGCCGCGATGGCCGATCATGGGCGAACAAAACGCGCGAAAGGTTTTTTCACTGACTTCAACGGGCCCCGGGATGTGCAGTTTCACATGTGCCATAAATTGCTTGTGAAAGTTTTCACATGCGCGCGGACTTGGCAAGCGAATTAGGGGTGGAGGAATTCAGCGGGGAGGACTGGGGCGTGAGCCTGCGCGTCATTGCGTGATCGCGTCATCGAAGAGTTCAGCCGAAAAGCCTCCGGGAAAAACCCGACACAAAACCGTCACACTATTGCAATTAATGTAATTTTGGATTGACTTTTGAGTTACAGTTAGGTAGTCTCGCGGCCAGATGAGCACCTTAGAAGGCACACAGGGAATTCCGAACTGACGTATCCTCGCCACTTTTCACCCGACGTACCTATCCTTATGACGAAAGCCTACATGCGGCGTGTTTTATTTGGTTTCACGCTGACTTCCCTTTTCGCAACACAGACGATGCACGGGGCGGCCATGCAATTCAAGTTCGACCACACGTTCGACGGCATGGCCCCGACGGGCAAGGGTCCCTGGATCAGCGCGACGTTTCAGGATGTCTCGCCGGGTATTGTTGACCTGACGGTTTCAGACATCTCACTCACCAAGGGAGAATTTCTGGGAGCGCTTGATTTCAATCTTGATCCGCTTCTGAATGCAAACCAGTTGAAATTCCAGGTTGTGAGCGAAACCCCGGGTTTTGCCAATCCTTCCATCCTGGAGGGAGCGGATATTTTCAAGGGAGATATTGGCGGTTGCTACGACATCCAACTCGGCTTCTGTTTGCTTTCGGGGGCAAGATTCGGAGCGGGTGATTCCATCACCTACCAGATCACGGGCATTCCGCAATTGGACGCGGATAGTTTTGATTTCCTCAGCAAGTCGACGAAGGGCTCCAAGTCGTTCCTCGCGGCGGCCGAAATTCAAGGAATGTGTGACACTCCCGGCTGGGTCAATCCCTCCCAGGGAGTAAGTCCTGTCCCCGAGCCTTCGTCCTTCGCGCTGGTCGCAATCGGGGCCGGGTTGGGCATGGGCATCCGCCGGTTGCGGCGTTCGGTTCGCGGCTGAGCCTATCGCCTTTCCATTCCTCAGGCAAACTACGAAACCCAAAAAACCGCACAGTTTTGTGCGGTTTTTTGTTAACTCTTCATTCAATTCGATCGTAACTGGCGCCATTCGCAGGCGGGCCTTTCGGGAGGGACAGTCCGGGCTGCGCTACTATTCTAACGAGACGTGCGTTGGGTAATGGATGGCACGGTAATTCCTTCTTTCGGTTCTCGCCGGTAGAGACAACACCGCCCGTCCAATAGCGTCGAGGCTCGATGCCAATAAAAAAGGCGGGCTGTTGCCAGCCCGCCTTAAGATTTTTGGAATCGCCGATCAGTGGCGCTCGGCGGATTCGTGTTGGCCGGAGCCCTCAGGCCGGCGGCCCTCGCCACCGCGGTCACCGGCGCGCTCACCAGCGCCACCACCACTGCGTTCGCGCGCGCCACCACCACCACCGGCACCGCCGCCACCGCCGCGATGTTCACGGCGTCCGCCGTCGTGCCGTCCGCCGCCGCGATGATCTTCACGGCGCCCGCGGTCGTCGCGTCCGCGATTCTCACTTCCACCGCGGTCACCACCACGGTCGCCGCGATCTCCACGATCTTCGCCACGCCCGCCGTCGTCGGGACGACCGTGCTCTTCGCGCGGACCGCCGGCTTCGCCTTCAGGCGTGCCGCCGCCCATCTCGGCATCGCGCTCCGCCATGGCGGCGCGACGCGAGAGTTTCACGCGGCCCTTTTCATCCACGCCCAGGCACTTGACCCAGATTTCATCGCCCATCTTGACGATGTCCTCGACCTGTTTGACGCGGAAGTTGGCCAGTTCGCTGATGTGCACCAGGCCGTCCTTGCCGGGCAGGAACTCGACGAACGCGCCGAATTCCTTGATCGTGACAACCTTGCCGCGGTAGATCTTGCCGATCTCCGCCTCGGCGGTCATGCCCTCGATGGCTTCGCGGGCGATCTTCATTCCTTCCTCGGACACTGAGTAGACATTCACCGTGCCGTCGTCCTCGATGTTGATTTCGCAGCCCGATTCCTCGACGAGGCGCTTGATGTTCTTGCCGCCGGGGCCGATGAGCGCGCCGATCTTCTCGGGGTTGATGTGCAGCGTGATGATGCGCGGCGCGTATTTGCTGAGTTCCTTGCGCGGCTCAGCCAGGGTCTTGGCCATTTCGGCCAGGATATGCAGGCGGGCGACGCGCGCCTTCTCCAGCGCCTCGGCCATCAGTTCCTGCGAAATGCCGCGCAGCTTGAGGTCGAGCTGAAACCCGGTGATGCCGCGGTCGGTGCCGGCGATCTTGCAATCCATGTCGCAGAACGCATCCTCCCAGCCGATGATGTCGGTGAGCAATTGCGCGCGCGAGACGCGGTCCTGGTCGTCGTGCTCGGTGCAAAGACCGATGCTGATGCCCGCGACGGGGCGGATCATCGGCACACCGGCGTCCATGAGAGCCAGTGTTCCGCCGCAAACCGACGCCATGGAAGTGGAGCCGTTCGACTCCATGATCTCGCTGGTGACGCGGATCGCGTAAGGGTACGAATCCAGCGGCAGCATCGGCTCGATGGAGCGTTCCGCGAGCGCGCCGTGGCCGATTTCGCGACGGCCGGGACCGGAGATGCGGCCGGTTTCGCCGACTGAGAAGTTCGGGAAGTTGTAATGCAGGATGAACTTCTTCTCGTTTGCGCCGCCCGTGTAGGAATCGAATTCCTGGGCGTCCTCGCTGGTGCCCAGCGTGGCGAGCGCGATCGCCTGGGTTTCACCGCGGGTGAAGATGGACGATCCATGCGCGCGCGGCAGGACGCCGACTTCGCTCGAGATCGAACGCACGGCGTCGAAGCCGCGGCCGTCAAGGCGCTTGCCCTGCTGCAGGATGAGACCGCGCACGGCCTCCTTCTGGATGTAATAAGCGGCGTCCTTCAGCACGAATTCCGTGACCTTCTCCTCGCCGAATTTCTCGACCAGCTTCTTGCCGATTTCCTCGAAGATCGCGTTCACCGCGCCTTCGCGGGCCAGCTTGCCGGGCGTCAACAGCGCGCCGACGATCCGGTCGCCCGCGAGCGCCTTGGCTTCGTTGAGAATTTCCTCGGGGACAATATTCAATTTGACCTCGCGCTTGGCCTTGCCCGCGCGCGCAACCAATTCCTTCTGCGCCGCGATCAGCGGCTGGCAGCAATCGTGGCCGAACTTGAGCGCCGCCTTGAAATCGTCCTCGGACAATTCCTTGGCCGAGCCTTCGAACATGACGATGTCCTGCGTGTTGCCGACGTAGATCAGGTCGAGATCGCTCTCGGCCATTTCCACGTGGGTGGGATTGGCCACGAACCTGCCCTTGATGCGGGCAATGCGCAACGCGCCCAGCGGACCGGCCCAGGGAATATCGCTCACGCTCAACGCCGCCGAAGCGCCGATGATGCTGAGGATGTCCGGATCGTTTTCGCCGTCCGCGCTCAGCACCACCGTCTGGACCTGCACCTCATTGTACCAGCCCTTGGGGAAGAGCGGGCGGATGGGGCGATCGGTGAGGCGGCAGGTGAGGATTTCCTTCTCCGTGGGGCGTCCTTCGCGCTTGAAGTAACCGCCGGGGAACTTGCCTGCGGCGGCGGCTTTTTCGCGGTAGTCGACGGTGAGCGGGAAGAAGTCCTGGCCGGGCTTGGCCTTGGTGGCTGCCACGGCGGCGACGAGGACGATGGTCTCGCCGAGCTGGACGGTCACCGAGCCGTCGGCCTGTTTGGCGAGTTTCCCGGTTTCGATGGTGATCTGTTTATCGCCCAGTGGGGCGGTTATTCTGTCTGGCATATGTCTTGATGTTGCCTCCGTCACCGAGAAACTTCAGTGAACACCTGGCTTGCAGGTGCTGATTGAAATTGCCCGGGTGACGGAATATTTCTCCGCGTTGGGTTTAAGTGAGAAAATCGGGTCGGCAGCGGCCACCGAACCGATCAAATTGAAAGTGGGAGTGCAAGGAATTGCGGGCCCTGCGGCAAGCCTGCCGTTGAAGCCCCCGAAGGTTACTTGCGCAGTTTAAGCTTGCGCGTGACCGCTGCGTAGCGGTCCGAATCCGTGTTATGCAGGTAGTCCAGCAGCCGGCGACGCTGGCCGACCATGACCAACAGGCCGCGGCGCGAGCTGTGATCCTTGATGTTCTTCTGCAAGTGCTCCGTCAGATGGTTAATCCGCTGGGTCAACAGGGCAATCTGCACATCAGCCGAACCCGTATCCCGTTCGTGGAGCTTGAAATCCGCAATCATCTTCGTCTTCGCTTCCATATTTCCAATCATCTCTGTGTCAATCAATCAGTCAGTCTATTCGATTTTTAGGCTAATCAGTTTAGAATCGCCAGCCGGGTGTGTAAAGGACATTCCTGAGCCTATTTACGCGTCCAAACCCGCCGCAAATCCACCCAAAACATACCCGAACCACGTCACGAACACCAGTTCTCGGCGACTCGGAAGACACCCGGCGCCAAAGAGTTGGAAAAAGGGATTTCACAGAAGTAAACGGAGGGAACGAAGACGGAGTAGGGTTGAGACGGAAAATATCAAATTCTTCATGCCTCTGTTAGCTTTGTTTCCTCCTGTTAAAATTCGGCCAGTTCCCTTCAAATTTGTTCAAGATGTTTCAAGGTGGTTTCCGATCTGCCAGGAGGCCGCGAAGGGTGCGAAGGAGAAACACTCGACAGCCGCTCGCCGCGACCCAACAATGGCTTCCGCATGGCTCACGATAATCAAATCCTGACGCTCGGGCATTCGCCGGACCCGGATGACGCCTTCATGTTTTACGGGCTGGCCCATGAACTCATTCCGACACACGGTTATCAGTTTCAGCACATTCTCCAGGACATCCAGACGCTCAACGAACGCGCGACGCGCGGGGAACTGGACATCACCGCCATCAGCATCCACGCCTACGCGTACGTGAGCGAGCAATATGCCCTGCTGCCGAGCGGCGCGAGCATGGGGGACGGTTACGGGCCGATGCTGGTGGCGAAGCAAAAATTCACACGCGAGGAAATCGCGGGAAAACGGATCGCGGTGCCGGGCACGATGACGAGCGCGTTCCTTGCGCTCCAGCTCTGGCTCGGCAAGCCGGCGAGCGAATTCAATTTCGTGGTGGTGCCCTTTGACCAGATCTTCCAGGCGGTTCGATCGGACGCGGCGGACGTCGGGCTCATAATCCACGAGGGCCAGCTTACCTATCAGAAGGAGGGTTTGGTGGTTTGCGAGGACCTCGGCGCATGGTGGGGCAGACAAAACGACGGATTGCCGCTGCCGCTCGGCGGAAACGTGATTCACAAGCGGTTTGATCCGTTCACCCGGCAGTTGATCTCGGGCATTTTGACGGCGAGCATTCAATACAGCCTGGACCATCGAGGGGAGGCGGTGCGTCATGCGCTTCAGTATGCCCGCAACATGGGCCGCGATCTCGCGGACAAATTCGTGGGAATGTATGTGAACCACTGGACGTTGGACTACGGGGAGAAGGGGCGCGAGGCGATCCGGCGCTTCCTCGGGCAAGCCTTCGATGCGGGCCTGCTGCCGCACCGTCAGGAATTGGAGTTTGTGATGTGAAGAAGGGATTTTTATACCAAGGAAATAAAGGGAATGAGGGTAAGAACTTGCCTCCGCATTGAAGGCAGCCTCAAAAGGCCGTAGGCCCGCAATGTGATAGCCCGGGCTGAAGCGCAGCGGAGGCCCGGGTAAAACCGATCCACCAATTTCCCACCGCCCTGCAAGGGCGGAACCACGGTGTTCCCTCCGGTCCCTTCCCTCGGTCTTCTCCCCTTCGCCCCCTTCGCGAGCGGCTCGACTGAGCTTGTCGAAGTCTTCGCGCGACACCGAGATCGGAGAATTTCCGCAACGCCAAAAACTTTTTTTATCTGCCAATATTGGCAAATACCCTATCCACCATTTCGCAACCCTTTCTTCTCCAGCCCACAACACCAATTCCGAGTTTCCAATCAGATCGGAAACTCTGTCCGTTCTTGGAAACTCCCGACCGCCGATCGTAAACTCCGCTCCGTGGCGTCCCCGATGACCAGCGTGACAACCTGACTCGCGAAGCGTTTTGGAGTGCGGGAGCTTGCTCCCGCTTTCGGGACCGCCCACCCACCCAGCACGTTCATCCATTTGTCCGAGCCTGTCATTCATATTGGATCCTGGATTTGGAATTTCTCTGGATCTTGGTCCTTGTGAGCTTGGATCTTCCGCGCCGAAAGGCTCTGGTGCCCGATGACCGGCGTGGCAACCTGACTCGCGAAGCGTTTTGGAGTGCGGGAGCTTGCTCCCGCTTTCGGAACCGTCCACCCACCCAGCACGTTCATCCATTTGTCCGAACCTGTCGTTCATATTGGATTTTGGAACTTGGAATTTCTCTGGATCTTGGTCCTTGTGGGCTTGGATCTTCCGCGCCGAAAGGCGCCGCTGCCTGACTCGCGAAGCGTTTTGGAGTGCGGGAGCTTGCTCCCGCTTTCGGGACCGCCCACCCACCCAGCACGTTCATCCATTCGTCCGAACCTGTCATTCATATTGGATTTTGGAACTTGGAATTTCTCTGGATCTTG
>Ga0070741_10007684_pt1 | contig 22117 bp, 13 predicted proteins | sample Coa_R1_4_FD_66440 | JGI IMG/M metagenome (GOLD analysis project Ga0070741, IMG submission 66440) | Surface soil microbial communities from Centralia Pennsylvania, which are recovering from an underground coalmine fire - Coalmine... | ecosystem: Environmental > Terrestrial > Soil > Unclassified ... | reverse complement strand
GAGGTGGGGGTCACCCTCCTGGGTTTCCACGGGCGGTCGGCCGGCTCCTCCACGGAATGGGAGGCTACCGGCCATGAACGACACCAAAGTGACCGTCAGGCCGCTCGAAGCGGGCGATCTGGCCGAGGCCGACCGCATCATGCGGCGGGCCTTCGGGACGTTCCTCGGGCTGCCCGAGCCGGCGGCGTTCATGGGCGACGCCGACTACGTCCGCACGAGGTGGGCGGCCGACCCGGAGGCGGCCCTGGCCGCCGAGGTCGACGGGCGCCTGGCCGGGACGAACTTCGTCACCCGGTGGGGCAGCGTCGGATTCTTCGGCCCCCTGACCGTCGACCCCGACCTCTGGGACCGGGGGGTGGCCCGGGCGCTGCTGGCCGAGACGATGCCCCTGTTCGAGCGGTGGGGCGTGACCCACGCCGGCCTGTTCACCTTCCCGCACAGCCCGAAGCACCTGACCCTCTACCAGAGCTTCGGCTTCGAGCCCCGCTTCCTCACCCCGGTCCTGACCCGGGACCTGTCGGCCGGAGCCGGGCCGGGGCCGGCCGGGGCGCCCCGGGCCGGCGGGCGGTGGGGCACCGTCCGCGACGCCGCCGACATCGGCGTCATCGTCGCCGCCTGTACCCGCATCACCGACGCCACCTATCCCGGTCTCGACGTCACCCGGGAGATCGAGGCGACGACCACGCAGCGGCTGGGCGACACCGTGGTCGTCCTCGACGGCGACGGCAACGTCGAGGCCTTCGCCGTCTGCCACACCGGCCCCGGCTCGGAGGCCGGCACCGGGGCCTGCTTCGTCAAGTTCGGCGCGGCCCTCCCCGGCCCCGGCGCCGACGTCCGCTTCAGCCGGCTCCTCACCGCCTGCGAGGCCTTCGCCGCCGAGGAGCGGGCGACGACGGTCGTGGCCGGCGTCAACAGCGCCCGCCGCCCGGCCCACCGGGCCCTGCTCGACCGGGGCTACCGGCCCCAGATGATCGGCGTCACGATGCACCGGCCCGACGAGAGCGCCTACCACGACGAGCGCGCCTGGGTCCTCGACGACTGGCGGTAGCAGCACCGCCTTCACCGGTCGCCTCCCCGAACCGGCGTTCTTTTCGGACGGACGGGTGTCCGAAAAGAACGCCGAAGGGCGCCGGGTTCAGGCGCCTCCGCCCGTCAGCCCTCGGGTTCGAGCCAGACGACGCCGAGCGGGGGGAGGGTGAGGGCCAGGGACTGGTCGTGGCCGTGCCAGGCGTAGCCGTCGGCGCAGATGGCGCCGTTGACGACGCCGCTGCCCCAGAAGTCGGGGGCGTCGGTGTTGAGCACCTCCCGCCAGTACCCGCCCCGGGGGACGCCGATGCGGTAGCCCTCCCGGGGGACGGGCGTCAGGTTGGCGATGCAGGCCAGCGGCGCTCCGCTGTCGCGGTCGGCGGGGTAGCGGAGGAACGACAGCACGCTCTGGTCGCTGTCGTTGGCGTCGATCCAGGCGAAGCCCGTCCACTCGAAGTCCTGCTCCCACAGCGCCGGGCGCTCCTTGTAGAGCAGGTTGAGCGTCCTGAGCAGCTTGTCCACGCCCTCGTGGCTCGGGTGCTGGAGCAGGTGCCAGTCGAGGCTGCGGTCGTGGGCCCACTCCCGGTCCTGGGCCATCTCCGCCCCCATGAACAGCAGCTTCTTGCCGGGGTGGGCCCACATCCAGGCGTACAGGGCCCGGAGGTTGGCCAGCTGCTGCCAGCGGTCGCCGGGCATCTTCTGGAGCAGCGAGCCCTTGCCGTGCACCACCTCGTCGTGGCTGAGGGGCAGGCAGAAGTTCTCGGTGAAGGCGTAGAGCATCCCGAAGGTCAGCTCGTGGTGGTGGTACTTGCGGTGGACGGGCTCGTGGTGGAAGTAGTCGAGGGTGTCGTGCATCCAGCCCATGTTCCACTTGAACATGAAGCCCAGCCCGCCGACGTAGGTCGGGCGCGACACCATCGGCCAGGCCGTCGACTCCTCGGCCACCGTCACGACGCCGGGGAACTTGCCCAGCACCGTGGTGTTGAACTCCTTCAGGAATTCGACGGCCTCGAGGTTCTCCCGGCCCCCGAACCGGTTGGGGATCCACTCGCCTTCCTTGCGGGAGTAGTCGAGGTAGAGCATCGAGGCCACGGCGTCGACCCGCAGCCCGTCGATGTGGTACTCGGCCACCCAGAAGAGGGCGTTGGCCAGCAGGAAGTTGCGGACCTCGTTGCGGCCGAAGTTGAACACCAGCGTGCCCCAGTCGGGGTGCTCGCCCTGGCGGGGGTCGGCGTGCTCGTAGAGCGCCGTGCCGTCGAAGCGGGCCAGGGCGAAGTCGTCCTTGGGGAAGTGGGCCGGCACCCAGTCGACGAGCACGCCGATGCCGGCCTCGTGCAGCTTGTCGACCAGGTACTTGAAGTCGTCGGGCGTGCCGAAGCGGGCGGTGGGGGCGTAGTAGGCCGAGACCTGGTAGCCCCACGACGGGGCGAAGGGATGCTCGGCGATCGGCAGGAACTCCACGTGGGTGAAGCCGTGCTCGGCCACGTAGGCCGGCAGCTGCTCGGCCAGCTCCCGGTAGGTGAGGGGCCGGTCGCCGTCCTCCGGCACCGTCCGCCACGAGCCAAGGTGGCACTCGTAGACGGTGAACGGGCTGTGGAGCACGTCCCGCTCGGCCCGCTCCCGCAGCCACTCGCCGTCGTTCCACTCGTAGCTGGTCTGCCACACTACCGAGGCGGTGCCGGGCGGCGTCTCGGTGGCGAAGGCGAAGGGGTCGGCCTTGAGCCGCAGCTGGCCGTTAGCGTCGATGATCTCGTACTTGTACTTCTGGCCGGGCTCCACGCCGGGGAGGAACAGCTCCCACAGCCCGGAGGTGCCGAGGCGGCGCATCGGGTGGAGGCGCCCGTCCCAGGAGTTGAAGTCGCCGACCACCCGCACCCCGCGGGCGTTGGGGGCCCAGACGACGAACGACACGCCGGTGGCGCCCTGGTGGGTGCGGACGTGGGCGCCGAGGTTGCACCACATCTGCTCGTGGCGGCCCTCGCCGATCAGGTAGACGTCGACGTCGCCGAGGACGGGCCAGAAGCGGTAGGGATCGTCGACGGTGAAGGTGCCGCCGCCGGGGTAGCGCACCTCGAGCTCGTAGCGTTCGACGGGCTCGGAGAGGCGGGCGCAGAAGACGCCGGCCGGGTGCTCCCGCGTCATCTCGACGTGGCGGCCGTCGGGCAGCACGACGTTCATGGCCTCGGCGTCGGGCCGGTAGCCCCGCACGACCGTGTCGTCGCCTTCGTGGTGCAGGCCGAGCACGTGGTGGGGATCGCCGTGTTCTCCCGACACCAGCAGCTCCAGCTCGATCTTCAAGGGATCGACCGTAGTCATCCCGGGGGACATCCCCGAGCCCCCGGGGGTCGTCGAGTGGTTGGTTCCGGTCGTCATCGCTCGCTCCTCCTCAGACGGTGGTGGCGGTGGCGCCGGTCAGCCGGCGGACGGCCTCGAGCGGGATGCGGGCCCAGTCGGGCCGGTTGGCCCGCTCGTAGGCCACCTCGTAGAGGGCCTTGTCGAGCTCGAAGGCGGCCAGCACCGCCGAGCGCACCGCCGGATCCCGGGGCAGGATCGGTTCGTTGCCGGTCTCGGGGTCGAACTGCGCCTTGCGCAGGTAACCGGCCATGAAGCATTCCCGGTTGCGGTTCTCCCAGGCCCGGCCGAGGTCGCTCAGGTCGTCCTCCTGGTAGGTGAGCGCCACCGCCGGGGCGTAGGCGAAGGACCGGAGCATCCCGGCCACGTCCTTGAGCGGCGACGACGGGCGCGTCCGTTCGGCCAGCGGCCGGGCCGGCTCGCCCTCGAAGTCGGTGACGTACCAGCCGGTGTCGGTCCGCAGCACCTGCCCGAGGTGGTAGTCGCCGTGGACCCGGATGGCCGGCCCCGGCTCGGCGATGTCCTTCAGGCGGTTGATGACCGTCCGGGCGCCCTGGATCAGGGCGCCGTCGCCCGGCCCGAGGACCCGGCCGAGCTGCTCCTCCATGCCCGCCGCCCAGTCGGCGCCGCTGACCTTGGTGCAGCCGAAGCCCTTGGCCAGGGCGATGTGCATCTCGGCCGTCACTTCGCCGATCCGCTCCGCCTCGGCGGCGAAGTCGCCCCGGGCCTCGGCCGGGTCGGCCCCCTCGAAGGGCGGGGAGACACCGGCGCCGAGGGCGTCGGCCGGCGGGGCGTTGGCGCCGATGCAGTGCTCGGCGAACAGCTCCCGCAGCGAGGTCAGCGCCATGTTCCAGCCGTCGGTGGCGCCGGCCAGGAAGCGCTGCAGGAAGGCCAGGTCGACGCCGTCCTTGCGCCACGACGCCAGCGGCTCGGGCACCGAGGCGAAGCCGCAGGCGGCCAGCGTCTCGATCACCTCGACCTCGGGGTTGTGGCCCTCGGTCAGCCGGCGGAAGACCTTGAGGATCATGGCGTCGTCGTAGACCAGCGACGTGTTCGACTGCTCGGCGCCGAGGGGCCGGACCCGCTCGGCGGGGAAGCCCGGGGCCATGACCCGCAGCAGCTGCAGCGCCAGCTCGCTGTCGAGCAGCGCGTCGTAGGCCAGGGCCTGGCCCTGGGCGGTCTCGAACTCGCCGAGCACGGCCGGCTCGTGGCCGGCCAGGAACTCGCAGGCCACACCGGTCGGCCGCAGGCCCAGCAGCACCTGGTAGCGGGGTTGGCCCTCGCCGTCGCCGGCCAGGCTGACCTCGGCGTCGACCCGCAGCAGCGCCGGCCAAGCCCGCTCCGCGGTGAGGAGCTCGGCCTCCCGGATGCGGACCAGCTCGACGGTGCGGTCCTTGGCCCCGAACCAGCGCTGGCGGGGGAGGTACTCGGCCAGGTGGGGGGCCAGCGCGGTGGGCGAGATCATTCCGAATCCCTCATTGAAGGGGCGTCTCCACGATCTGGAACCAGTAGAACCCGTACGGACCCAGGGTGAGGAGGTACGGAAGCTCCCCGATGCGCGGGAAGGGAACCCGCCCGAGCAGCTCGATCGGAGTCCTACCCTCAAAGCGCTGCAGCGAAAGCTCGACGGGCTGGGCGAAGCGGGAAAGATTGTTGACGCAGAGCACCACGTCGCCCTCCCACTCGCGCACGTAGGCCAGCACCGACGGGTTCTCGGCCGACAGCACCTCGAAGCTGCCGATGCCGAACAGCGGGTGGCGCTTGCGGACCTGGAGCATCCGCTGCAGCCAGTGGAGCAGCGACGACGGGTCGCGCAGCTCGCCTTCGACGTTGAGGGCCTGGTAGCCGTAGACCGGGTCCATGAGCGGAGCCGAGTAGAGCTGGGCGAAGTCGGCCCGGGAGAAGCCGGCGTTGCGGTCGGGCGACCACTGCATCGGCGTCCGCACCCCGTCGCGGTCGCCGAGGAAGATGTTGTCGCCCATGCCGATCTCGTCGCCGTAGTAGAGGATCGGGCTGCCGGGCAGCGAGAACAGCATGGCGTGGAACAGCTCCATGACCCGGCGGTCGTTGTCGATCAGCGGGGCGAGGCGCCGGCGGATCCCGATGTTGAGCTTCATCCGGGGATCCTTGGCGTACTCGTTCCACATGTAGTCCCGCTCCTCGTCGGTGACCATCTCGAGCGTCAGCTCGTCGTGGTTCCGGAGGAAGATGCCCCACTGGCCGCCCTCGGGCGGGTCGGGCGTCTGGGCCAGGATCTCGGTGATCGGATGGCGCTGGGCCCGGCGCAGCGCCATGAACATGCGGGGCATGAGCGGGAAGTTGAAGCACATGTGGCACTCGTCGCCGTCGCCGAAGTACTCGACGACGTCGGCCGGCCACTGGTTGGCCTCGGCCAGCAGCACCCGCCCGGGGTAGCCGGCGTCGACCTCCTTGCGGAGGCGCCGGAGGAACTGGTGCGTCTCGGGCAGGTTCTCGCAGATCGTCCCCTCCCGCTCGAACAGGTAGGGGACGGCGTCGAGGCGGAATCCGTCCATCCCGAGGTTGAGCCAGAAGCGGACGATGCCCAGCATCGCCTCCTGGACCTCGGGGTTGTCGTAGTTGAGGTCGGGCTGGTGGGAGAAGAACCGGTGCCAGTAGTACTGCTGCCGGTTGGGGTCCCAGGCCCAGTTCGACCGCTCGGTGTCGGTGAAGATGATGCGGGCGTCGGCGTACCGCTTGTCGTCCTCGGACCACACGTACCAGTCGGCCCGGGGATTGTCGGTGCTCTGGCGGGACTCCTGGAACCAGGGGTGCTGGTCGGAGGTGTGGTTGACCACCAGGTCGGTGATGATGCGGATGCCCCGCCGGTGGGCCTCCTCCATCAGCCGGACGGCGTCGCCGAGCTTGCCGTACTCGGGCAGGATCGTGAAGTAGTCGGAGATGTCGTAGCCCCCGTCCCGCAACGGCGACGAGTAGAACGGCAGCAGCCACAGGCAGTCGACGCCGAGCCACGACAGGTAGTCGAGCTTCTCGATGAGGCCCTGGAGGTCGCCGGTGCCGTCGCCGTTGGCGTCGTAGAAGCTCCGGACCGACACCTCGTAGAAGACGGCGCGCTGGTACCAGCGCTCGTCCATCCGGTCGATTTCGCTCAAGACAACGCTCTCCCGGGGCGTCGGAGGTGCAGGACGTGGGCGGGCAGGCCGGGGTCGAGCCGCACGTAGGGATGGTCACCCGTCCAGATGAACGTCATCCCGGTCAGCTCGTCGAAGGCCTCGTAGGTGTCGTTCCAGTCGAACCCCAGCGCCGGGAGGTCGAGGCTGAGGGTGTCCTCGTGTGTCCGGTAGGGGTCGAGGTTGACCACCATCAGCATCACGTCGCCCTGCTCCCGGTCGACCTTCGACCAGCACAGGATCTGGTCGTTGTTCGAGTGGTGGAAGGCCACGTTGCCCAGCGAGGCGAAGGCCGGGTGGCGGCGGCGGATGTCGTTGAGCCGGGCCACGAACGGCGCCAGGCTCCCCGGCTGGGAGAAGTCGCGCTGCTTGATCTCGTACTTCTCCGATTCGTAGTACTCCTCGTTGGCGTTGGACATCGGCTGGTTCTCGACCAGCTCGTAGCCGGAGTAGATCCCGTAGGAGGGGACCATGCAGGCGGCCAGCACCAGCCGCAGCCGGAAGGCCCCCGGCCCGCCGTGGCGGAGGACGCCCGACAGGATGTCGGGCGTGTTGGGCCAGAAGTTGGGCCGCATGTAATCGGCCTTGGGGCCGAGCGCCACCTCGGTGAGGTACTCGGTCAGCTCGGCCTTGGTGTTGCGCCAGGTGAAGTAGGTGTAGCTCTGGGAGAAGCCGACCTCGGCCAGGCGGGCCATGAGCTTGGGCCGGGTGAAGGCCTCGGCCAGGAAGACGCTGTCGGGGTGGGCCGACTGGATCTCCCGGATGACCCACTCCCAGAAGGCGAACGGCTTGGTGTGGGGGTTGTCGACCCGGAAGATGCGGACGCCGTGGCCGATCCAGAACTCCAGGATCTCCCTGCAGGCCTCCCACAGCGCCCGGCGGTCGCCGTCGTCGGCCGGCCACATGTTGAGCGGGTAGATGTCCTGGTACTTCTTGGGGGGGTTCTCGGCGTACTTGATCGTCCCGTCGGGCCGGTGGTGGAACCACTCGGGGTGCTCGCTGACCCAGGGGTGGTCGGGAGAGCACTGGAGGGCGTAGTCGAGGGCGACCTCCATGTCGAGGCTCCGGGCCCGGGCCACGAAGTGGTCGAAGTCGGCGAAGGTGCCGAGCTCGGGATGCAGCGCCAGATGGCCGCCCCCTCCCTGTTCCGGGGATCCGGCCGCCCCGATGGCCCAGGGGCTGCCCGGGTCGTCGGGGCCGGGGTCGAGCGTGTTGTTCCGGCCCTTGCGGAAGGCCCGGCCGATGGGGTGGACGGGCGGCACGTAGACGACGTCGAAGCCCATGTTGGCCACCGCCGGCAGCCGCTCGGCCGCCCCGGCCAGGCCGTTCTTCCCCTCCTCGGGCCGGGCGTAGGACCTCGGAAACAGCTCGTACCAGGCGCCGTAGGCGGCCCGCTCCCGGTCGACCCACAGCGGCATCAGGCCCGACTGGGCCAGATCGGCCGGGTCGGGCAGCTCGTCGAGGAGCGCCACCAGCACCGGGTCGAGGGCGCCGGACAGGCGCGACTCGGCCGGGGCGGTGGCGTTGCGCAGCGACTCGACGGCCGTGGCGAGGCGGGCCCGGTCGGCCCGCTCCACCCGGGTGGCGGCCTCCTCCAGGAGTCGGGCACCCTCCTCCAGCTCGAGGTCGACGACCTGGCCGGCGGCCAGCTTGACGCTGACCTCGTGGCGCCAGGTGGCGATGCGGTCGGTCCACCCCTCGATCAGGAACTCGTGGGGGCCGAGCTGGGCCGGCTCGATGACGGCCTCGAAGCGGTCGTTGCCCAGCGGGTGCATGCGGGCGGTCGACCACTTGCCCTTCGTGCCGTTGCGGCTCCGCCAGCGGACGCGGGCGGCCATGATGTCGTGCCCGTCCCGGAAGACGTCGGCGCTCACGGTGACGGGCCTTCCCACCACCGCCTTGGCCGGGTACCCGTTGGGGGTCGACGGGCGGATGCTCTCGATCACGATGCGGTTGGCGATGACGATGCGATCGGTCACGTCGTACTGGTCTACCACTCCCACCCAGATGCAAACGCTTTGCCGTCCGCGAGGCCCCGTCCGGTTGGGTAGCGTCTCTATGCGTGAGGGCACTGAAGAGCTTCACCGTCCGGGCCCGGCTCCCCGAGCCGCTGGCTCCTCTGCACGATCTGGCCTTCAACCTGCGCTGGTCGTGGGACGACGGCACCCGCGACCTGTTCCGCTGGCTGGACCCCGAGGGCTGGGAGGAGGTCAACCACGACCCCGTCCGGCTCCTGGGGGCCGTGCGGCGCGACCGGCTCGAGGCCATGGTCAAGGACCCGGGGTTCCTCTCGTTCATGAACGAGATCCACGGCGAGGCCCAGCAGTACGTCGAGGGGGCCCGGTGGTTCCAGGCCCGCCGGTCGCCGCTGCGGTCGGTGGCCTACTTCTCGCCCGAGTTCGGGATCACCGAGGCGCTGCCCCAGTACTCCGGCGGCCTCGGCGTCCTGGCCGGCGACCATCTCAAGGCGGCCAGCGGCCTCGGCATCCCCCTCGTCGGGGTCTGTCTCTTCTACCAGCAGGGCTACTTCCGCCAGGAGCTCAACGCCGACGGGTGGCAGCAGGAGCGCTACCCCCGGCTCGACCCCCACTCGATGGCCCTCCACCGGGTCGAGGGGGCCCGGGTGAGCGTCGACCTGGCCGGCACGCCGCTGGTGGCCCAGCTGTGGCGGGCCATGGTCGGGCGGGTGAGGCTCTACCTGCTCGACGCCGACGTCGAGGAGAACGACGCCGCCGCCAAGGCGGTCACCGACCGGCTCTACGCCGGCGACGCCGAGCACCGGATGCGCCAGGAGATCCTGCTCGGCATCGGCGGGGTGCGGGCCCTGCGGGCGGCGGGGGAGGACATCCAGATCTTCCACACCAACGAGGGCCACGCCGGGTTCCTGGGCCTGGAGCGGATCCGCCAGCTGGTGACGGAGGAGGGCCTCCGGTTCCCCGAGGCGCTGGAGGCGGTGCGGGCCGGCACGATCTTCACCACCCACACGCCGGTGCCGGCGGGCATCGACCGGTTCCCCCGGGAGATGATGGAGCGGTACTTCCGGGCCTTCGCGGACGAGTGCGGCGTCAGCTTCAACGACCTGATGGCCCTGGGCCACGAGCCGGGGGCCGGCGCCGAGTCGCCGTTCAACATGGCGGTGATGGGCCTGCGGCTGGCGTCGGTGTCCAACGGCGTGTCGAAGCTCCACGCCCGGGTCAGCCAGAAGATGTTCAGCGGGCTGTGGCCGGGGGTCCCGGAGGCCGAGGCGCCGATCCAGGCCGTCACCAACGGGGTCCACGCCCGGACCTGGGTCTCGGCCGAGATGGACGAGCTGCTCAACCGCTACGTCCTCCCCGAGTGGCCCGAGGCCGACGAGACCCGCTGGCAGCACGTCGACGACGCCAACGACGACGAGGTGTGGCGGGTCAAGGAGCAGGGCCGCCAGCGGCTCGTGGCCCACGTGCGGGAGCGCCTGCGCCACTCGGCGCTGGCCCGGGGGGTCAGCGAGTCCGACGTCGCCTGGACCAACGAGGTCCTCGACCCCCGGGTCCTCACGATCGGTTTCGCCCGCCGGTTCGCCGCCTACAAGCGGGCCACGCTCCTGCTGTCCCAGCCGGAGCGGCTCCAGGCGCTGCTGACGTCGACGGAGCGGCCCGTCCAGATCGTCTTCGCCGGCAAGGCCCACCCCGCCGACGACATCGGCAAGGAGATGATCCGCCAGATCATCGCCTTCGCCCGCCTCCCCGAGGTCCGCCACCGGATGGCCTTCGTGGAGGACTACGACATGGTGGTGGCCCGGCGCATGTACCAGGGCTGCGACGTGTGGATGAACACGCCCCGGCGGCCCCTCGAGGCCTGCGGGACCAGCGGCATGAAGGCGGCCATCAACGGCGCCCTCAACTGCTCGATCCTCGACGGCTGGTGGGACGAGATGTTCAACGGGGAGAACGGCTGGGCCATCAGCTCGGCCGAGACGTACGAGGACCTCACCCGCCGCGACGAGGTCGAGGCCGAGAGCCTCTTCGACCTCCTCGAGCGCCAGATCGTGCCGCTGTTCTACGAGCGCTACGGCGGCCCGGTGCCCCGGCGCTGGGTCCGCAGGGTCAAGGCGTCGCTGCGGACGCTCGGCCCCCAGGTCAGCGCCTCGCGGATGGTCCGGGACTACGTCGAGGAGATGTACGAGCCGGCCGCCGCCCGGGCCGACGCCATGGCCGCCGCCGGCGGCGAGCGGGCCAAGGCGCTGTCGGCCTGGAAGCAGCAGGTGACCCGGGCCTGGCCGGCGGTGCGGATCGTCTCCGTCGACACCGAGTCGACCCTGGTCGACCTCGGCTCGTCGAAGAAGGTCGAGGCCCTGGTGGCCCTCGGCCAGCTCGACCAGCGCGACGTCGAGGTCCAGCTGCTCCACGGCCCGGTGGGGGCCAACGAGGAGCTGCAGCCGGCGGAGATCGTGACGATGGAGCTCGTCGGCCTCGACGAGGCGGCCCCCGGCGACGCCGGCGACGCCAAGAACCTCCACCGCTACGCCGGCTCGTTCGTCTGCGAGCAGGCCGGCCGCTACGGCTTCGCCGTCCGGGTGGTCCCGTCCAACGACGACCTCCGGACCTTCGCCGAAATGGGGTGCGTGGCCTGGGCGGCCGGTTGACCCTCCGGGGCCATCGTGCCACTGAGGGTGGCAAGTCCTTGATGTCCTTTTTACGGATGCGTGGCTGAAGGCGTGGATTTTCGCGGCATTTGGGGCGCTTTGTCGGAGATGGGAGTACCCTTTTCAGTGCAGGACTGGGGAACGCTGGGGACAACCGGAAACCGATGTCGACACCGCCGCGACGCGGCTGGACCGTAGAATTTCGCGGCTTCGACCGTCGGGCCACCGGTACGGAGGCACCAAGTGATGTCGCCTGAGGAGCAGTACATCCGCCCTCCCTCGTTGCGCGCCTATCTGGACGGCGGGGGGGACCTGAGCGGATTCACCCTGCTGGACTCGCTGGTGGAGGCGGTCGTGGTCGCCCGCCGGCTGCTGCCGGCCGACACCAACCGCAAGCAGGCCGCCCGCAACCGGCGGTTCGTGGAGCGGTGGTTCGCCCGCCACGCCGGGGAGGAGCCCGTCCCCGCCACCCAGGAGCTGCTGACGTTCGCCTTCTGGAAGGCCGAGTGCCTGGAGGACCCGGCCCTGGCCGACCGCTTCGAGGCCGCCCTCCCGGCCGACACCCTCGACCGGGCCCTCCAGCTGGTCGACGATCTCCGCCACGTCCATCCCCTGGCCGTGCGGGAAGAGGTGCAGAACTGGACCTGCCGGGCCTGCGGCGAGACGTTCGCCGTGGCGCCGGCGGTGGTGGTCACCAACACCGGCGAGGAGCTCGGCTACGACGAGGACCTCAGCTACTGCCTGGGGTGCATGTCGATCGCCACCGCCGCCCTGGAGGCCGCCTCGGGCATCGACCGGTTCAGCGAGGGCCTCGACGACGAGCGCCACCACCTGCGCCCGGTCGGCCGGCTGACCGACGCCCTCTCGGCGCCGGGGGACGACGCCGACGAGCTCATCCTGGTGGACGGGCTCTTCGACGAGGACGACGACGCCGACGACGACACCGGCGAGCTGGTGCTCGACGACCTGGAGTCGGTGCGGACCGAGGCGGCCCGCCTCACGGCCCAGCTGGAGGCCGCCGCCCGGCGGATGGCCGCCCTGGAAGCCCGCCGGGCCGCCCTGATCCGGCGGCTGGAGGACTCGGACCGCTAAGCGGCGGCGCCCGGGTCGCCGGCCTCCGGCGGGCCGAGCACGGCCACGGAGTCGGGCGGGAGGACGACGGCGGCGCCGGTGAGGCTCGCCGCCCGGTCGGAGGCCAGCAGGATGACCGCCGGCCCCTCCGGCAGGGGGACGGGCTGGGCCCGCCCGGCCAGGTTGCAGGCCACGGTGATCGGGCCCCGGGCCAGGCGGAACCAGCCGGCGTCCTCGTCCCAGGCGGGCTGGACCTCGTCGAAGTCGCCGTCGGACAGCTCGGGGAGGCGGCGCCGCAGGGCGATCAGCGCCCGGTGCCATTCCAGGAGCTCGGCGTGGGGCTCCTTGTCGAGCTCGGCCCAGTCGAGGACCGACCGTTCGAAGGTGGCGGGGTCCTGGGGGTCGGGGACGTCTTCGGGCTTCCAGCCGAAGGCGGCGAACTCCCGGCGCCGGCCCTCGCTGACGAGGCGGCCGAGCTCGGGGTCGATGTGGTCGGTGAAGTACTGGAACGGCGTCGACGCGCCCCACTCCTCGCCCTGGAACAGCATCGGGACGAACGGGGCGCACAGCACGAGGGCGGCGGCGATGTGGAGCCGGCCGGTCGACATGAGCGCCGACGACCGCTCGCCGGTGGCCCGGTTGCCGACCTGGTCGTGGTTCTGGAGGTAGCCGAGCAGCCGGGAGGCGGGGACGCCGGTCAGGGGCCGGCCGTGGCGGCGCCGGCGGTGGGGCGAGTAGCCGCCGGCGTAGACGTAGCCCCGCTCCAGGGCCCGGCCCAGCGGCTCGAGACCGCCGAAGTCCTCGTAGTAGCCGGTGGTCTCGCCGGTCAGGGCGGAGTGGAGGGCGTGGTGGAAGTCGTCGCTCCAGGCGGCGTCGAGCCCGAAGCCGCCGGCCTCCGGCGCCCGGACCAGCCTGGGGTCGTTGAGGTCGCTCTCGGCGATGAGGAACTTGCGCCGCCCGAGGCGGGCCCCGAGCGTGGCCACCCGCCGGGCCATCTCCTCGAGGATGTGGATGGCCGAGGTGTCGAAGATGGCGTGGACGGCGTCGAGGCGCAGCCCGTCGACGTGGTAGTGCTCGAGCCAGTGGACGGCGTTGTCGCACACGAAGTTGCGGACCTCGACGCTGCCGGCGCCGTCGTAGTTCACGGCCTCGCCCCAGGGCGTCGAGTAGCGGTCGGTGAAGTAGGGGCCGTAGGCGCCGAGGTAGTTCCCGTCGGGCCCGAGGTGGTTGTAGACGACGTCGAGGATCACGCCGAGCCCGGCGGCGTGGGTGGCGTCGACCAGGCGCTTCAGGCCGTCGGGGCCGCCGTAGGCGTGGTGGGGGGCGAAGAGGTCGACGCCGTCGTAGCCCCAGCCCCGGCCGCCGGGGAACTCGGCCACCGGCAGCAGTTCGAGGTGGGTGACGCCGAGCTCGACGAGATGGGGGAGCTGGGCGATGGCGGCGTCGAACGTGCCCTCCGGCGTGAACGTCCCCACGTGGGCTTCGTAGATCAGGGCCCCCGACAGCGGGGCCGCCCCCCGCCACAGGTGGTCGGTCCAGCCGAAGGCGCCGTGGTCGACGAGGCGGGACGGTCCGTGCACCCCTTCGGGCTGGAACTCCGAGCGGGGGTCGGGCAGGGCGGGGCCGCCGTCGAGCGAGAACTGGTAGTCCGCCGCCGGCCCGGCCTCGGGGACGGCGACGCTCCACCAGCCCGCCCGGCCGTCGGGCGCCATCTCCAGGCGGCGGCGCTCGCCGGGCAGGACCAGGTCCACGCGCTGGGTCGCCGAGGGCGCCCACACTGAGAAGGTCGTCATCTAGGTTCGCTCCAGCAGGGCGACGGGGAAGGGGCCGAGCAGCTCGGCGAGGGCCACCTCGCCGGTGAAGGTCCTGTTCCCATCGAAGACATCGCTGAAGCGTCCGTCGGGGAGGCGCAGCGTGGTGTCGCCCCAGTCGCCCCCGAGACCGAGGACGAGCCGGGGGGCCACCGAGACCGTGCCGATCTCGCCCGCCGCACTGGTGCGGGCGAAGGCCACGGCGTGGGCCGCCCGGGCGCCGGTGGCCGCCAGGCGGCGGTAGCCGCTGCCGACGCAGAAGAACTCGGCGCGGCGGGAGCGGAGCTGGAGGGCCCGGTGGGTGAGGAACAGCTTCGAGAGCCCGGGCCCGCCGGCCGGCTCCGGCCAAACCGCCGGCGGGCCGGCGGCCGCCTCGGCCTCGGCCAGGAGCCGCTCCCGCAGGGCGAAGTCGACCGGGCGGCGGTTGTCGGGGTCGACCAGCGAGTACTCCCACAGCTCGCAGCCCTGGTAGATGTCGGGCACGCCCGGAGAGGTCAGCTTGAGGAGCGCCTGGGCCAGGGCGTTGACGTGGCCCGGCTCGACCAGCGGGGCGACGAACTCCTCCATCGCCGCCGTGAACTCCGTGTCGCCCAGGAGCCCCTCGACGAAGCGGCGCAGGGCGTCGTCGTAGGCGGGGTCGGGGTTGACCCAGCTGGTGTGCTCCTTGGCCTCCTTCGTCGCCTTCTCCATGTAGCCCGCCACCCGGTCGGCGCTGATCGGCCAGGCCCCGACCAGCGTCTGGTACAGCAGCCATTCGGCGTTGCGGTCGGGGAGCGAGGGGTCGGCCCGGTGGCGCCGGCCGAGAACCGTCCACCGGGCCACGCCCTCGGCGAACTCCCGCGGCATCTCCGACAGCAGGGCGATGCGGGCCCGGGTGTCCTCCGACCGCTTCGTGTCGTGGGTCGAGGTGGCCAGCATCGTCCCCGGCCAGTGGCGGGCGATGTGGTCGTTGCCGGCGTGGAACTCCTCGGGGCTCACGCCGAACCGGCCGGGGTTGCCGCCCACCTCGTTGAGCGCCGTCAGGCGGTTGTAGGTGTAGAAGGTCGTGTCCTCCACGCCCTTGGCCATGACCGGGCCGGTGACCTGGCCGAAGCGGGCCAGCAGCTCGTCCTCCACCGTGCCCCGGTGGCGGCCGAGGAGGATGTCGGCGAAGAAGTCGAACAGCTCGCTGTCGAGGTCGGGGCGCCGGCCCCGGGCCAGCTTCACCGCCTCCTCGACGTGGGCCACGTCGTCGGGCGACGGCGGCGTCCCGGGCACCACGTAGGTGCGGTAGACGGGGAAGGCGGCGATCAGCTCCCGCAGCGTCTCGTGCAGCTCGTGGCGGGTGTAGTCGCGGTAGCGGCGGTGGTGCTCGCAGGCGTCGATGGCCAGGTTGGTGAGCCGGTTGATCTCGGCCGACAGGACCTCGGCCATCACGAGGTGCTTCTTCTCGTAGACGACCTCGTCGTAGTCGACCGGCTCGCCGGTGAAGGCGGTGTAGGCCTCCGACAGCGGCTCCTCGCCGGCCGGGTCGACGAACAGGCCGCCGGCCCGGAAGGCGAAGTCGTAGCCCGTCGTGCCGGCCACCGGCCACGACTGCGGCAGCCGCTCGCCCGGCTCGAGGATCTTCTCCACCACGACGTAGGTGCCGGTTCCGGCCGCCTGCTCCAGGCGGCGGAGGTAGCCCTCGGGGTCGCGCAGGCCGTCGGGATGGTCGATGCGCAGCCCGTCGACCACGCCCCGCGCCAGCCACGACAGCACCAGTTCGTGGGTGTCGACGAAGACGGCCTCGTCCTCCATGCGGAGGGCGGCCAGCGTGTGGATGTCGAAGAACCGCCGGTAGTCGAGCTCCCGGCCGGCGGTGCGCCAGAACGACAGCCGGTAGTTCTGCCGGTCCAGCAGGGCGTCGAGCCGGTCGTGGTCGGCGTTGATGGCCGCCACCTCGGCGTCGACGGCGGCGGCCACCGCCGGCTGCTCCCGCAGGAGCCGGGCCAGGCTGGCCCGCAGCACCTCCTTGTCGCGGTGGCGCTCCCGGACGCTGGCCCGGTCGGTCAGGTACGACGGCGGCAGCCGGCCGAAGAAGGTGGCCAGGCTCTCCAGCTCCATCGACCGGCACCGGCGGGCGGCGGCGCCCAGCAGGTCGTCGAGGGAGCGGGGCGCGACGGGCAGGACGTGGTCGTAGTAGTGGAGCGTGAAGCCGCCGCCGTCCCGCTTCAGCTTGAGCTCGCCCGCCTCGAGCACGCGGCCGTAGTGGTCGCCGAGGATCGGCATGAGCACGGTGTTGCGCAGCTTGGCCTCGGGCGGGTCCCAGTCGACGTCGAAGTACGAGGCGTACTGCGACGACGGCCCGTTCTCCAGCACGTCCCACCACCACCGGTTCCCGCCGACGATGGCCATGTGGTTGGGGACGATGTCGAGGACCTGGCCCAGCCGGTGGGCGCCGAGCGCGGCGCACATGCGCTCGTGGCCCGGCTCCCCGCCGAGTTCGGCGTTGACCCGGCTGTGGTCGATGACGTCGTAGCCGTGCGTCGACCCCGCCGCCGCCTGCAGGTAGGGCGAGGCGTAGAGGTGGCTGACCCCCAGCCGGTGGAGATAGGGGGCGATGGAGGTGACGGCATCGAACCCGAAGGCGGGCTGGAGCTGGACCCGGTACGTCGACAGCGGCCAGGGATTAGTCGACACGGCGGAGCACCACCAGCGACCGGGGACCCACGTCGACCTGGTCGCCCCGCTTCACCGGTTCACCCTCGCCGAGCCCCGGCTCCCAGGCGATGCTCGTCGGGTGCCCGTCGCGGGCCCCACCCGGGCCGGGCACCCGGGCGACGTCGTCGGTGTCGAGCACCACCACCCAGTGGTCGCCCCAGTCGCGCTTGGGAACCGTGAACGGGATCTTCTCGTAGTGGGCGTTGAACAGCAGCAGGAAGCTGTCGTCGCTGATCTTCTCGCCCCGGGGGTCGGGGTCGGGGATGGCTTCGCCGTTGAGGAAGACGCCGACCGACTTGGCGAAGCCCGAGTCCCAGTCCTCTCCGGTCATCTCGGTGCCGTCGGGGGAGAACCAGCCGATGTCGGTGACGGTCTCGCCGTGGATGGGCCGGCCCTGGAACCACCGGCGGCGGTGGAACACCGGATGCTCCCGGCGGAACTCGGCCAGGCGGGACGTGAGCTCGACGAGGTCGGAGTTCTCCTCCTTCAGCGTCCAGTCGAGCCACGACACCTCGTTGTCCTGGCAGTAGGCGTTGTTGTTGCCGCCCTGGGTGCGGCCCATCTCGTCGCCGCCGAGGATCATCGGGACGCCCTGCGACAGGAACAGCGTGGCCAGGAAGTTGCGCTGCTGGCGCCGGCGCAGCGTCCGGACCTCGGGGTCGTCGGTCGGGCCCTCGGCGCCGCAGTTCCACGACCGGTTGTGGCTCTCGCCGTCGTTGTTGTCTTCGCCGTTGGCCTCGTTGTGCTTGTCGTTGTAGGAAACGAGGTCGGCCAGCGTGAAGCCGTCGTGGGCGGTGACGAAGTTGATCGACGCCGACGGGTGGCGCCCGTCCGACTCGTAGAGGTCGGAGCTGCCGGTGATGCGGGAGGCGAACTCCGGCAGCGTGGCGCTCTCACCCCGCCAGAAGTCCCGCACCGTGTCGCGGTACTTGCCGTTCCACTCCGACCACAGGGGCGGGAAGTTGCCGACCTGGTAGCCGCCGTCGCCGACGTCCCACGGCTCGGCGATGAGCTTCACCTGGCTGATGACCGGGTCCTGCTGGATGATGTCGAAGAAGGCCGACAGCCGGTCGACCTCGTGCATGCTGCGGGCCAGCGTGGCGGCGAGGTCGAAACGGAACCCGTCGACGTGCATCTCCAGCACCCAGTAGCGCAGCGAGTCCATGACCAGCTGCAGCGTGTGGGGGATCCGCATGTTGAGGGTGTTGCCCGTCCCCGTGTAGTCCATGTAGTACCGGGGGTCGCCTTCGACCAGGCGGTAGTAGGCGGCGTTGTCGATCCCCCGGAACGACAGCGTCGGCCCCAGGTGGTTGCCTTCGGCGGTGTGGTTGTAGACGACGTCGAGGATCACCTCGATGCCCGCCTCGTGCAGCGCCCGGACCATGGCCTTGAACTCGCCGACCTGCTCGCCCCGCTGCCCGCTGGCGGCGTACTCGTTGTGGGGGGCGAAGTAGGCGATCGAGTTGTAGCCCCAGAAGTTCCGCAGGCCCTTCTCGATGAGGTAGTGGTCCTGGATGAACTGGTGCACGGGCATCAACTCGACGGCCGTCACGCCGAGGCGCTTCAGGTGCTCGATGGCGGCGGGATGGGCCAGCCCGGCGTAGGTGCCGCGCAGTTCCTCGTCGATGTCGGGGTGGAGCTTGGTGAAGCCCTTCACGTGGGCCTCGTAGATGACCGTCTCGTGCTGGGGGATGCAGGGCGGGCGGTCGACACCCCAGTCGAAGAACGGGTTGACGACCACCGCCTTGGGGACGAAGGCGGCGCTGTCACGCTCGTCGATGGTGAGGTCGTCGCTCCCCAGGGGATAGCCGAACACGGCCGGATCCCAGTTGACGCCGCCCTCGACGGCCTTGGCGTAGGGGTCGAGCAGCAGCTTCTTGGGGTTGCAGCGCTGCCCGTTGCCGGGCTCGTAGGGTCCGTGGACCCGGAACCCGTAGCGCTGGCCGGGGCCGACGTTGGGCATGTAGCCGTGCCAGCACAGGGTGGTGATCTCGGTCAGGGGGATGCAGTCCTCGGTGCCGTCGTCGTCGAACAGGCAGAGGTCGACGGCGGTGGCCACCTCGGAGAAGAGCGAGAAATTGGTGCCGGCGCCGTCGTAGCTGGCGCCCAGGGGGAACGGTTGTCCGGGCCAGAGTCTCATTGTCCCGGCACCTTACCCGGGTGCGGTCGAATCGAACTCAGCCCGCCCCGGTTTGCTGGGTTGGCCTGCCAACTGTGTGGGTAGAGGCCGATGCGGATCGAGACGACACCACAGCGCGGAGATGGCAATGTCGGACCATGACGGCTTTCAGGAGCACGATCACGACGCCCTGGCCCACAGCCACGGCCATTATCACGTGACCCACAACTACAACGAGCGGAACGGGAGCTTCGATCACCTGAGCTCCTACCACCAGCACGAGCACGACCACGCGCCGCTGCGCCACTCGCACTTCCCCCACGAGAACTTCGATCACGAGCACGAGGGCGAGGCCCACGTCCACGACCACGAGCAGGCCGTGCGGCCGGCCACGGCCCGCAAGGCGGCCAAGGCCCCGGCCAAGGCCGGTTCGGCGACGGGAAACGGCGAAGGCAAGACCGTCCGGGCCCGGGCGACAAAGAAGGCGGTCTAACTCCGCCCCGGCGCTGGCGCTCCCGCCGTGGGGCTGGGGCCCCACGGCACCGCGGCGGGATGCCCGGAGGGCAGGGGCCCGCCGCCAGAAACATCCGTCGGAGCGCTAGCGCTCCCGCCGTGGGGCTGGGGCCCCACGGCACCGCGGCGGGATGCCCGGAGGGCAGGGGCCCGCCGCCAGAAACATCCGTCGGAGCGCTAGCGCTCCGACGGTACGTGCCAGCAGTCGTCGCCGGCGATGATGCGGTCGGCTTCGGGCGGGCCCCACGACCCGGGGTCGTAGGCCACGACGGGGTCGGGGTGCTCGAGCACCGGTTCGACCACCCGCCAGGCCTCCTCGACGGAGTCCTCCCGGGCGAAGCGGCGGGCGTCGCCGGCCAGCGCGTCGTCGATGAGGCGCTCGTAGGGGTCGGCCGCCCGCCCCTGGCCGAAGGCCTCGGGCGTGGTGGAGAAGTCGGTCGGGCGGCTGACCAGGCGCTCGCCGAGGGCCTTCACGTCGAGCGTGAAGCTGACCGCCTCGGCCGGGCCCAGGCAGAAGCGCAGGTGGTTGGGGTGGGGGCGGCCGGAGCCGGGGTCGGCGAAGAGCAGCCGGGGCGGCCGCTTGAACTCCACCACCACCTCGGTGGCCGACGCCGCCAGGTTCTTGCCCGCCCGCACGTAGAACGGCACGCCCGCCCACCGCCATGACTCGATCGACAGCCGCAGGGCGGCGAACGTCTCGACGTCGGAGTCGGGGGCCACGCCCTCCTCCCGGCGGTAGCCCCGGTACTGGCCCCGCACCACGTTGGCCGGGTCGACCGGCTCCATGGCCTTGAGGACCTTGACGCGTTCGTCGCGCAGGGCCTCGGCGTCGACGCCGACCGGCGGCTCCATGGCCACCAGCGTGACCACCTGGAGGAGGTGGTTCTGGACGACGTCGCGGATGGCGCCCGCCTCTTCGTAGAACCGGCCCCGGGTGCCGATGCCGAAGTTCTCGGCCATGGTGATCTGGAAGCTGGCCACGTAGCGCCGGTTCCACACCGGCTCCAGCAGCGTGTTGGCGAAGCGGAAGACCAGCAGGTTCTCGACCGCCTCCTTGCCCAGGTAGTGGTCGATGCGGAAGATCTCGTCCTCGGGGAAGTAGTGGTGCAGCACCTGGTTCAGGTCCCGGGCCGAGGGCAGGTCGCGGCCGAAGGGCTTCTCGACCACGACCCGGGCGCCGCCGGCCAGGCCGGCGTCGGCCAGGCCGGAGGCGACGTCGTCGAACAGGCTCGGGGGGATGGCCAGGTAGAACAGCGGGTGCTCGACGCCCCGGAGCCGCTCGGCCAGGCGCCCGAAGGTCTTCGCGTCCTGGTAGTTGCCGCTGACGTAGGCCAGGGCCCCGGTCAGGCGGTCGAGGGCGGCGCCGTCGGGTTCAGTGATGCCGGCGTCGTGCACCGCCTGGCGGGCCCGGTCCCGCAGGCCGGCGTCGTCCCAGTCGGAGGAGGCCACGCCGACGATGGGCAGCCCGTCGAGGACGTGGCGCTCGGCCAGGTGGTAGAGCGACGGGAACAGCTTCTTGTGGGCCAGGTCGCCGGTGGCCCCGAACAGCACCAGGGCGTCGGCCCGGGGCCGGGACCCCGACGCCAGCTGCTGCGAGCTCTGGCCCTCACTCATCCGGCGCGCCCGTCACCCATTGTGAACGGGGTGGCCGCCGAACTGCTGGCGGAGGGCGGCCACGACCTTCATGGCCGGCGAGTCCTCCTGGCGGGACGAGAAGCGGGCGAAGAGGGCGGCGGAGATCACCGGAGCGGGGACGGCGTGGCGGATGGCCTCCTCGACCGTCCACCGGCCCTCGCCGGAGTCGTCGGCCCAGCCCTTCAGCCGGGTCAGGCCGGGGTCCTCCTCCAGGGCCCGGGCCAGCAGGTCGAGGAGCCAGGACCGGATCACCGTGCCGTGGCGCCAGGCGTCGACGGCGGCGGGGACGTCGATGCCGAGCTCGGAGGCGGCGAGGAGCTCGTAGCCCTCGGCGTAGGCCTGCATCAGCCCGTACTCGATCCCGTTGTGGACCATCTTGGTGAAGTGGCCCGCCCCGACCGGCCCGGCGTGGACGAGGCCGCCCTCGGGGGCCAGCGCCTCCAGCACCGGCCGGATCCGGCCGACGTGCTCCTCCGAGCCGCCGACCATGAGCCCGTAGCCGTTCTCGAGACCCCACACGCCGCCCGACACGCCGGCGTCGACGAAGCCGATCCCCTTGGCCGCCAGCTCCTCCGACCGGGCGATCGACTCCCGGAAGTTGGAGTTGCCCCCGTCGACGACGAGGTCGGTGACCGACAGGAGTTCACCGAGCTCGGTGATCGTGGCCTTCGTCGGTTCACCCGACGGGACCATCACCCACACCACCCGGGGGGCGGGCAGCGCCTCGACCAGTTCCGGCAGGGTCTTGGCGTCGGCGATGTCGGGGTTGCGGTCGTAGCCGACCACCTCGTGCCCGGCCCGGCGGAGCCGCTCGGCCATGTTGCCGCCCATCCGTCCGAGGCCCACCATGCCGATTCGCATTGGCCGGACACTACCCCCCGAGGGGGGTGGTCTATGCCGCGACGGTCTCGCCCTCGTCGTCCGTCCGGGGGTCGACGACGCCCTCGATCTCGGCCCGGATGGCCTTGAGGCGGTCGACGTCGACGGTGTCCTCGTCGAGCAGCTCCCGGACCACGGCGTCGAACAGCGCCCGGTGCTCGCTCAGCACCTCCCGGGCCGACTGCAGCGCCTGGTTGAGCATCCCGTCGATCTCGGCGTGGACCTTGTCGCCGATGCCGCCGAACATGATCCGGTCGGG
>Ga0070741_10007683_pt1 | contig 22118 bp, 19 predicted proteins | sample Coa_R1_4_FD_66440 | JGI IMG/M metagenome (GOLD analysis project Ga0070741, IMG submission 66440) | Surface soil microbial communities from Centralia Pennsylvania, which are recovering from an underground coalmine fire - Coalmine... | ecosystem: Environmental > Terrestrial > Soil > Unclassified ... | reverse complement strand
GTGTATAGTCCGCCGATGTATCGCATCGAGGGAATAACGCGCCCGGTTGGCGATTATCGCTTCAGTCCAGAGGACTTAGAAGCCCTGGCGCGCTCGATTATGAGCGAGCGACAGTGGAAGGAATTTGTGGAACAGCGCGAGATGAATCTCGCTATTTCTATTTCTAAATTGAGCCGTTTTCGTGTCAACGTGTTCTGGCAACGTGGCTCTGTTGCCATGGTCGTCCGCAGAATCGTGGTCGAGATCCCAACGCTCGAACAACTTGGGCTGCCACCGATTCTCAAAGACATAATTCTGACGAAACGAGGATTAATCCTTATCGTCGGCGCGACCGGCTCTGGAAAATCAACCTCGCTTGCCGCGATGATCAATCACCGTAATACCACATCCCCAGGCCATATCATTACGGTAGAAGACCCAATCGAATACGTCCACCCACATAAACAGTCGATCATCAACCAACGGGAAGTTGGTTTTGACACGCACACCTTCCATGCCGCGCTGAAGAGTGCAATGCGACAGGCTCCGGACGTTATTCTCATCGGTGAAATCCGTGACACGGATACGATGGAGGCGGCGATCACGTTTGCTGATACAGGGCATCTGTGTCTTGCCACACTCCACTCAACCAATGCGAACCAAGCATTTGAACGTATTCTCAACTTTTTCCCGGAAACCCGGCATCCGCAGATTTTGTTGCAACTCTCTTTGAATATACGTTCCATCATTTCGCAGCGGTTGGTCATCGGTAAAACAGGAAAGCGGGTGGCTGCTCTTGAGATCATGATGGACACCCCACGTGTGAAGGAATTAATTCAGCGTGGAGAAATTGGCATTATCAAAGAAGCCATGGAACAGAGTGCTCAGGAAGGATGCCAGACCTTCGATATGGCATTGTACGATCTCTACAACTCGGGAAAAATCGATCTCGACCAAGCTCTGAGCAATGCCGATAGTGTGAATAACTTGCGTCTCAAAATCAAAGTGGCCGAAACCAAAGACGCGGCAACGACGGGAAAGTCCGAGGCCGGTGCATTCCGGATCGAAGGTGCCCAGCCGCAACAACAGCGACGCTTCGAACGTCTATAGTCACTGCCAGAGCAAAGCTACAAAGATCGGATGAGAAAACGGGCGTCGAGACCGACGTCCGTTTTTTATTTTCTCTGTTGAGATTCCAGAGTAAGGATTGCTTCTGCTAGCAAGAAGTCCTCTGGTGTCGTGATTTTAAAATTTCGTGGCGATCCGGGAACAACTTTGGTGGTTCTTCCGTTCCACTCGAACAAGGCCGCGTCGTCAGTTGCCGTTACTCCTTCAGCAGCGGCTCTGGTGTGCGCCTCACGAATCAACGGCACGCGGAACGTCTGAGGTGTCTGCGCCAGCCATAAGTGTTGTCGCGGAACTGTTTCCGTTACGATCCCACTGTCTGAGACCCGCTTGATGGTATCCCGTGCAGGGATGGCAACCACCGCTCCGCCGTATTCCGCGGCACAGTCAATACTCGCTTCAAGGATGTTTGGCTCAAGGAACGGACGAGCCGCGTCGTGAATCACGACAATGTCACTGTCTTGATCGAGTGCAGCCAAGCCCAGGCGAACTGAATCTTGACGCTCCGCCCCTCCATGAACTAGCCTTATCGGAATACTGAACGGGCTATGAATTCGCAGGAGGTCTCGACAGAGCGATTCCCGTTCCTCGGCAATGACGAGAATAATTTTCCGGACGAGAGCTGCGCGTACTACCGCACGCAGTGTGTGGACAAGCAAGGGGAGACCTGCGAGAGAAAGAAAGGGCTTAGGAAGGACAGTCCCCATTCTTTCTCCTTTGCCAGCAGCGACTATAAGAGCATCGACCTGCATCGTAGTGGAGTAGGAAGCCGACTAAGCCCCAGCCGAGCGAGGGACACGGAAACGCTAATGCGTGAATATGCTCTTCAGATCTTCAAGAATTTTTTCTTCCGGATGTGCGCTCGCGAGCGCCAACTCTTTGACAAGAAGATTGCGCGCCGTGTCAAGCATCTTTCGTTCACCAAAGGAAAGCTCCTTATCCGCTTTCAGAACAAAAAGATCGCGCAAAACTTTGGCGATTTCTAGGACAGAGCCGGTCTTAATACGTTCGGAGTACTCACGATACCGACGATTCCAGGTCTGTTGGTCAACTTCGACCTTCTTCGTCCGGAGAATACGGTAGACCTTATTGACCATGTCCTTGCTAATGATGGGACGTAACCCAGCAGTCGAAACGTTCTCCGTCGGAATCATGATGATCATTTCACTTTCCAAGATACGCAACATGTAAAATCTCCGTTGCACCCCGGAAACACTTTTTGCTTGTAAACCCTCAATGACTCCAACGCCGTGACCAGGATAGACAACCTTCTCGCCAGATCGAAACATGGGTTCCCTCCTTACCAGGTCGGCGGGGCAAATGAGCGGCGATCTTAGCCGATGATCGTAACCTCGTCAACGATGTAAGTAGCTGAAAAAATTGAACTTTTGAAATTTAAAACGCAAAAACCTGAGGCTTTTCTGTATCTTGACCAGCCAAGATTCATGGGTTACTAGAAGATTCTACTTACTCGTAGATTTTCTAACAATGTTTAGCTAAACGTGAAAGAAAACTAATGGAAGAGCTCGAAGACGGTGCGACGGAGAAAAACTTAAGAAAGGAGGGGGAATATGTACGAAACATTACACACCATGAGCACGGCATCTTCCCCGTTTTCATAATACTGCTTTCTCACGGCGGCCGGTTGGAAGCCGAATCTTGTATATAAATCGAAAGCCGCCCGGTTGCTACTTCGCACTTCAAGACTGAGGACTTGTATACGTTGCCTTTTTGCTTCTTGAAGAACATGCCGAACAAGCATGCTCCCAACACCCTGGCGACGGTATTCTGGGAGGACGGCCACATTCACAATCTGTCCTTCATCCTGGATGAACCACGTACAAATATATCCGATAACTAGAGTTTGCTCTTCGAATACCCATATATGACTATATGGGCTCACAAATTCACTGTGGAAGGCTGCTTCCGTCCACGGCAGAGAAAAGGAAGCTTGTTCAATAAGTAGCATAGCTGGAAGGTCGGACTGGTGTGCTACGCGTAACAATCTCGTCTGTGGAAGCGGCGAATCACAACGATTTCGGGCTTTCTTGTCTTCTGACTCTGACATATAACAACCCAATAGCGCCAATTCGATACGATTTCCATTTTTCCCTTGACAAAAAGGCATTTCTTGTCTCATAACAGAGAATAAATTTATTGCCCGGCTCTTCCGGGAAAAAGGAGCACTTATATGAAACGCTGGGAGACATACCTCTTCACCGCCGCACTCACAGCGAGCCTACTCGGAGTCACGCTTGCATGGGGGCAACAACCGACGCCCAAACCGGCTGTTCCCGCGACGCCGGCTATGGCACCATCTACACCCGCGAATGGCGCGAAAGTCGACCTCAACAGTGCTGACGAAGCTGAATTGATGACAGTCAAAGGCATTGGCAAGGCGAAAGCAAAGGCGATTATAGAGTACCGGCAGAAGAATGGTCCCTTCAAATCAGTCGACGACCTCACGAAGGTCAAGGGAATCAAAGAAAAATCATTGCAAAAATTTAAGAACCAGCTCACAGTCGGCTAGCAAATTGTGATCAACCGGAAAAAAAGGAGGCCCATCAGGTCTCCTTTTTTGTTGTGCTTCATAGCAAAAGCGGTCCTTGTTTATTGCGTAGCTTCTTACCAACGAATAAAAGCGATCAGTTCCTTTATTAATTATCTACTTCGTCGCGACCTTCTGGTCACATTCTGCTCGGCATTGTTTGGAGAAATCATCAGCTTGTGTGTTGCACGTGCTCATTTGGTCGAATTTCTGTTCACTTGCCAGCTTATCGCTGCACTCTTTGAACATTTTTTCTGACGTTGTCTTACACTCACTGCGACACGCCGTTAAAGGGTCGGGCGGCGGCGGTTTTGGCGGCTCTTTCTTTTGTTCGCAAGCGGCCAATCCAAGGAGCCCGACTGTGGTAAGCACTCCTGCTATTGCTTTCCAGTTTTTCATTCTCTCCTCCTCTAGCTTCTGTGCTTTCTTATCCCATTAGCCATGATAGGTTAGGTTACGCACTTGCTCTCATAGCATTGTCACTTGTACGCGAAAAGACGGGCCTGCTAACACTTGTATGCAACTGTAAGACGTGGTTCTCATAACACATCTACAGGGCACAGTTCGTTCCATGGAAACAGCAGCACTCGAATCAATATTGGAAGCCAAACTCCCACTTTTGCCTACCAGTCCAGGTGTCTATCTCTTCCGAGATAAGGCTGGTGACGTCATTTATGTAGGCAAAGCGAAGAATCTGCGGGCACGGGTTCGTCAATATGCCCGTGGGGGAGACGGACGCGTCCAGATTCGTTTTCTTCTTGCCCAGCTTGCTGACGTTGAGGTTTTGATCACTAGTAGTGAAAAAGAAGCCCTTCTGCTGGAAAACACTCTCATTAAGCAACACTGGCCGCGGTACAATATTCGCCTGAAAGACGACAAGTCTTATTGGCACATCAAAGTCACGACCCAAGACCTGTGGCCGCGCCTCTTTTTGACTCGCCACATTGTAAAAGACGGCAATAAATATCTCGGTCCGTTTCACGCGAGCACTGCGGTACAGGAGACATTAGAGGTTATCCGCAAGACGTTTCCGCTGCGGACCTGTTCTGATACGGTCTTTCGTAATCGCACTCGGCCGTGCTTGGAATATCAAATCAAGCGGTGCCTAGGGCCGTGTACCCTGCCGGTTGGTCAGGAAGAGTACCGACGGCAATTGAAGAACGCCTTGTTGCTTCTCGAAGGAAAGAATACTGAGCTGCTCGACCAATTAACAGCGCGGATGCAGGCTGCTGCCGAGTCCTTACAGTTTGAAGAGGCTGCGCAACTTCGTGATCAGATCCGGGCTATTACCCAAACCGGTGAGAAGCAACAGGTGGCAATGCCTCTGGGCAACGATCAAGATATTTTTGCTCTGTACCGTGAAGGCGGGGCAATTGAAGTCCAAGTGCTCTTTGTTCGTGCCGGCGCGCTCGTCGGCAATCAAGAATACAGCTTTGATGACAACGAATTTCCTGAAGAAGAGGTGCTCGCTGAACTGCTGAGTCAGTTTTACCAAGGAGATCGATTTATTCCAGATGAAATCCTTTTGCCCGTTACACTGGAAGACGCAGAAGTGCGCGAAGAGCTACTATGGGAACGCAAAGGGAAGAAAGTCTCGATTCTTTGTCCCCAACGCGGAGACAAAGTACGTCTGCTCGACTTGGCGCGCGAGAACGCGCAGCAGAGTTATGCCGAGAAGCGGCGCAGCAGCGAGCAGAAGGAGAAAACGCTCGATCAGCTGCGCCGTGTGCTACATTTGCGTAACGCGCCGAAACGGATTGAGTGTTTTGACATTTCCAACATTCAAGGCAATCTTGCTGTCGGATCAATGGTCGTGTTCGATGAAGCAGAGCCGGAGAAGAACCGTTATCGTCGCTTTCGTATTAAAACCGTCGAAGGGGCGGACGATTTTGGCATGATGTACGAGGTATTGACCCGGCGCTACCGTCGAGCGCTGGAGGAAAACGATCTGCCTGACCTGCTTATGGTCGATGGCGGGAAAGGGCAACTAAGCGTTGCGGTCGAGGTCTTTCGCGAGCTAAACATTACGGACGTTGACCTCATCGGTCTGGCAAAGATGCGCACGGAACGTGACCCCTTCGCCGAAGAAGTTTCCCATTCCGCCGAACGGGTGTTTCTTCCGGGGCGAAAGAATCCGGTTGTGTTGAAGCCGAACTCGACTGCGCTCTTTCTCTTGCAACGGATACGCGACGAGGCCCATCGTTTTGCGATTACTTATCACCGTCAGTTACGAACCAAAGAGCGGCTGGGTTCGCCACTTGACGGTGTGCCGGGTGTCGGTCCGACCCGTCGTAAGCTGCTACTCCGGCACTTTGGCAGCATGAAACGTGTTCTCGCAGCCACGCTCGAGGAGTTGCAAGCTGTCCCGGGAATGACGGATGCTGCCGCCATCGCTGTTCACAACTGGAGCACTCAAGGAACTCAGGACCAGCAGGGGTTCTCGGTAAACAATACCCAGTTTCAGGAATGACCGAACCTTCTTCTTCCTCTTCTTCCTCTTCTTCCTTCTCTCGGTTCCGCCATAAAGAACTGTTTATACTTGCTGGTGCGTGCGTGTGCGGCCAACTCAGCGCAACGTGGGAGCGGTGCTCAGCCTCTTTTTGGTGGGCAGGCGGGCTCACGTTACTGGTATTCTCTATCTGGCGACGGCATAGTCGCTCCACAGGCGTAGTCACTACGTGTTCTCTGCTGATATTTACGATTGCGCACGCCTCTCTCCAGCACGTACTTCATCCTAGTTTTCCTGCCGATCATCTTCGTCACTTGTTGCTCCCGCAGGAAGTAACGGTGGAAGGATGGCTCTTTCGTGAACCTGAACGGTTTCCTCACCGCGGGCGGCTCTACTTTGAAGCATTGCGATTGTGGAAAGATGGCGTTCAGTCCCCCGCCTCAGGAAAGATATTACTCACTGTCCGTTCTCTCTCGGGACCGTGGTGCTACGGGGACGAACTGCGGGTCACCCTCAAACTCCGTGCGCCGCGCAATTTCCATACTCCTGGAAACTTTGATTATGAGGGGTATCTTGCCCGTCGCGATATCTATCTGACGGCATTTTTATGGGACGATCGAGGAATTGAGAGGATTGGCACAAGAGGAAACCCGTTTCAGCACCGCATCGAACGGCTCCGAAGAAACATTGGTACCTTCTTCACTACCCATCTCGATGCCCAAACCGCGGCAGTTTTGCGTGCGCTTATCCTGGGTGATGAAGGACGTATTGAGAAGGATCTCCGGCAAGCATTTGCGCAGGCTGGGGTGATGCATGTCTTATCAGTTTCTGGGCTCCACATCGCTTTGGTCGCAGCGACAGCGTACGGAGGGTGGTGGTGGTTATTAGGGCGCAGTCGTTTGCTCCTGCTCTCTCTAACGATGCCGAAACTCGCCTCGATCCTCACGGTCCCACCGGTATTGTTCTACGCCGTACTCGCCGGTGGGAATGTGGCAACTTGGCGCTCGGTTCTGATGATCTTCGTTTACTTATTTGCCCCTGTCGTTGACCGCCGGGGGGATGTCTACCGCAGTCTCGCGCTTGCGGCGCTGACCATTTCTTTAGTAGATCCAGGGGCCGCGCTTGATATTTCCTTTCAGCTCTCATTCGTTTCTGTGTTCAGTATCGTTCTTGGCACAGGGCTCCTTTCCGTCTGGTGGGAGAAGCGGAAGGACTCTCCGTTCTTTTCCGAGTCGGCGATGCGAGCACGTCTCCTTCGTTGGGGAACCACATATTGTGTAGTGTCTGCCTTCGCCCTGCTAGGGACGGCACCACTCACGGCTTTTCATTTCAATCAGATTTCTCTTGCAGGTCTTGTCGCTAACCTGATTGTTGTCCCGCTGCTTGGGAGTACTGCTGTGATCTTTGGTCTCCTGACTGTTGTTGGAAGTTTTCTTGACTCGCGGATTGCTCTCGTCTTCCTCTGGGTAGCCGGTTGTATCACTCGGATAGGAAACGCAGTGGTCTTCTGGTTCGCTTCACTCCCGTATGCATCGCACCAGGTCGTGACTCCCAGTGAGTTGGAACTCGTTCTTTTGTACTCCCTCCTCCTTTGCCTCTGTTCTCGTTCTCTTTTTTCCTCTCGAATCTTTCGCACCCTGGTGACGGTCTTCCTAATTGGACTCTGTACGGACGCGGCGCTATGGATCACTGATCGGTACTTTCGTCACACGTTGCGAGTATCTTTTCTTGACGTCGGCCAAGGAGATGCCGCAGTGGTTGAATTCCCTGATGGCCATGTAATGCTCATCGACGGCGGTGGGTTCGCGAATGAGAGTTTTGATACTGGTGAAGCGATCATTGCGCCATTTTTATGGAGCAAGAAGATCGCGAAAGTTGACGTTTTAGTTATGAGTCATCCACAGCTCGACCACTATGGTGGACTTCTCTATATCGCCGAGCATTTTGCTCCCCGTGAGTTGTGGTTCAATGGGGAACTGGCACAAGGACTGCGATTCGCCGAATTCATGAAAGTCGTGAGCCAGAAAGGGATTATGCTTCGTACCCTTTGTCGCGACGCGGCGCCTTTTATTTCTCCCGGAGTTCTTATCCAGATTCTTCACCCTCCTTGTGACCACCGCCACTTTGACACGAATAATGCCTCGCTTGTTGCCCGTATCACATACGGAGTAACTGACATACTCTTTACTGGGGACATTGAGAGGGAAGGGGAAGCAGAACTACTTGCTACCGCAACCACTCTGCCAAGCGAGATTCTCAAAGTTCCTCATCACGGTAGCCGGACGTCGAGCTCACAGGCGTTTGTGCGCGCTACGACCCCGGCAATGGCCATTGCCTCATTAGGGGCAGACAACCGATTTCACTTCCCAGCTCAGGAAGTCGTCTCGCGTTATCGACGACAAGGAACTCAATGGATAGGCACGGATCAAGCAGGAACAGTGACAGTCGTCAGTAACGGACGGGAACACCGTCTCGTCACTTTTCTTTCCCTCTCGTCTCTATCGGATGGTCCTTAATGGTCAAGGGATGAGAGCGTTACTTCCCTTTCTTCTTTGGGAACTCGCGGGAAGAGGCGCTTTGGAGAATGGCTCTCGCCACTTCGGTGGCGCTTACGTGGTAGTTTCCTTGATGGATTTGTTCGCGAATGCGAGCGATTTTTTCGGCGCGCAAGGATCCTCTCATTTCCATAGAGACAGATCGCAAATCTTCGGGATCAATTGGCGAAACCGTACCGGCCGGGCCGCTTTTCCTCAGTTTTCTTTCTCGTGCCAATGTCCTTCCCCTCCGGGCGATCTTCTCCTCGTCACGGTTGAGCCGTTTCCGATGATTGAAGGAATCATGCCATCAACTGCTTTGCATGGGAAGGCCGTTTGGGCCTCCCTCGGCGTGTGTAGTCTATCGGCGGGAGTTCCTGACTCTTGAGAAGGCCAAACTCTTGAGCGAGGCACGTCACCTCTTCAGTTTCAGCCTGGAAGCATCATTCATACATATGAATGCGATTCCCGACAAAGTGTTGAAGAGCCTCGCGCCGCCGGGGTATAAGAATCGTGCGAAAACCACTTACGCCCCGGCGGTGCGAGGCTCATGCAAGAGAAGAGAAGCGGTGCGGAGACGTTGCTCAAGCTCGACTTTGCCCGTGCTGAGGATCGCAAAGCGCTGCAGCCTCCGCTCCAGGCCAAGCAACTCCCACGTGATCCACGAGGGGCATGCCCACTTTGAGTCCAGCAAAGGTATTGACGCTCGTGGTGTGGGGCGCGTGGCGCGGGCTGACGGACACGGCCAAAGTATATTCTTACGCCCAGACGTCTCATAGGCGGGAGTTCCTGAACTTGGGAGCCTCCAGATGGAATGGACCCAGCCTTTGTGGCAAGAGTCTCAATAAAGAAGCACAAGGCTCATGCACGAAGGGAGGGTTCAGTATGATGCATGTCACGACGCTAGGAATTGATGTGGCCAAGCAGGTGTTTCACATCTATGGGGCAGATGCTCGGGGGCACGAGGTCTTTCGCAAACGGCTCGCGCGGTCAGCTTTCAAGCCCTTTCTTGCCACCTTACCGCCCTGCCTCATCGGGATAGAAGCATGGGGTGGCGCACACTATTGGGCGCGGGAACTAGAACAGTGCGGGTATACGGTGCGGCTGATCAATCCCCGCTTCGTCAAACCCTTTGTGAAGTCCAACAGGAATGATGCCCACGAGGCCGAAGCGATCTGTGAAGCCGTGAGTCGGCCCACCAGGCGGTTCGTCCCTATCAAGACGATAGCCCAGCAGGATCTCCAAGCTCTGCCTCGCGTCCGGCAGCGATTGGTGCGTCAGCGCACAGGGCTCGTGAATCAGATGCGCGGGCTCTTAGCGGAGTACGGAATTGTGTGGCCGCGGAGCATTGGGCACGTGCGCCGCGAGTTGCCCGTGTTGCTAGAAACCGCCGAGCACGGCTTGACGCCACTGGGGTACTCGCTCTTCCAGGAGCTGCATGCAGAATTCGTCCAGCTCGAGGAGCGGATTGAAGCCTTAGAGCAGAAATTGCGTCAGCTCTTTGGCCAACACGGGGTCTGCCAGCGCCTGGCACAGGTGGAAGGCATTGGGCGGCTCACCGCCACGGCTCTGGTCGCAGCGGTTGGCGATCCCGCCCTCTTTCGCAATGGACGCGAACTCGCCGCTTGGCTGGGCTTAGTGCCCAAGCAGCAGAGCAGTGGCGGTCGGGAAGTCCTCTTAGGGATCAGCAAACGCGGGAATCGGTATCTGCGGACCTTACTCATCCACGGCGCGCGGACGACCGTGTATCGGGCGGCTAGCAAAACAGATGCTCGTAGCCGCTGGATTACGGCCGTCAAGCAGCGACGAGGTAGTCACAGTGCGTCGCCCTAGCCAATAAGAATGCCCGCGTTGTGTGGGCTTTGATGGCTTATGCTGAGCCCTACCGCAACCCCACAGAGCCACCGATGTACGACCCCTCGCGCGGCGCACGCACGGCCGGTGCACTTGCTGGGCTGTGTACTGGCCTATTCGCTCTATGAGTCCTTGATTACGTGAGCTCTTTCACCGGGAATCGCGTTGTGAGAAACTGTGCGGAGGTTCCCTAACCAGTGGTGTTCATTCGAATACTACTGGTTAGGAAGCAGCGAAGTGGATATAGTGGAACGGGGGATGGACAGATACAGAACTTAGGCGGCCTGACGCAAGTCGCTAATTGGTGTATTCCGCTTTTCTTGAGTAAAGGGTTTTTCTTCTTTCGCGCCAAGTGCGGTTTGCAAACGGGTGACGGCCTGTGTATGGATTTGGCAGATCCGGCCTTCCGTCAAACCGAGGATTTCCCCAATCTCTCGCAGGGTGAGCTCTTCGTGATAGTACAAGGTCACAACCAGACGCTCTCGCTCTGGAAGTGTTTCAATCGCAGCAGTTAATTTCTCTACCAGCTCTTTTCCTTCGACAGAGGTGAAGGGATCTTGAAAAGATCGCGAGCCAAATTCTTCCTGTGTTTTTCTCCACTCCTCCTCTGAGGCCGGTGTGAGGTCCTCGAGGCTGAGAAGCGTAGCTTCACTCACCTTTTGATCGACGCGATAGTATTCTGATAGTGGAACACCAAGTTCGACGGCCATTTCTTCCGGGGAGGCCTCACGTCCCAAGCGGCCAGCAAGGCGGGTCCGGGCAACGGCCATTTTCCGTCCCCAGGACCGGACTGACCGGCTCACCCAGTCGAGCGAGCGTAAATACTCCATGATCTCCCCTTGAATGCGGTAGCGCGCATAAGTCTGGAACGCGACTCCGCGGCGTTCGTCGTAGCGTTGGAGTGCTTCGAGAAGCCCGACAATACCAGAGTGAACGAGAGACCCGAGATCAACTCCTGGTGGGAGACGACGGTGAATACGTTCAGCCACGAGGCGAACGAGCGGCATGTGCGCTTCCAACATTTCGTCACGAGTCTTCTGCTCGGCTGGCCGACTGGATGCACGAGATTCCAATTCCACAACTGGTTCAGATTTCCCAGAGGCCTTCTCTTGCCGTTGTTCTTTGCCCTTGCTCTGAGGCACTTGACTTGTGCACGATTTCTTGTTTTCCAAGAATAGGACTTTGCCTTTGCTGGTAGCGGTTTTTCCAAATTTTGCGGCTACGGCTGCCATCTCCTAATACCCCCGTTCTTTAGTTATGAGGTTTAACGTTGGTTTTCTGACTGAATGCCAAAAGATAGAATCGAACTGAGCAAGCACTATGCCACTAAACTCTTACTTTAACTTTTCAGCAAAAGGTGCTGTATCAGATATTTTTTCTATGTTCTCTATTGAGAAGATCAAAAAATCGGATACTGATAAAAAAATAACACCGCCAGTATGTCCTATCCGCTGAAAATGTAAAAACTATAAGAAAATCAAGGAACTGTGATAGCGGCAAGAAAATGTCAGTCTTTGCCAGGGCGGCAGAGACTGTCCGCTTCGCTACCTGGGTGTTTCCGTTCTAGTAGATCTCTCGCCCCAACTTGTCAGTCGTCAGGGATTGGTACTAGTACTTTGTGCTACCGTCACGGGTGGGGTCTTCTTATTAAAGAGACTCGTACTATTCTCTAAGCCACAATATATTGTGGCTCAAAGGTATAAGGGGGCCAAGCCGTAGGATTTCTTTGCCGTCACGATATAGTCGGCTAACAAAGTGCCGAACACAGAAAGAGTACCTCACAAGAGGAAGAGAACGGGGTTAAGTGGTCATTCCGTTGTGCAGTGGCAGAGGGTCACCAAAAGTGAATGTTTGGCACTGTGGCGTCTTGATCTCTGTCAATGTCATGGCGCGGCCTATTTTCCTATGGCGAGTGGGACCTTGACCCGCCCTTGCGGTTTATGAAACTTTTTTAGAGAGAGTGCATGTGCCATCATTTTGTGAGATTTTAGTAACAAATAGTGACTATTTTGATTCTCTCTAAAGAGCTCCGTCGCTTTGACTGGCGTGAAACACCTGTGGTAGGCTGTTACATTACTGTTAGGAAGAAATCCTTCTCGGGGATAACTCAGGCATTTTTCCGATGGCATATATTATTTCCTCTCTTTTCCCGCTCCGGAAATCAGCATGGATTGTTGGAACCTGAGTGTGCCGTAGCTGAAAACTGATTTGTTTATGAGTGTGCCGGCTATGATTCCTCCGCCCCTTTTCATAGGTGACCACCCGTTAATGCAGAAAATTTATGCCATGGTGCGTCGGGTCGCGGCGACTGATGCAACCGTGTTGATCACCGGAGAGAGTGGCACCGGGAAGGAACTCGTTGCCCGCTCCATTCACAACCTCGGGGCGCGTGCAAACTATACTTTTGTTGCGATTAACTGTGCCGCGCTTCCCGAAGAACTGCTCGAAAGCGAACTCTTTGGCCATGTACGCGGTGCCTTTACTGGGGCTCTCTCTTCCCGTGTCGGGATGTTTCAACTCGCAGATGGCGGGACTATCTTTCTCGACGAAATCGGCGAGATGCCAGTCAGTCTCCAGGCCAAATTGCTGCGGGTCCTACAAAGTAAAGAAGTGCGGCCGGTTGGTGCAGATCGCGTCACTACCGTCAATGTCCGCGTGATTGCCGCAACTAATAAAGATCTCAATCGGGAAGTTGAGAGAGGGATGTTCCGCGAGGACCTTTTCTATCGGCTCCAGGTCATCCCCGTTCACCTACCGCCGTTGCGTGCTCGGCGGTCGGACATCCCGCTGCTGGTTCGCTTCTTCTTGGAAAAAAACAGTCATAAATATGCCCATGCCTTGCACATATCAGACGAGGCGATGGTCTATTTATGGGAGTATGACTGGCCTGGTAATGTACGAGAGTTAGAAAACCTTGTGGAACGCATGGTCATCCTGAGCGAAACAGGACACCTGGCCCCGGAAGATCTGCCCCCGCATGTCCGTTCTTTTATCTCGGAGAAAAAACTACCTCACCCGGATTTTAACGATGGTGAGGTCAACCTGCGTGAAGTCCTCGAGCAGTTTGAGGGCCGCCTCATTGATGAAGCTCTACGACGGACGAATGGTAATAAAACGGCGGCGGCCCAGATGCTTGGCTTGAAACGAACGACATTAGTTGCCAAACTACGACGGAAGAAGAATGGGACGGCAGCGCTTCTTCCTGCCATAGATGATAATAGGACCGCCCTGGCGCCATAGGAGATCTTGACAATGACCATGGATAAAGCACAGCCCTCCTCAGCACCTTCGGCTACTGTGCTTGTAGTAGACGACAACAGAGACGCGGTTGATATTATCGCTCGTCTTCTTTCTCAGCATGGGTTAACTGCAGTCCGTGCGTATAGCGGGCAGGAATGTCTTGATATTGCGCGAACTCGTCCAGTAGACGTGGTTGTCCTTGATGTCATGATGCCTGGGATGGACGGCCTTGAGGTGTGTCGTCATCTGAAGCAAATTTCTCCTACTCCACCGGTCATTTTACTCACGGCCAAAGACGACATGGCAACGCGAGCTGCCGGCATGTCGCTGGGAGTCAGTGAGTTCGTCGTAAAGCCGGTTAACAACCGTGACCTCATTGCTCGGATCAAAACTCAGCTCAGCACCCGGCAGTGGGAACGAGAAATCGATCGCACTTCTGCTGCTATTGACCTCTCGAAAAAGTCAGAGAAGTAGCTCCCGTTACGCCAGTCCAGTAAAAGACAAAGACGCCAGACCGCAAGATCGTTTGTTTACCGGCTTCCTCATTGATTGCTGCGTTGCCCTCTGCCACAATGCCCTCTTTCACGAGGGTGACATGAAAATTGCCGCAGTGAGAGGATTTCGGGATATTCTCCCCGAGGAAAGTGCGTTGTGGCAGGTGCTTGACGCGCAAGCCCGTGCGTCCTTTGCCGCCTACGGATTCTCAGAAATTATTGTTCCAGTTATCGAGAAGACCGAGCTGTTTGCTCGCGCTATCGGTGAAACAACGGACATCGTTGAAAAAGAGATGTACACGTTTACTGATCGTGATGATTCATCCCTTACGCTTAGACCCGAGGGAACGGCTTCGGTCATCCGTGCATATATTGAGCATAACCTGCATCACAAAGAACCGGTCTCTAAGTTGTTTTACGTAGGCCCCATGTTCCGTCGTGAACGACCGCAAAAAGGTCGTTATCGGCAATTTCATCAGATTGGCGCGGAAATTCTCGGACGCGACGACGCGCTCATCGACGCTGAGCTCCTACTCATGCTCAACGACCTCTTCAAATCGCTGCAGCTCGAGGTCTCGGTTGATGTCAATTCGTTGGGCGATGCGATCTGTCGTCCACGCTTCCGGGAAAGTCTGAAAGCCTTTGGTGAAAGCAAGCTCGCACAACTTTGTGAAAATTGTCACAATCGTTTACACCGGAACCCCCTGCGCATTCTCGACTGTAAAGAACCTGGGTGTCGCCAAGCGACGATTGATGCGCCGATGCTCATAGATTTTCTATGCGACGCGTGTCGAGAGCATTTTGCCAAGGTGCAAGCGTATTTGCGACAAGAGAAGGTTGCATTTACTGTGAATCCTCGCCTAGTGCGAGGGCTCGATTATTACTGTCGCACCTCATTTGAAATCATCGCTCACGGCCTTGGTTCACAGAACGCCGTCTGTGGAGGGGGCCGTTATGACGGCTTGGTCGAACAACTTGGGGGGCCTGCGGTCCCCGGTATTGGTTTCGCCATCGGTGTCGAGCGTCTGGTGATGTTACTGCAAGCCAAAGAGAGAAACGCTACGACTGTCCCTGACGTGTTCATTGCCCCTTTGGGCGAAGCTGCCGAAGGGCACGCATTTTCTCTTGCACGACGGTTGCGACAGGATGGCTATCGCGTCGAACTCGAAAGTGGAAATCGTGGCCTCAAGGCACAGATGCGCCGGGCGGACAAACTCAACGCGCGTCACGTCCTCATTCTTGGTGAGAATGAGCTGAGTGCTGGAAAAGGGACCGTCCGCGATATGCAGACGAAAACAGACCGTCCGATGGCCGTGGATCTCGCGCTTCCTGCGCAGGCGATGATCAACGCAATTCGTGAGACAAGCCATCAGCCATCAGCCGTTAGCCGCCAGCCAAAGGGCATGGAGTAAAACTCCCAGCCTGACGTTAACCGTAGAAGGCTGTGTTTTTTCTGAAAGCTGACCGCTGAAAACTGAAAGCTGAGGACTGTTGTTGTGGAATCGTTAGGAAGTTGGCAACGAAGCTATTATTGTGGAGAACCTCGACCGGACCAAGTAGGACAAGAACTCACTGTGATGGGATGGGTACATGCCAGGCGAGATCACGGCGGGGTAACGTTTATCGACTTGCGTGATCGTTCCGGCCTCCTTCAAGTTGTCTGTAATCCGCAAGTCAGCGTAGCTGCGCACGAAACTGCCAAAGACGTGCGTACGGAGTACGTGCTCGCCGTTCGTGGCCGGCTCAACCCGCGATCAGCAGACACGATCAACCCCAATTTGCCGACCGGAGGTGTCGAATTGATGGCGGAGGAAGTTCGTGTGTTGAACACTGCACGAACCACGCCGTTCCCGATTGAAGATGAAACCGATCCAGCAGAAAATACGCGTCTCCGCCATCGCTATCTCGATCTGCGCCGTCCGAAAATGTTCAACAATCTTTACCTCCGCCATCGTCTGGCGAAAATCGTGCGCGACTACTTTGATAGTGAAGGATTCTTAGAAGTAGAGACGCCCTTCCTCACTCGTAGTACACCTGAAGGCGCACGTGATTATCTAGTACCGAGTCGCGTCAACCCTGGGACGTTCTACGCCCTGCCGCAATCGCCGCAACTTTTTAAGCAGTTGCTCATGATTTCTGGTTTCGACAAGTATTTCCAGATCGTGCGCTGCTTCCGTGACGAAGACCTGCGTGCGGATCGTCAGCCAGAGTTCACGCAGATTGACGTCGAGATGTCCTTCGTCCGACCGGAAGACATCTTTCGCTTGACCGAAGGAATGATCACCCGAGTTTGTCGCGAGATAAAAGGCGTAGACGTCCCAACACCGTTTACTCGCATGTCGTACACCGAAGCGATGTCCCGTTTTGGCAACGACAAGCCGGACATCCGTTTCGGACTCGAAATCCAAGAGGTAACCGAGCTATTCGGTGCCACTGATATTCAAGTCTTCAAGGACGTTATCGCCAAGGGCGGCATCATTCGTGGGATCATTGTTCCTAATGCGCCGCTTTCTCGCAAAGAGATCGACGACTTGGTGCCACTAGCGGTGAGCTTCGGGGCAAAAGGACTTGCCTGGTTCCGCCTCGCTGAGTCCGGCTGGCAGTCGCCCCTGGCCAAGAACGTCAGCGAAGAGCAGAAAGAAAAAATTGCCACGACTCTAGGATTAAAAACCGGGGATCTCGTCCTTTTGGTAGCGGATAAAGAAAAAACTGTCTGTGACGTTCTTTCTCGCTTGCGTTTATCACTCGGCGAGAAACTCAAGCTTATTCCTAAGGACGAGTTCCGCTTTCTGTGGGTGACGGATTTCCCGCTTATGGAGTATGATGCTGACGCAAAACGCTACGTGGCGATGCATCATCCGTTCACTTCTCCACGCGAGGAAGATATTCCGCTCCTGGAGTCCAACCCGGGGCAAACGTGTGCACTTGCCTATGACCTCGTCCTCAATGGGGTCGAGCTTGGGGGTGGGAGTATCCGTAACCACCGGACGGATGTCCAACAAAAAGTGTTCGCCGCACTTGGCATTACCGAGAGCGAAGCCCAAGAGAAGTTCGGCTTCCTCATGGAAGCACTCTCATATGGTGCGCCGCCTCACGGGGGGATTGCCTTCGGTTTTGACCGTATGGCGATGTTGTTTGCGGGAGCCGATTCACTCCGTGAGGTGATCGCATTCCCCAAGACCGCTAAGGCCACGTGTATGATGACCCAAGCACCCAGCACGGTTGACCCGAAGCAGCTGCGGGAGTTGAGTATTAAGGTCGATCTTTAGCGTCTGGGAGCCCAAGAGTCGCGAGGACTGAATGAGAAAAGGTCTAGTTGCTTGGTCCCAGGCTCCTGGACCTAAGACTCCTAGACTCTCAGACTCGAAGGCACTTCGACGTCGAGACTCCCGGACTCTCTTCGCGCTTCTTTCCGCGCCCTTTTCCCTAGATACCCGCCGTGATGAAATTTAGCGTAGTCGGCTTTGGTGAATTGTTTCTTTTCCATCAGCACAACGGCAAGCGCGTCGGCAAGAGCGAGCATAGCTGTCGTACTCACCGTCGGTGTGAGTCCAAGTGGACATGCTTCTTTGACCGCACCGATACACAACACCACATCACTTTGGTGAGCGATTGGGGAATTGCGATGGCCGGTAATGGCAATTAAATGCATACCATTCAGCTTCTTCGCTCTCGCAATGGTCTCCAATACCTCACGCGTTTTCCCACTGTTTGAGAAAGTAATCATCACGTCGTGTTTGGTAACCAGCCCCAAGTCGCCATGTGCCGCTTCGCCAGGGTGCAGAAAACAAGCCGGGGTCCCGGTCGAGGACAAAGTTGTCGCAAGCTTCTGGGCAATGATGCCGACTTTGCCCATCCCCGTGGTAATGACTTTTCCTTTGCAGCGGCCGAGCATTTGCACCGCGCGGAGAAAATGCTCATCGACCGTGAGAGAGCGGATCGCCTCCGCCTCAGCTTCCAATACAGCGCGCGCACGAGCAAGTGCCGACACCCCGCCTATGAATCCTTCTTTTTTTACCATCCCCTAATTCTCAGCCCCCAAATCTCTATCTTTGCCACCGGGCCGCACGACCACGAGCCGTGGCTTTGCCACCACCCCGACGACTAGCCGCACTTTGTGATGTGCCTGCCGCGCGTACCGGCATCGGTTTTTCTGGTATCGCGGCAACAATGGGAACCGCTACATTTTCACCGGACTTCAGGCCCAGATTCCGCTGCTCCAACGCTTGTAAGCGATCACGCAAGAGTGCCGCTTGCTCGAACTCTAATGCTGCCGCCGCTTGTTTCATCTCTCTACGAGTCTGCTCAATCCGCATCGCCAGTTCCTGTGCCGAGAAGTATTCTTCCTGCGTTTCCGCCGCGAGCGGAATATCGATATAGTCACTATCGTAGACCTTCACCAATGGTGAGAGAATCGCCTTGCGAATACTTTGCGGGGTGATGTTGTGTTCCTCGTTGTATGCCGACTGAATGCGACGGCGACGCGCGGTTTCATTGATCGCCCGTTGCATAGAGTCAGTCATCTTGTCCGCATACATGAGCACCGTTCCCCTGACGTGACGTGCCGCCCGACCGATCGTCTGAATCAGGGAACGCTCGGAACGGAGATACCCTTCTTTGTCGGCATCAAGAATCGCCACAAGCGAGACTTCGGGAATGTCGAGACCTTCGCGCAAGAGGTTAATACCGATTAAGACATCAAACGTCCCACGCCGCAGCTCGCGCAGAATTTCCACCCGTTCGATCGTGTCGATGTCCGAGTGTAGATACCGCACCTTGATGCCAAGTTCTTGATAATATTCAGTCAGATCTTCGGCGAGCCGTTTTGTCAGGGTTGTCACCAAGACCCGCTCGCCATCAGTGAGGCGCAGACGGATTTCTTCCAGGAGGTCATCAACCTGAATTTTCGCTGGTCGGACGATTACTTCTGGGTCAATCAAGCCTGTGGGACGAATCAATTGTTCAACAATTTCACCACCACTTTGTTTGCGCTCATAATCGCCGGGCGTTGCTGAGACATAGATAACTTGTTGTGTTCTCTGTTCAAATTCATTGAAGCTGAGTGGGCGATTGTCGAGCGCCGAGGGAAGACGGAAACCAAACTCGACCAGGGTTGTCTTACGGGAACGGTCGCCACGATACATTCCACCAATCTGTGGCACGGCGATATGACTCTCATCAATGAAGAGGACATAGTCTTTGGGGAAGTAATTCAAAAGAGTATAAGGAGGCTCTCCGGGTGCCCGGCCGTCGAGATGGCGCGAGTAATTCTCAATCCCCGGACAAAACCCCATTTCTTCTAGCAACGCCAGATCGTAGAGCGTGCGCTGTTCAAGGCGCTGGGCTTCGAGCAGTTTGTGCTCAGTTTGTAACTGCAACAGACGTTCGTCGAGTTCTTCACGAATTCCGCGCGCCGCTTTCTTCATGCGATCAGAGGTCGTGACATAATGACTCGCAGGGTAGAGCGCGACTTTATCTAATCGTCGGAGCACTTTCCCGCGCAGTGGATCGATCTCGGCAATTTTATCGAGCGTGTCACCAAAAAATTCAAACCGCAACGCTTTCGACTCTTCGTAGGCAGGAAAAACTTCGACAACATCGCCACGTACGCGAAATGTTCCACGATGAAAATCCGTGTCGTTGCGTTGGTACTGAATGTTGACCAACTTGCGTAACAACGCATCGCGTTCAAGTTGCGTATTTTCCTCAGCAAAGAGGATCAGATCAAAATACGACTCCGGCGAACCAAGGCCGTAAATGCATGAGACACTAGCAACAATGATCGTATCGCGCCGCTCTAACAGAGCCTTCGTCGCCGAGTGGCGCATCTTATCGATTTCTTCGTTAATTGCCGCGTCTTTTTCGATGAAGGTGTCTGTCGCGGGAACGTAGGCTTCAGGTTGATAGTAGTCGTAGTAACTGACGAAATAGCGTACGGCGTTTTCGGGAAAAAATTCTTTGAACTCGTTGTAAAGTTGGGCTGCCAACGTTTTGTTGGGCGCAATCACCAGGGCTGGGCGGTTCACTCGCGCAATCACATGCGCCATCGTAAACGTCTTGCCTGAGCCCGTCACACCCAAGAGCACTTGATGGGTGCGATTCGCATTCAATCCCGCCACGAGCTGATCAATTGCTTGTGGCTGATCGCCCTGCGGTTGAAACTCAGAAACGAGCTTGAAGGTTCCTTCGTGTGGCATGAGGGCGGATCATAGCAAGGAAGACCTCGAGAGAGAAGGAACGTCCCCTAAGCCTCAGGTCTAGGCTTTAACTTCTCTTTGATCTTGGCGGGCCAGAAGGCGCTGGAGGTTGAGAGCCCGAATCGCCCCGATGGCGCACTCCCACGCTCCCTCATGACATACCCCGCGCATACTCGCATCCTCATAGCTCTCCAGCGCTGCTGCAAGACAAGCTGCGCGGACCGCCTCTGCGAGCTGAAGGGAATCTTGCTCTCTTTCGTATTCACTCATTCCGTGTATCCTCTCGTGTCGTTGGTAATGATACCGCTCGTACCCTTTTCGCAGAAAGTTCAAAGCCCTGAAGTAGTCATGACTTCAGGGCTTTCATAAGTTGCGGGGCTAGGATTTGAACCTAGGACCTCGAGGTTATGAGCCTCGCGAGCTACCGGGCTGCTCCACCCCGCGCATCGCGGAAAAGAAAACGACACAGAGAGCTGTGTCGTCAGTCTGGGCTTTGTATCGACGTGGGCCTGTGAAGTCAAGGTGGGTTCTTGGTCCTCCCGGCGATTTGCTTTAACCCACGGACTTCTCTAGGTGAGAGTGACCGGTAGGTTCCGACTGGTAAATCATCAAGGGACAAAGGTCCGAAAGAAACACGGATAAGCTTTTCCACACGATATCCTACCGCTTCGCACATCCGTCGCACTTCCCGGTTGCGTCCTTCACGCAGAGTGATCTCTAGCCAGGCTTTTTGTTCATTGCCGCGTAAGGTCCGTACCGTTGCCGGACTGGTGATTGTGCCGTCGTCAAGTCGGACACCGCTGCGGAGCGCTTGCAGTGCCTGATGCGTCGGTATGCCTCCGAGCTTGGCATGATAGGTACGCGAAATTTGATACCGGGGGTGTAACAATCGCTCGGTGAGCGCGCCGTCGTTGGTCAGCAGCAAGAGCCCGGAAGAGTTAAAGTCGAGCCGTCCGACCGGATAGACGCGCTCCCGGACATCACGCAACAATTCGCGGATAGTGGGACGTCCTTCAGGATCTTTCAGCGTGCTGACAAAGCCAATTGGTTTGTGAAGGATGAAATATAAGAACTCAGGAAAGACGAGCGGCTGACCGTCAACAAGAATCTCGTCACGCCGTGGGTCCGCTGTCGTCCCCAGACGGGTGACCGTTTCGCCATTCACTCGTACTCGTGCCGTTTGGATCAAGGTCTCCGCTGTCCGACGCGAGGAGACCCCCGCCCGACTGAGAATTTTCTGTAAACGTTCCACTGGCATCTTGTTCACTAAGGGGGTTGATCGAGGGCTCGTGAATCGCCGGTAACGGCGGTAAGCTACTGAGGTCGTTGAGGCCAAAGAGTTCTAAAAATTGTGGCGTGGTGCCGTACACCCAAGGTCGACCCGCCACGTCTTTCCGGCCCACAACACGGATCAGTTTTTTGGTGAGTAACGAATTCAAGACGCCATCGACATCAACCCCGCGTACAAGTTCGACTTCTGCTTTCGTCAACGGTTGCCGATAGGCAATAATCGCGAGCGTCTCTAGCGCCGCGCGGCTGAGTTTGCTTGGCTTCTCTTGTACGAATTTCTTCACGTAATCAGCGTACTCTGCCGCGGTACGGAATTGATAACCGCCAGCAACTTCTGCGATACGGACTCCACGCTCTGCAGCGGCATACTCTTGAATTAAGAAGGCCACAGCGGCTTTCACCTCAGTT
>Ga0070741_10007681_pt1 | contig 22121 bp, 12 predicted proteins | sample Coa_R1_4_FD_66440 | JGI IMG/M metagenome (GOLD analysis project Ga0070741, IMG submission 66440) | Surface soil microbial communities from Centralia Pennsylvania, which are recovering from an underground coalmine fire - Coalmine... | ecosystem: Environmental > Terrestrial > Soil > Unclassified ... | reverse complement strand
TCGGCCTCGATCACCCGCAGCCCGCGGCGGTGCAGGTAGCCGATCCGCTGCCCGGCCGGGTCGGGGCGCGGGCCCGCGGCGGGTTCGCGAGCCGGCAGCCGCCGCGCCGGCCCGTCGGCCGCGTCCACCACCCACAGCTCGCCAGCCAGCGGGAACGCCGCCAGCCGGCCAGCCTGGTTGGTGGCGTAATGACCGATGGTCGCGCCGGGCCGGAGTTGACCGGGGTCGGCGAGCAGCCGCTCCTGTCCGGAATCCAGGTCGACCGACCACAGGCACGTCACCGGGTCGTCTCCCGCCCTGCTCCGGAGGAACAGCACGACGGCGCCATCCGGCGCGACCGTGAACCTGTCCGGCACGCCGAGCGTGAACCGCCTGGTGCGAGTGAGCTGACTGGGCAACGCAGGCAAGGCCATGTTCGATAGTATTCCACGATCTGCATTCGCACACGAACACATCCTCGGACGCGATTGCTCCCCGGCCCGGCTTGACGTGAACCTAGGTTCAGGTTGTTGGCTGGCTTATATGGATACGCGAACGATCCTCATCGTGGGAGCAACCGGAAACGTCGGCAGGCACCTCGTCGCGCGGCTCAAGGACGCGGGCATGAGCGTCCGGGCACTGACCCGGGATCCCGAGCGAGCAGCCGCCGCGGGCCGGATACCCGACGGGGTTGCCGCGGTGGCCGGCGAGCTGACCGATCCGGCGTCGTTGCGGACGGCGGCCGCCGGGGCCGACGCGGCGTTCCTGCTCTGGCCGTTCATCACGGCGGACGGAGCGGAGGCCGCCGCGCAGGCCCTTGCCAGCCAGGTCGGGCACATCGTCTACCTGTCCGCCATCTCCGTGCGGGACGACGACCCGCCCGAGGCGAACGGGGTATGGGGACAGGTCGAACAGGCCGTCGTCCGGTCGGGAGCGGCGTGGACGTTCCTGCGGGCCGGCGGCTTCGCCACGAACACGCTCGGGTGGGCGGACGCCGTCCGGTCCCGCGGCGTGGTCCGCTGGGCGCACGGCGGCGCGGCCAGGTCGGTCATCCACGAACGTGACATCGCCGATGTCGCGGCGCGCGTGCTGATCGACGCGGGACATATCGGTGCGAAGTACGTCCTCACCGGTCCGGCGGCCATCACCCAGGCCGACCAGGCCCGCATCATCGGCGAGGTCACCGGGCGGCCGGTGGCCTGGGAGGAAGCACCCGCCGAAGAGGTCGCGGAGCAGCTCGCCGCCGTCACGGGGAACCGCGCCTTCGCCGACCGTGCCGTCGCCTACTGGGGCAGCCTGGTCGGCAATCCCGAGCCGGTCACCGGCGACGTGGAGAAAGTCACCGGTCACCCCGCCCGCTCGTTCCGGGAGTGGGCGCAGGACCACGGCAGCGAGTTCGCTCCGATGCCATAGCAGGCACCCCGGGCAGGCAGGCGCGGTTCCGCCGGGCGTGGCGCGCGGTCTCATTGCGATCGCGCCGCCCTGCCTCTGCCGGAAAACGGACACAAGCGACATTCCTGGCGTGCTGGCAGGCGCGGCAGATATTGCGGACACTTACCCCCCCGATCTGGGGGGGTAAGTGTCCGCAATGATTTCGATCCCTCTTTCGGGGCCGGAGCTCGTGCCGAACGTACCGGATATAAACGGGCATTGCGGGCAACTCGCAACGAGCGCGGGCGGCGACGACCGGGGCCAGCGCCGCCGACCTGGCGGCGTGCTGTGCGGGATGCTGGACGCGCCGCGGCCTTAACGGGGGGAGACCTCCCCCCGGAACCCCCTTGGCAGCGACTACCCAGAGGAGCACCCGGCAACGCTGTGCGTGCCGTCATAATGACTGGGTGAGTGGACCAGGCGTCAGGATCAGAGCCGTCCATGATCGCGACCGGGCCATGCTGACCTGGCTAGTCGCCGAGCTGTGGGGCTCGGAAGTGGTCGCCGTGCACGGCACCCTGTTCCGGCCGGCTGAGCTGCCCGGCTATATCGCGGAGCGGGCCGGCCGGCTGGTCGGCTTGCTCACCTACGACATCGCCGGCGAGATGCTGGAGATCGTCACGCTGAACGCGATCGAGCGCCGTGCCGGTATCGGCACGCTGCTCATCGAGGCCTCGGTCCAGGCGGCCCGCCGCACGGGCTGCCGGGAGATCCGGCTGACCACGACGAACGACAACGTCGACGCGCTGCGCTTCTACCAGCGCCGCGGGTTCCGGCTGGCCGAACTGCGGCCTGGCGCCGTCGACCGGTCCAGGAGGGAGAAGCCGGAGATCCCGCGAACCGGCGACTACGGCATCCCGCTCCGGGACGAGATCGACCTCGTGCTCCTGGTATAGAGCCTGGTGTAACGCGCCCTTGACCAGGCGGCCCTTCGTCCACACCCGGGTGATCCGGTCACGTGCGGCGAGCACGCCGATGTCGGCGAGCGGGTCGCCGTCCACCGTGATCACGTCGGCGTCGTAGCCCGCCTCGAGCACCCCGGCCTTGGGAGCCTGCGGCCCGAGGGTCAGCGGGCCGTTGGCGGTGGCCGTCTCGATCGCCTCCAGCGGGGTCATGCCCAGCTTGACCAGGTGGCTCAGCTCGATCCCGTTCTGACCCCAGGCGTTCGGCATGTCGTCGCCGGTCAGCGCGATGTCGGTGCCCATGGCGATCGTCACGCCGCTCTCGTAGGCACGCGACACCGCCTGCGCGTGCGTGTCCGCGATCGCCAGCAGCTTGACCCTGGCGTAGTCCGGCACGGCCGACAGATGGGTCAGGATGTCCTCGATGATCGTCCGGGTGGGCACGAGGATCGCGCCGGTCTCGCGCATCGCGTCGCAGCACTCCTCGTCCAGGTAGCTGCCGTGCTCGATGGTACGGACACCGGCCCGGAGCGCGGCCATGATGCCCGGCTTGCCGTGACAGTGCGCCGCGACCACCCGCTCGGCGAGCCCCGCGACCTCGACGATCGCGCGCAGCTCCGCCATCGTGAACTGCTGGTGGATCGGGTCGTCGACCTCGGACAGCACGCCGCCGGACGCGCACACCTTGATCACCTTCGCGTTGCGCCGGAGCTGCTCCCTCGCGGCGCGAGCGCAGTCGTCAGGCCCGTCGGCAAGCCGCTGCATCCCGGCCGAATGTCCGTAGTCCGCCATCCAGCCGAGCGGGAACGCGTGCAGGTCGCCATGCCCGCCGGTGGTCGACAAGATCGCCCCGGCACCGTACACCGTGGGCCCGTCGAGCACTCCCTCGGCAACCGCGCGGGCCAGGTAAACGCCGAGCCCGCCCACCTCACGCACCGAGGTGATACCCGCGTCCAGCGCGGCCCGAAGGTCCCGCGCGCAGCGAGCGCCGCGCAGCGGCTCCGGCTCCAGCGGCAGCCGGTCCAGGTCGAACGTGCGCATGCCGAGGAAGTGGCCATGGCAGTCCCACATCCCTGGCATCACCGCCGCCACCCGGTGCACAGTCGCCCCCGGAGTCTCAGGAGCGGCACCGGCCGGACCCGCGTAACTGATCCGCGGCTCGTCCAGCACCACGACGCCGTCACGCACCGGATCGCCCCGCCCGGGAATCAGCAGGTCAGCCTCGATCCTGTGCATGCGCTCTCCTTAGGCTTGACGTCACCTTGACGATCACCTTGACGATCGCGGAATGCTGATTATCTTGACGCACAACGAGGTGCGCGGTCCATGATGGGAGCAGGAGGGCGTGTTTTTCACCGACAGTACCGACGTGTGTGCTGTCGATTGCGGCACGATGCGCTATACAAGGACTGTCTGCCGGGAGGGAGCGTGATGCTGCCAGACGACAGGGCTCAGTCCGCCGTCGCCGCAAAGCCGTCCTGGACGAGCCGGTTCACGCGGTGGCTAGCGCGTGCGCCGTTCTACGTCAAAATCGTCGCGCTCGCGTGCGCCGTGGTGTTCTCCCCGGTCATCTGCCTGTGGGCGATGTGGGTCGCGGTCATCGCCGTGGCGCAGCGGCGGCCCGGTCGCGGCGCGGCCTACGCCGTCGCGGCCTGGGTCTTCCCCATCGCGCTGTTCTCCCAGTACCACAAGCCGTGGGCCATACCGCTGCTGGTGCTGCCGTTCGTGGTCGCGTGGGTGGCCGGGAGCGGCCCGCTCGCCCGCTGGTACGCGCCGTGCCGCACGACGGCCTGGGCGATGCTCTGGTCGATCCCGGCCGGCTACATCCTGCTCCGCAGCGTGCGCGCGCGCCCCGAGGTGGGCGTGATCGCCGCGGTGCTGCTCGCCGCCGCGGTGCTGAGCTGGCGCTTGGGCAAGGGCGTGCGGGAAGGCGCGATGGAGGTGCCCGGCAGGCCGGGCCAGCCGCCGCCACCGGGCGACCAGCGCCCGCGGCCCGCCGTCATCCCGCCGCAGCCAGGCGGCCAGCCCGGGCCGCCGTACGGGGCCAGGGCGCAGGCGGCGGCGCAGCCGTACGCGGAACACGCGGCCCAGGGCCAGCGGCAGCGGCACCCGGGGCCGCCGCGGCAGCGGCCCGCCATCTCGGTCGAAGACGCGATGGCCGAACTCAACGCGATGATCGGGCTGGCCTCGGTGAAGGACCAGGTGCGCTCGATCGCGCACTCGATCGAGGCGGCGCGCCGCCGGGCCGAGGCCAGGATCAGCAACGAGCGGCCGATGCGGCACTTCGTCTTCCTCGGGCCGCCCGGCACCGGCAAGACCACGGTCGCGCGGGTGCTGGCGAAGATCTTCTACGCGTTCGGCCTGCTGGAGATGCCGGACATCGTGGAGGCGCAGCGGTCCGACCTGGTCGGCGAGTACCTGGGCGCGACCGCGATCAAGACCAACGAGCTCATCGACCGCGCGCTCGGCGGCGTGCTGTTCATCGACGAGGCGTACAGCCTGGTGAACGAAGGGGACGGGCAGGCGGACCGGTTCGGCGCGGAGGCGGTCCAGACGCTGCTCAAACGCGCCGAGGACGACCGGGAGAACGTGATCATCATCCTGGCCGGCTACGAGAAGCAGATGGAGTCGTTCCTCGGCTCCAACCCCGGCCTGGCGTCCCGGTTCGCGACCCGGCTGAAGTTCCCCAGCTACACGCCAGCGGAGATGATGCAGCTGGCCGGCGCGGTGCTCGAACGGCGCGGCGAGGTGCTCGACCCCGATGCCAAGCCGACGCTGTGGCGCATGCTCGAGGAGATCGACCGGCGCCGGATCACCGACGAACTCGGCAACGGCAGGTTCGTCCGCAGCCTGCTGGAGAAGGCCGGCCAGGCGCGCGACGTCCGGGTCATGTCGGCGACATCGGACCCGCCCCAGCGTGAGCTGGTGACGGTCCGCGCGGGCGACATCGACCGGGCCTACGCCGAACTCACCTCCCGGCTGCGCGGATACGAGGACACGCCCACCGTCGACGGCGCGCTCGCCGAACTGAAGGAGCTGGTCGGGCTCGAACCCGTCAAGCAGCAGGTCGAGGCCATCACCGCACAGCTGCGGATGGCCCGGCTGCGCGCGCAGAGCGGGCTGCCCAGCCAGCCGCCGTCGATGAACTTCGTCTTCACCGGACCGCCCGGCACCGGCAAGACCACGGTCGCGCGCATCCTCGGCCGGATCTTCGCGGCGCTCGGGCTGCTGGTCCGGCCCGAGGTGGTCGAGGCGCACCGCGCGGACCTGGTCGGCGAGCACCTCGGCTCGACCGCGATCAAGACGAACCGGCTGATCGACTCCGCGATGGGCGGCGTGCTGTTCGTCGACGAGGCGTACTCGCTGAACAACGAGGGCTACTCCGGCGGCGACGCGTTCGGCGTGGAGGCGGTCCAGACGCTGCTCAAGCGCGCCGAGGACGACCGCGACCGGCTGGTCATCGTGCTGGCCGGGTACCCCGACGACATGGACAGGTTCCTGCGCAGCAACCCTGGGCTGTCGTCCCGGTTCGGCACCCGGATCGGGTTCCCCAGCTACGGCCCGGACGATCTGGTGCGCATCGCCATGCTGCTCGCGGAGCAGGCGGGCGACATGTTCGACGGCGAGGCGGCGGAGTCGCTCCAGCGGGTGTTCACCGAGGCCTGCGAGGCCGGCCGGATCGACGAACTCGGCAACGGCCGGTACGCCAGGTCGCTGTTCGAGCGCGCCTGCGCCGCCCGTGACCTGCGCCTGGACCGCGAGGTCCGTCTTGGCCGTCGGCCAGAAGGCGCTGCCCTGGTCACGCTGACCGCGGCGGATGTGACGACCGCCGACCGCGAGCTAGCTGGCTGATGGCCTGGGAATTCTGGATCGACCGCGGCGGGACGTTCACCGACATCGTGGCGCGGCGGCCGGACGGCCGGCTGGTCGCGCACAAGCTTTTGTCGGAGAACCCGCGGGCGTACCGGGACGCGGCGGTGGCCGGGATCCGCGAACTGCTCGGCGTCGAGCCCGGCGCGCCGGTTCCCGCGGACCGGATCGGCTCGGTCCGGCTCGGCACCACGGTGGCAACGAACGCCCTGCTGGAACGCAAGGGCGCGCCCACCGTACTGGTCATCACCAAAGGCTTCGCGGACGCGCTGCGCATCGCCTACCAGAACCGGCCGCGGATCTTCGACCGGCACATCGTGCTCCCCGAACTCCTCTATGCGCGGGTGATCGAGGTCGACGAGCGGGTCAGCGCCCGCGGCGAGACAATCATTGAGCCGAACGAGGGGGCCGTCACGACGGCGCTCACGGCCGCCTACCAGGACGGCTTCCGCTCCGTGGCCGTGGTCTGCGTGCACGGCTACCGCTACCCGGACCACGAGGCGCGGATCGGCGCGATCGCCCGCGACATCGGGTTCACCCAGGTCTGCGAGTCGCACCGGACCAGCCCGCTGATGAAGCTGATCTCGCGCGGCGACACCACGGTGGTGGACGCCTACCTGTCGCCGATCCTGCAACGCTACGTGGACGAGGTGGCCAGCGAGCTGCCGGACACGAAGCTGCTGTTCATGCAGTCCAACGGCGGCCTCGCGAGCTCTGCTCGCTTTGGCGGCAAGGACTCGATCCTGTCCGGGCCGGCCGGCGGCATCGTCGGCATGGCGCGCACGGCGCTGGACGCCGGTTTCGAGAAGGTCATCGGCTTCGACATGGGCGGCACGTCCACCGACGTCTCGCACTACGCCGGCGAGTTCGAGCGCGAATACGAGACCCAGGTGGCCGGCGTGCGGCTGCGCGCGCCGATGCTGTCCATCCACACGGTCGCGGCAGGCGGCGGCTCGATCCTGGGTTTCGACGGCAGCCGGTACCGGGTCGGCCCGGACTCGGCGGGCGCCGATCCGGGGCCAGCCTGCTACCGGCGCGGCGGCCCGCTCACCGTCACCGACGCGAACGTACTGCTCGGGCGGATCCAGCCGGACTACTTCCCCAGGGTTTTCGGCCAGGACGGAACAGCTCCTCTCGATCCGGATATTACGAGATCGGAATTTACGAAACTGGCGGAGGAGATCGCCGCGCAGACCGGCGACACGCGCGGGCCGGAGGAGGTCGCCGCCGGGTTCATCGAGATCGCGGTCGCGAACATGGCGAACGCGATCAAGAAGATCTCGGTGCAGCGCGGCTACGACGTCACCGAGTACGTGCTCAACGTGTTCGGCGGCGCCGGCGGCCAGCACGCCTGCGCGGTCGCCGACGCCCTGGGCATGACCAGCGTGCTGATCCACCCGCTGGCCGGCGTGCTGTCCGCGTACGGCATCGGCCTGGCGGACATCATCGCGATGCGCGAGCACGCCGTCGAGGCTCCGCTCGCCGGACCGCTGGAGAACGAGCTGTTCGAACCCTTGGAGCGCGACGCGACCGGCGAACTGCTCGCCGAGGGCGTGCCGCCAGACCGGATCAGCTCACGGCGCCGCGCGCACCTGCGATACGACGGCACCGACACCGCGATCGTCGTCGACGCCGGTCCGCTCCGCGACATGGTCGAGGCATTCGAGCAGGAGTACCGGCGGCGGTTCTCGTTCCTGATGCGCGACAAGCAGATCGTCGTGGAAGCCGTGTCCGTGGAGGTCACCGGGCTGCACGAGGATGTGTCCGGAGGTGATACCGCCGATCGTTATGAGAAAAATGAGAAGCGGGCAGTCCGGATGTTCTGCGGCGGGACGTGGTCCGACGTCCCGCTGGTCCGGCGGCGGGCGCTGCGGCCCGGGGACGCGATCGCCGGGCCGGCGATCGTCGCGGAGGACCTCGCGACGACGGTGGTCGAGCCGGGTTGGCGCGCGGCGGTAAGCGAGAGCGGCGACCTGCTGCTCAGCCGGGTCGCGGCGCGTCCGGATCGCGTGGACGCCGGCACCGAGGCGGATCCGGTGCTGCTGGAAATCTTCACCAGCCTGTTCATGTCGGTCGCCGAGCAGATGGGGGAGCGGCTGCGGTCCACCGCGCACTCGGTCAACATCAAGGAGCGGCTCGACTTCTCCTGCGCGGTCTTCGACGCCGAGGGCGGGCTGATCGCGAACGCACCGCACATGCCCGTCCACCTGGGCTCGATGGGGGAATCCATCAAAATGGTGATCAAGCGGGCGCCGCACATGCGCCCCGGCGACGTCTACGTCCTCAACGACCCGTACCACGGCGGCACTCACCTCCCAGACATCACAGTCGTCACACCCGTCTTCGCCGCGGCCGGCCCCGAGCCCGCCCCTCAAGGGGAGCGTGGCCCCCAGACCCCCCCTAGCCGCGGGGGTCCGGGGGGACGGTTCCCTCCGGTAAAAAGGGCTTCGGGGGCCACGCACCTCCCGGAGGCCGGCGAGCCGCGGCCGATCTTCTACGTCGCGTCGCGGGGACATCACGCGGAGATCGGCGGGATCTCGCCGGGGTCGATGCCGGCGAACAGCACGCGCATCCAGGAGGAGGGCGTGCTGATCGACACCTGGCTGCTGGTCGAGAACGCGCGGCTGCGGGAGGCGGAAACGATCGAGTTGCTGCGGGGCGCGGAGTTCCCGTCCCGTGCTCCGGAGACGAACATCGCGGACCTTCGCGCGCAGATCGCCGCCAACGAGAAGGGCATCGCGGAGCTCGCGAGAATGGTCGACCACTTCGGCCTCGACACCGTCCAGGCGTACATGGGGCACGTCCAGCGGAACGCCGCCGATGCGGTACGCACAGTGATCACCGCGCTCAGCGACGGCGAGTTCCGCTACGAACTCGACAACGGCGCCGCCATTGTTGTCGCGGTGCGGGTCCACCACGACACCAAGACCGCGGACATCGACTTCACGGGCACATCACCCCAGCTAGACGGCAACTTCAACGCGCCGTCCAGCGTCGCGATGGCGGCCGTGCTGTACGTGTTCCGCACGCTTGTGGACGACGATATCCCGCTGAACTCCGGCTGCATGCAGCCACTGAACGTGACCATCCCCGCCAAGACCATGCTCTCCCCGGAGTATCCCGCGGCGGTCGCGGCCGGCAACGTGGAGACGTCTCAGGCGGTGACCGGCGCGCTGTACGGCGCCCTCGGCATACAGGCGGAGGGATCCGGGACGATGAACAACGTGACGTTCGGCAACGAGCGCTACCAGTACTACGAGACGGTGGCGAGCGGGTCGGGGGCGGGCCCGGGGTTCCCCGGCACCGATGTCGTCCAGACGAAGATGACCAACTCCCGGCTAACCGACCCTGAAGTGCTGGAATGGCGGTACCCGGTACGGTTGGATAGCTACGCTATCCGACGTGGTTCCGGCGGCGACGGCCGCTGGCGCGGCGGGGACGGCGGCATCCGCCGCATCCGTTTCGAGGAGACGATGACGATCTCCACGCTGACCGGCCACCGGCGGGTACCCGCGTTCGGCCTGAACGGCGGCGATCCTGGCGCGCTGGGCCGCCACTGGGTCGAGCACCCCGACGGCAGCACCACGCCGCTGATGGGCTGCGACACGGCAACAGTGCACCCGGGGGACGTGTTCGTCATCGAAACCCCCGGCGGCGGCGGATACGGCGACCCCGGCGAATAACGACGGGTCGAGTTCCTCGAGAGCGGACAGCAGCGCGGCGCGGTCAGAGCCGACCCGGTCCAGCACGGTCATCAGTGCGTGCAGCACCAGGTGCCGTTCCTGGCCGGAGTCGAGCAGCCGCTGCGCGGTCTGCCACAGCTCCGGCGGGTCGTCCCGCCACAGCCGGTCGGCGACGAGCATGTGCCGGTCGATGTGCCGGCCGGCGTCTCCGGTCGTGGGCGTGGCGTGGTCGGCGGCGAGCAGCGCCCGCCGGTCGTGCGGGTCGGCCGGGTCCAGCTCGGACAGATCCACGCCCTCATGCCAGCCCTCGAGCACCGGGAACGCGAACGCCCGGCGCGGCAGCGCCTCCAGGTCCGCGTCCGGCAGCAGCCGCCGGACCAGCGCGTACTCCAGGCCGAATTCGGCGGGATCCCGGTACGCCTCCGCGAACGCGCCGATCGAGTCGAACACGGTCTCCAGCGTCTCCGCGATCAACGCCCCGGACAGGTCACGACGCCGGCCGGAGAAGCGCACCCAGGCCGCAAGCACGTGGGGCATCGCGTCCTGCTCGGCGAACGTCAGCATCACCTTGCGCGGCAACCAGCCGAGCAGGAATTTCTCCACCTTGGTGGGGCTCATCCGCAGCGGGCGGCCAAAGTCCTTGTCGCATCCGTAGTCGATGATCCGGTCCGCGCAATGGGAGGCGGCGCCGCGGTCCGACAGGTCTTCGGCCTCGTCGGAAGCGAGGAACTCCGCGGCGAGCATCGCCCGCCGGTCCTTGCTCCACACCTGCCGCCGCGGCCCGGTGACACCGGCCAGGGCACCGCGCCGGTACGGCGGAAGCGCCCGGACCCGGGCCCGGATGAACGCGTGATAGGAGGGAAACGATTCGGACACGCTGGACGCCTCAGGCGCCGCGTCGGTCACCCGCAGCGCGGTCTCCAGCATCCGGCGGGCCTGCGGGGCGTCGACCTCTCGGAACGCATGCCGCCCTTCGGCGCCGCGCTGCGCGGAGACCTCGCGGCAGTGGTCGAGCAGCTTGCTCACGCGCGAGGTGACCCAGCCATCCCTGATCATGCCGCCGTCGTTGTAGTCGACCACGGAGACCAGCGCGTGCGGCTCCTCCCCGGCGTAGGAGAAAACGCAGATGACCTCGTCCTGATCGCCGAACTCGTCCGGGTTGACGTAGCACTCGGCCGATGTCACCTCGCCCAGATGCGATGCCCAGGCCGGGCACGGCACGCCGGAGTCCATCAGTGCGATCGCGGCCCGCTCGGCCTTGGCGGCCTGCCGGGGCGTGCCCAGGCAGGCGATCCCGGACAGCAGCGCGAGCGCCGCCGGGCTGCGCTGCCCAGACGCGTAGTCCACCAGGCCCTCGCCGATGAGCTGTTCCACGCCGGTTCCGCGCACGCCACGCTGACCCCACCAGGTGCCGAGCAGCTCGCTGACCATGAGCTCGGCGTCCAGCGGGCTGCGGACCGCCAGCAGTTCCCGAGCCGCGCGGAGCATCTCGGCGAACAGCGCGTTCGGCGGCTGGACAGCGCTGCCGGGGGGCGCAGCTGGACCCCGGCTGCCGCTGCCGGGGGGTTGGCTACGTCGGCTCTGCGGGCTCACCCTGATAGCCTCTCAGATCTGGACATGCGGACGCTATGCTACGACGCCATGCCCGGTGTAGCTATCCACGATCGCGCAATTGCTTGCCACTAACATGCTCGCCCGGGCTACACCAATTGCCGGACTGTGGCACGCTTAATGAGATGGCCGCGGGAGACTATCCCGGGGAAGGAGCCGCCGATGGCAGCCCCCGGAGCGGGACGTGGGAGCAAAGCATGAGCACGGACACCTCCGTGCCCAGGCAGCGCGACGCGTCCGAAATCGCGCTCGCTGACCTGCTGGTGCTGTACGCGCCGGTAGGCATGGCCGTCTTCGGCGCCGACTTGCGCGTTATCAAGGTCAATGAGGCTTTTGCCCGGATTGCAGCGGTAGCGACGCCCCGTCCGCCGGCCGACACCGGCATCCGCGACCAGGCCGCGCTCGACGCGGCCGAGGCCAGTGCCCAGCAGGAGCCCGCCGCGTTCGCCGGGCTCGCGCCCGCCCAGGTCTGGGCGGAACCGATCGGCAGCCTGGCCGAGGCATCGCTGCGCCGCGTGCTCACCGAGGGCATCGCGCTGACCGAGCCCGGCTACCCCGGCGGCAGCACGGCGCAGTGGTTCCCGCTGCGCGATCCCGGCCCCGAGGCCAAGATCGCCGCGGCCGGCCTGATCCTCACCACCGGACCCACCGCGCAGCACCCGATGACCACCGTCGAGGAGGCCATCCGCCGCAGCGAGGAGCGCTACCGCAGCCTGGTCCAGGGCGGCGCCCAGGTGGTCTGGGTCGCGGAGCCGGACGGCGCGATGAAGGAGGATGCTCCGGAGTGGCGCTGGATCACCGGTCAGACGGTCGAGGAGTTCACCGGCGACGGGTGGCTTGACTCGATCCACCGTGAGGACCGGGAGCGGGTGGAGCGCGGGTGGCGGGAGTCGATCCGCACGGGAAAGACCTTTGACGACCGGTACCGGATCCGGACCAAGGGTGGCTCGTATCGCCACTATGACGTGCGGGCGGTGCCGATCGAGCGGGACGGCAAGATCGTCGAGTGGGTCGGCGCCAGCACGGACGTGACCAGTCAGCGTGAGGCCGAGGAGATGCGCGGCCGGCTCACCGAGCAGCTGTCCGCGGCCGCGCTGCGGACGGCCCGTCTTCAGCAGGCGACGAGCATGCTCGCTGAGGCGCTCACCGTGGAGCAGGTCGTCGAGGTCATCACCGAGGTCGGCCGCACCGCGATCGGCGCGCTGCGGTCGGCGGTGGCACTGCTGGAGCCCGATAACACGCGGCTGCGCGTGGTCAACGATGACCTGCGCGGCGCCCCGGACTCGGCGGGCTGGCCGCTGACGCTGGACTTGCCGAGCGTGATGACCAAGGCGATCGGCACGCGCCGCCCGGTCCTGGTCGAGGATCCGGAGGATCTGCGCAGGCAGTTCGAGGGTGAGCTGGAGATCGATCCGCGGGAGATCGCGCAGGCCAGCGAGGAGCGTTCCTGGGTGGGGCTGCCGCTGCTCGCGGCCGGTGCCCCGCTGGGCGCGCTGCGGTTCGCGTTCGCCAGGCCGCGGAAGATAACCGAGGAAGAGCGGGTGTTCCTCGAGGCGCTGGCCGGCCAGTGCTCGCTGGCCGTGGAACGCGCCGCGATGTACGAGCGCGAGCACACCACGGCGGAGACCCTGCAGCGCAGCCTGCTGCCGGATCAGCTGCCGAGCGTGCCCGGCATGATGATGGCGGCCAGGTACCTGCCGGTCGCGCGGAACATGGAGATCGGCGGGGACTGGTACGACGCGTTCTGGCTTGCGGACCGCAGGCTGGCTGTCGCCGTCGGTGACGTTATGGGCAAGGGACTCGTCGCGGCGGCGGGCATGGGCCGGGTGCGGAACGCGCTGAGAGCCCTCGCGCTGACCGACCCGAGACCCGCGGCGGTGCTCGGCGGCCTGGACCGGCTGTTCGCCGCCACCGAACTCGAGGAGCAGGTCACCACCGTCGGGTACCTGGTCATCGACCCGGAGAGCGGCGAGGGAGTGCTCGGCAACGCCGGACACCTGCCCGCGCTGATCCTGGATCAGGGTCAGGAGCCGCGATTTGACGGGGTCGAGGCGGGTACGCCTCTTGGGTGGCCGAGTCCGCGCAAGCAGCATTCATTCAATCTCCAGCCGGGCAGCACCGCGGTCTTCTATTCAGACGGCCTGGTGGAGAACCGGGGGAGGGGACTTGACGCCGGACTTGACGAGCTTGCCGCGGTGGCCGCGCAGGCCGACGAAAACGTTCGTGACCAGCCCGGATTGCTGCTGCAATATCTGGTAGACCATATGCTCGCTGGCCATGAGCAAGACGACGACGTGACCGTGCTAGTCGTGCACCGGCCATAGGCTGGAGGGCGCCCTCATGCGCGTCGGGGGCAGACAGGGTGTGGACGCGAGGAGACCGAATGGACAACTCACTCCCAGCTCCGGCCTATCGTGGTGATGAGGTGGAGGCAGGCGGGTTGGATTCAGTCCCGAAAGGAAGGGGTGACCGTGGCCGTGAGCGCTGCTAACTCCGCAGCGCGGAAGCGCTCGAGGACCGGTCCTCGGAAAGCCGGGGAAGGTGCCGACCTCCAAGCTGTCCCCCGTGAGCCCCAGGAGCCTGATATGCCGCAATCAGCAGACGCCACCCTGGCGGATCCCGCCGAGATCGAGGACGAGGCTGGCCTCGACGATGAGGCGGGACTGGACGACGAGGCCGAGCTCAGCCTCGACGACGAGGATGGCGACGTCGACCTGGAGAACTTCGACGACCTCGGCGACGAGGACGTCGAGGACGTCGAGGGTGCGCTGAGCGACACTGACCTCGACAACGAGGCAGAGACCGAGACGGACGAGAGCGACGAGGCGGACGAGGCCGACGCGCCCGAGGCCGTCGCGAAGCCGCAGGTCGCGGTCCCGGTCGCGACGCCGGACGGTGCCCGCGTCGTCCCGATCAACGCCGAAGGCGCGGCGACCCCCGAGGAGGAAGAGGAGATCCTCGTCCTCGGGGACGACGACGATGACCTGCCGGCCGCCCAGGTCGCGGTCGCCGGCGCGACCGCCGACCCGGTCAAGGACTACCTGAAGCAGATCGGCAAGGTCCCGCTGCTCAACGCCGAGCAGGAGGTCGAGCTCGCCAAGCGGATCGAGGCCGGCCTGTTCGCCGAGGAGAAGCTGGCCGAGACGGGTGGCTTGACCACCGATCAGCGCATCGACCTGGAGTGGATCGCCGAAGACGGCACCCGGGCCAAGAACCACCTGCTCGAGGCCAACCTCCGGCTGGTCGTCTCCCTGGCCAAGCGGTACACCGGCCGCGGCATGCTGTTCCTGGACCTGATCCAGGAAGGCAACCTGGGCCTGATCCGCGCGGTGGAGAAGTTCGACTACACCAAGGGCTACAAGTTCTCCACGTACGCCACGTGGTGGATCCGTCAGGCGATCACCCGCGCGATGGCCGACCAGGCCCGCACCATCCGCATCCCGGTGCACATGGTCGAGGTGATCAACAAGCTGGCCCGCGTGCAGCGGCAGATGCTCCAGGACCTCGGCCGCGAGCCCACGCCAGAAGAGCTGGCCGTCGAACTCGACATGACCCCGGAGAAGGTCATCGAGGTACAGAAGTACGGCCGCGAGCCGATCTCCCTGCACACGCCGTTGGGTGAGGACGGGGACTCCGAGTTCGGCGACCTGATCGAGGACTCCGAGGCGATCCAGCCCGGCGAGGCGGTGTCGTTCACGCTGCTCCAGGAGCAGTTGCACAGTGTTCTGGACACGCTCTCCGAGCGCGAGGCGGGCGTCGTTTCCATGCGTTTCGGGTTGACCGACGGCCAGCCCAAGACCCTGGACGAGATCGGCAAGGTCTACGGCGTCACCCGCGAGCGCATCCGGCAGATCGAGAGCAAGACGATGTCCAAGCTCCGCCACCCCTCGCGCTCCCAAGTCCTCCGCGACTACCTCGACTAACGTTTAACCCCTCCAACCCCCGCCGCGCCCCGCGCCCCCGCGCCCGTCCCGCCCCCCCGCGCCTGGCCCGCCCCCCCGCGCCTGGCCGCAAATCCGACATATCCCCATATGGGCGTACGCCAGGAATTATTGCGGACACTTACCCCCCCAAACCGGGGGGGTAAGTGTCCGCAATAATGTGGCGCGCCGGACGGCCCGCCCGAAATGCGGCGTTGGTCCGTTCGCGGGGTGCGCCGGCCGCGGGCGCGACGCGATCGGGTTGTGCAGGGCGGCGCGGCGTGCGGCGTGACCGCGCCGTACGCTCCTAGTCCCACGCAACCCATCGCGGGTGGGCGCTTGGGTGGGTGGCTCGTCTGGCGGGCTTGCTCGAAAAGTTTTGCGAGGGTCGTGGGTAATCGGGGCGTTTTGTCTGGGTTGGGCGGCGGGGGAATGTCGGTGGCCGGCGGTAGAACCGTGCCAGTGAGCTTCCGCCAGGAAGCCCGATGGCAAGGAGGTCACGCGATGCCCGAGACAACTGTCCGGGACGACCCCGGGGAGCGCGAGTGCCTGCGCTGCTACATCCGCCGGATGCTGCGGTCCGGCGGCTGCGACAACACGAGGAAGTGGACGATCCGCTGGCGGGACCGGCGCGCTCCCGGCCAACGCGGCGAACGCGGCGAACGCGGCGAGAGCGGCGAACGCGGCGAGAGCGGCGAGATGTTCTTGGCGCGGCTCGAGGAGCGCGGCGGGATCTGCTGCGACTGCGAGGTGCTGCTCAACGTGTGGGAGGACGCCGACGACGCCCGCTGGCCGGACCGCTGCGCCGGGGCGGGTGGCGCGGATCCGCTGGTGCTGTGCACCGGCTGGGCCGGCTCGTTCCCGCGTGATCCGGGCGACCCGTACGACTACGACGACGACTGGGAGGAAGGGTTTACACCCGTGTAACGCGGGCGGCGTACGATGCGCGGATGACGGAGGCGCGGATCGCGGAGGGACAGATCGCGGAGGGACAGATCGCGGAGGGACAGATCGCGGAGGGACAGATCACAGAGGGACAGATCGCGGTGGACGACCCGGCCGCGGATGACGTGCTGATGTTGCTCGGCAGGCACCTGGCGCTGATGCGGTCGATCAGCCCGCCGGAGGACGTGCATGCCCTCGACGCGGCGGGCCTCGCCGAACCGGCGGTGACGTTCTTCAGCTACCGGCGGGACGGCCGGCTGCTCGCCGTCGGGGCGCTGAAGGAGCTTGGCGGCGGCCACGGGGAACTCAAGTCCATGCACACGGCGGAGGCGGCCCGCGGCCGGGGTATCGGCAAGCTGATGCTCACGCACATCGTTCAGGTGGCCCGGGCCAGGGGATACCGGCGGCTCAGCCTGGAGACCGGTTCGATGGATGCGTTCCGGCCGGCTCGCTCACTGTATGAAGCCGCCGGATTTACGTACTGTGATCCGTTCGGCGACTACCGGCCGAGCGCGAACAGCGCGTTCATGACGCGCCAGCTCTAGCCAGGCGTGCCCCGAGACAGCGAAAGCCGCGCCCGGAACACATGGGCGCGGCTTTCCGCGGTTGATGACGTCTAGTTCTGAGCCGGCGGCGGCTCGGACAGCCGGTTGCTCTCATCCTGGATGTCCACCGCCACCTTGGCTAGCGCGGCCGAGTGCTCACGGCCGTGATGGGCACAGAAAAGCAGCTCACCCCCGTTGGCGAGCAGCACGCGGACGTATGCCTGAGCCCCGCAACGATCGCAGAGGTCAAGCGCGGTCAGCGGCTTTGTTGGGGCCATTGCTCCGGTCAATGTCGCCGTCCTTTCCCGTTGCTGCCTACGCCTTACAGCACAGCACAACACATACCCCGCCGTCAGCGTTCCCCACGCCGAGTGGTGTACGCCACAAGCGAAACTGTCCTGACGTTCCGTGATGCCAACGTTACTCGCAGCGGAGATCCTGCATCAGTTATTTACCCTGATAGCGGGCAGTCGATGCAATCCGGGGCATCGGCGGCCCGTAAGCAGCGTGGCGTGCTTCGGCCGCCGCCGCGGAACGCTACTCTTCGATGAGGCTTGTTTCCGCCCGCGAAGGAGAACACCGCACAGTGCCCGCCCTGACCGCCGCCCGGACCGCCACGGACGATTCGTACACCGCGCGGCACCTGTCGGTCCTCGAGGGGCTCGAGGCGGTACGCAAGCGGCCCGGCATGTACGTCGGCTCGACCGACGGCCGCGGCCTTCAGCACTGCCTGTGGGAGATCATCGACAACGCCGTGGACGAGGCGCTTGGCGGGTTCGGCTCCCGGATCGAGGTGATCCTGCACGCCGACGGGTCCGCCGAGGTCAGGGACCAGGGCCGCGGCATCCCGGTGGACGCCGAGCGGAAGACCAAGCTCAGCGGCGTCGAGGTCGTGATGACCAGGCTGCATGCCGGCGGCAAGTTCGGCGGCGGGTCCTACACCGCCTCCGGCGGCCTGCACGGCGTCGGCGCCTCGGTGGTGAACGCGCTGTCCGCCCGGCTGGACGTGGAGGTGGACCGGGACGGCCAGACCTGGGGCGCGAGCTTCCGCCGCGGCGTGACCGGCGAGTTCGCCGGGCCGGGACCGGACGCGGAGTTCACCAGGAAGTCCGGGCTGCGCCAGCTCGGCAGGGCCGCGTCGCGCCGGGCCACCGGCACCAGGATCAGGTTCTGGCCGGACCGGCAGATCTTCCTCAAGGACGCGCACTTCAGCTACGACCTGCTGGCCGAGCGAGCCAGGCAGACGGCGTACCTGGTGCCCGGCCTGGCGATCAGCATGCGCGAGGAGAACCCGGACACGCCACAGGAGGCCGAGTTCCGGTTCGACGGCGGCATCAGCGAGTTCTGCGCGCACCTGGGCTCCGGCGAGCCGGTCAGCGAGGTGCTCCGGCTCACCGGGTCGGGGAACTTCACCGAGACGATCCCGGTGCTCGACGACAAGGGCCACATGACCCCGACCGACGTGGACCGGGAGCTGTCCGTCGACGTGGCCGTCCAGTGGAGCACCGGCTACGAATCGGTGATCCGCTCGTTCGTGAACGTGATCGCCACGCCGCACGGCGGCACGCACGTCACCGGCTTCGAGCGCGCGATCGTGCGGGCGCTGAACGACCAGCTCCGCGCCGCCCGGCTGCTGAAGAACGGGGACGAGCCGGTCACCAAGGAGGACGTGCTCGAGGGCATGGTGGCGGTCGTTTCCGTGCGGCTGCCCGAGCCGCAGTTCGAGGGGCAGACCAAGGAGGTGCTCGGCACCCCCGCCGCCTCCCGCATCGTCGGCAAGGTGGTCGGCGACAAGCTCAAGGATTACTTCGAGAACCCGCCGCGGGGCGCCAAGCAGCAGGCCCGCTCGGTGCTCGAGAAGGTCGTCTCGGCGGCGAAGGCCAGGATCGCGGCGCGCGAGCACCGCGACAACCAGCGGCGCAAGTCCGCGCTGGCCAGCTCGTCGCTGCCGGCCAAGCTGGTGGACTGCCGCGCCGCCGACGACCGGAGCGAGCTGTTCATCGTGGAGGGCGACTCCGCGCTCGGCACCGCGAAGCTGGCCAGGAACTCCGAGTTCCAGGCGCTGCTGCCGATCCGCGGCAAGATCCTCAACGTGCAGAAGTCCTCGCTCGCTGACATGCTGAAGAACGCGGAGTGCGCCGCGATCATCCAGGTCATCGGCGCGGGCTCGGGCAGCTCGTTCGACCTGGACTCGGCGCGCTACCAGCGGATCATCTTCATGGCCGACGCGGACGTGGACGGTGCGCACATCCGCACGCTGCTGCTGACCCTGTTCCACCGGTACCTGCGGCCGATGCTGGATGCGGGCCGGGTGTTCGCGGCGGTGCCGCCGCTGCACCGGGTCGCGCTCAAGAACGTGCGCAAGGGCCAGGACAAGTACCGGTACTGCTACTCCGATTCCGAGCTGCACCGCACGCTGCTAGAGCTGGAGCGCCGGGGACAGCGCTGGGAAGAGCCGGTGCAGCGGTACAAGGGCCTCGGCGAGATGGACGCGTCCCAGCTGGCCGAGACCACTATGGATCCGCGGTACCGCACGCTGCGCCGGATCAGGATCGAGGACGCCGCGGCGGCGTCCGGCATCTTCAGCCTGCTGATGGGCACCGAGGTGGGGCCGCGGCGCGACTTCATCGTGGGCGGCGCGGCCGAGCTGGATCCCTCGCGCATCGATATGTAGCTGGTACTATCACTCTCCGTGGCTAGAGCGATACTCGTTGCGCAGCACCTCCGGGCTCGGGCGTGGTGGCGGCTGGACACGGCCGGCGAGAACGCCCTGCGCGTGGCCCGCAGCGTCGTGTCATTGCTCGACGCCGCCGCCTACCTGCGCGACATCCCCGACGACCACCCCGCCATGCGGACGCTGGCGGACGCCGGCTGCTTCGACACCGGTGTGTTCGACCCCGGACCGGAGGGCGAGGTCATCATCAGGGACTGGCAGCTCGCCGACAAGCAGACGGCGGGTCCCGCCGCCCTGCTGGCCGCCCTCGCCGCCGCCGCGCCAGACCGTACCCCGCCCGGCATCACGATCCCGGCCCAGATGATGGGCGAAGTGGTCGCCATGGCAGCCATTCCGCCCATCATTTCCGCTGGAACCTAACCGCCGATCACGGTTAGCGCGCCGGCCAGGGGGACGCCGGAGCCGTCGCGCTTGCCGGTGGCCGGCGGCAGCTCGACCGGAGTGCCGGACGCGGCGGCGCCGAGCGCGGGGGACGGGCCCGCCCAGGCCAGCACCAGCGTGTCCTCGCCCTTGAGGAACCGATGGCAGCGCACCCCGCCGGTCGCCCGGCCCTTGCCGGGGAACTCGTGCATCGGGGTGACCTTCACGCTGGTGCCGCCGGTGCCGGACAGCGTCGCGCTAGACCCGGCCACGGTCACCACCACGGCCGGCGCGCTCGTCCCGGCGGCCGACGCCGCCGCCACGACCCCGAACCACACCACCGCGGCTCCGTCAGACAGCTTGACGCCGGCCATGCCCCCGGCCGGGCGGCCCTGCGGACGCACCGACGACGCGGGGAAGTGCAGCAGCTGAGCGTCGCTGGTGATGAACGTCAGCTCGGCGTCTTCGGCGGTTACCTGTGCCGCGCCGACGACGCGGTCGCCGTCGCGCAGCGTGATCAGCTCGAACTCGTCGCGGTTCTGCGGGTAGTCGGGGACGACTCGTTTCACCACGCCTTCGGCGGTGCCGAGCGCGAGGCCAAGACCCGGCTCGTCGACGGCCGCCAGCGCGACCACGGTCTCGCCGCGGTCCAGCGTGATCAGGTCGGCGAGCTGCACGCCGCCGGCCAGGCTCGGCGCGGCCGCCGACACCGCCAGTGCGGGGATCTCCAGCACGCTCAGCTTGACCATCCGGCCCGCCGACGTCACCACCCCGACCGTGCCGCGGGCAGTGGCCGGTACCACCGAGGCGAGCCCGTCATGTTTCGCCCGAGCCGCGGGACCCGGAGGTTGAGCCCCTGGCCGTTCGGAAGAATCGATTCTCGCCAGCAGGCCGGTGGCGGAGAGCAGGACGTGGCACGGGTCGTCGGCCACCTCCAGCGGCACGGCGGCGGGGACGGCCGCCTCGCCGCCCTCCATCAGCACCGTGCGGCGCGGGGTGCCGAAGCGGCGGGCCACGTCGGCGAGTTCCTCAGAAACCAGGTCGCGGAGTCGCTCCTCCGACTCCAGGATGGCCGTGAGCTCGGCGATCTCGGTGCGCAGCGTGTCCTGCTCACGCTCAAGCTCGAGCCGGTCGTACCTGGTCAGCCGGCGCAGCGGGGTGTCGAGGATGTACTGCGCCTGGATCTCGGACAGCTCGAAGATCTCCATCAGGCGCTGCTTGGCCTGCGCGGCGTCGTCCGAGGAGCGGATGACCTGGATGACCTCGTCGATGTTGAGCAGCGCGGTGATCAGGCCCGCCACCAGGTGCAGCCGTTCCTCGCGCTTGCGGCGGCGGAACTCCGTCCGGCGGCGCGTCACGTCGATGCGGTGGTCGACGTAGATCGTGAGCAGGTCCCTGAGGCCCAGGACGCGGGGCTGACCGTCGACCAGCGCGACGTTGTTGATGCCGAACGTCTCCTCCATCGGGGTGAGACGGTACAACTCGGCCAGGATGGCCTCGGGGTTGAAGCCGCTGCGGACCTCGATCAGCAGGTGCAGGCCGCGGTTGCGGTCGGTGAGATCTTTGAGGTCGGAGATGCCGTTGAGTTTCTTGGCTTGGACGAGGTCCTTGATGCGGGTGATGACCTTCTCGGGACCGATGGTGTACGGCAGTTCGGTGATGATGATGCCGGTTTTGCCGCGCGGGAGCTGCTCGATCGTGGCCTTTGCGCGGGTGCGGAAGATGCCGCGGCCGGTCTCGTAGGCCTCCCGGATGCCGTCGAGGCCGGCGATGATGCCGCCGGTCGGCAGGTCGGGACCGGGCACGAAGCGCATCAGCGTCTCGAGGGTGGCGTTCGGGTGCTTGAGCAGGTGGCGGGCCGCTTGCACCACCTCGGTGAGGTTGTGCGGCGCCATGTTGGTGGCCATGCCGACCGCGATGCCCGACGCGCCGTTGACCAGGAGGTTCGGGATGCCGGCGGGGAGAACGTCGGGCTGTTGCTCGGAACCGTCGTAGTTCGGGATGAAGTCGACCGTGTCTTCGTCGATGCTGGCGACCATCTCCATGGCGGCGGTGGTGAGGCGGCACTCGGTGTACCGCATCGCGGCCGGCTGGTCGTCGCCGCCCATGCTCCCGAAGTTGCCGTGGCCATCAACGAGGGG
>Ga0070741_10007680_pt1 | contig 22126 bp, 24 predicted proteins | sample Coa_R1_4_FD_66440 | JGI IMG/M metagenome (GOLD analysis project Ga0070741, IMG submission 66440) | Surface soil microbial communities from Centralia Pennsylvania, which are recovering from an underground coalmine fire - Coalmine... | ecosystem: Environmental > Terrestrial > Soil > Unclassified ... | reverse complement strand
GCGGCGGCGCGGCCGGGCATCTGGCCCGCGCAGTCGTCGCAGAGATCGGCGACCTTCGAGCCGCGGCGGGCGTCGACGTAGGTGACCCGCAGCGTTGCGCCGCGCGACTCGTCGACTTCCTTCCCGCAGTTGTCGCAAACGAGAATGGTTTTCCGTGCCATTCCCGCCAGTTTACTCAGGCGGCACGGGAGGCGCGAATGCGCCAGGAACGCAGCAGGCTCAATGTCGCTGTCTCTTCGCGGTCGAGGCCGGTATCCCGGGCGCCGACGACGCGCAAATGCCGGGGACGGAAATCGTCGATGGTTCTCCCGTCGAGATACTGCTCCACGACCGCCGGGCTGACGTAGGACGAGCGCGCAACGGCCGGAGTGTTTCCCAGCTTCTCGCCGACGTGGCGCATGACCGCGGCGATCCGTTTCTTCGCCTGCGTCGGATTCTCGGGCGGATCCTGGGCGGCGAGCTCGATCGCGGCGATCAGCGTCCCGCCCCACGTTCGGAAATCCTTCGCCGAGAACTCCGGGCCGAGATGCTCCTTGATGTAGTCGTTCAACCGGCGCTGGTCGAGGTTGCAGCGGGTTCCATCGGGCGCCAGGAACTGGAAGAGGCGCTGCCCCGGCAGCGCGAGCAGCTCGCGCATCGCTGCCGCGAGCTCGGGATCCACGACGGCGCTCCGGAGCATGATCGAGTGCTTGCCGCGGTAGCGGAATGCGATCCGCGAGCCGCGCACCGTGACGTGGCTCTTGCGGAGCGTCGTGATCCCGAATGTGCGCGACTGCTTGGCATAGCGGTCGCCGCCGACCCGGAACCAGCCCAGGTTGATCAGCCGCACCGCGATCGCCGCGACTTTCTCGGCGGGCAGACCCTCGAGCTCCATGTGCTCGCTCATCGCCTCGCGCAGCGCGGGCAGCCGTTCGGCGAACCGGATGAGCTTGTCGTACTTCGCCTGCTCCTGCTTCGCCCGGTAGGCCGGGTGGTACAGGTACTGCTTCCGGCCCGCCGCGTCGACCCCGGTTGCCTGGAGCTTGGAGCGGACCGACGGTGAGATCCATACGTCCTTCCACGCCGGCGGGATCACGAGCGCGCGGATCCGCTCGAGCTTCTCCTCGTCCGTGATCTCGCGCCCGTCGGCGTCGTAGTAGCGAAACCTCCGCTTCGACCCCCGACGGCTCCAGCCGATCCGCGCCGCCATGTGCCGACTGATTCCCGGTCGCGGCCCGAAGCTAATCTTGGCCACCGTGCATCTCAAGGGAATCGCCGTCCTCGAGGGCGACCAGACCGGCCAGGAGCTCCTCGAGGAGTCGCTGCGCGTGCTCGCTCCGGACGTCACCGGGCTCGAGCTCGAGCTGCCCCGGTTCGACCTCTCGCTCGACGCGCGCCGCGAGACCCAGAACGGCGTCGTGCACGAGGCGGCGGCGGCGATCCGCGAGCTGGGGCTCGGTCTGAAGGCGGCGACGGTCACGCCCGAGACGCGCGGCGACGTCGGCTCGCCGAACCGCATTCTGCGCGAGGAGATCGGCGGGAAGGTGATCGTGCGCACCGGGCGCCGGCTGCCTGGCGTCGTTCCGTTCGGCGGCGTGCACGCGCCGATCTCGGTCGTTCGCATGGCGGTCGGCGACGCGTACGGCGCGAAGGAGTGGCGCGAAGGCGACGGCGAGGACGAGGTTGCGTTCCGCACCGAGCGGATCGAGCGCAGCGTCTGCCGTGCCGTCGCCGAGTTCGCGTTCCGTGAGGCCGAGCGCACCGGCGCGAAGGTCTTCGGCGGGCCGAAGTACACCGTCTCCCCCACCTACGAGGGAATGCTCAAGGAGGAGATGGACGCCGCAGCGGCGCGCCATCCGGCGGTGACCTACGAGCCGCAGCTGATCGACGCGACGTTCGCGCTGCTGATCGCCTCGACCGGCGACCCGATGGTCATACCGGCGCTGAACCGCGACGGCGACATCCTCTCCGACCTCGTGCTGCCGCTCTTCGGCTCGATCGCAGGCTCGGAGTCGATGCTCGTCGCCTTCGAGGGCGCCGACTTCGAGCCGACGGCGCTGATGGCGGAGGCCGCGCACGGAACGGCGCCGTCACTCGAAGGCAAGAACGTCGCGAACCCGCTCGCGATGATCCTGGCGGCGGCAGCACTCCTTTCGCAGACCGACGAAGGTTCGACCGCCGGCCGCGCGATCCGCGAAGCGGCGCTCGAGGCGGTGGCCCAGGGCGTGAAGACCGCCGACCTCGGCGGTCACGCGGCGACGAGCGAGTTCACGGACGACGTGATCGCCCGCACGCGCACGAAGCTCGAAGTCTGGTCGACCCTCTAGTTACGTCTCGAGCGTGATCAGCGCTTCGGCGATGCGCGGGTCGAACTGCGTGCCCGAGCAGCGCTCCACTTCGGCGAGCGCCTCGTCGCGCGAGCGCGCCGAGCGGTACGGCCGGTCGAACGTCATCGCGTCGTAGGCATCCGCGACGGCGAGGATGCGCGCCTCGAGCGGGATCTCGCCGCGCGACAGTCCGTGCGGGTAGCCGGTGCCGTTCCACCATTCGTGGTGGTAGAGGACGCAGTCGAGCCCGCCCTGCGCATCCTCGACGTCGTGCAGCATGTGCGCCCCGACGACCGGGTGCCGGCGAATCTTCTCGAGCTCGTCGGGAGAGAGCGGTCCCGGCTTGCGGAGGATCGCCGCAGCGATCGTGAGCTTCCCGACGTCGTGCAGCGGCCCGCCGGCACGAATCGCCTCGATGCGATCCGCACTTGCGCGCAGGAGCTCGGCGAGGCGCAACGCGAGCGCGGTCACCCGCTGGGCGTGGCCCGCCCCGTCCGGATCGTGGGACTCGAGCTGGCGGGTGAGTGTGGACGCGGTCGCCATCGGCGATTCGTCGTTCCGGCTCGACCCCTGGATCCCTTCGCGTTCGCGAAGCACGCCGCCATTCTCTTCCCGAAACTCCTGGAGTTCAAGCGTTTTCGGAATGTCGCCTGCGCCAGGCCCGGTGCCCGCCCCAGCCGAGCGCCGCGAGGACGACGATCACGACCACGGCGTAGACGCTGTAGCGGTCGACCGCATCGACCACCGTCTTGCCCGCCCAGTAGGCGAGCAGGCCGTACACCGTCGCCCAGACGACCCCGCCGGCGATGTTCCAGGCCATGAACGGCAGGAACGGCATGTCGGTGATCCCGGCGAGCCAGGCCGCCAAGGCCCGCAGCACGGCGACGAAGCGGCCGATGAAGACCGTCTTCGAGCCGTGCCGGTCGAAGAAGCGCTCGCTTCGCGGCAGCTCCTTGCGGGTCACCTTCCAGCGCGTGAGCAGACGGCGCCCGCCGACGCGTCCGAGCCAGTAGCCGATCGTGTAGCCGGTGATCGCGGCGGCAGCGGCGACGACGATCACCGCGACGATCGAGAAGTGGTGCTTGCCGGGCTGCGCGAGCAGCGCCGCAGCGATCAGCGTGACCTCCCCCGGCAGGAACGGCAGCCCTGCGGCTTCGAGCATCACGAGCAGAAACAGCAGGACGAGCCCGTAGTCGACGAGGAGCTTCGTCACCGAGCCGAGTGTACGGAGATGCGATAGCGTCGCCCGCGGCGATGAAGGTCGGCGTCCCGAAGGAGGCGGTTCCCGGCGAGCGTCGTGTGGCGCTCGTCCCCGAGACCGTCGGCCGGCTCGGGGACGGCGTCGACGTGATCGTCGAGGCGGGCGCCGGCCGCGAAGCGGGCTTCGCCGACGACGCGTACACGGAGGCGGGCGCGCAGCTCGGCGATCCGTGGAGCGCAGAGGTCGTGGTGAAGGTCGCGGCGCCGACCGACGACGAGGTCGCGCGGCTCCGGAGCGGCCAGGTGCTGATCGCCTTCCTCTCGCCGCTCACGGATGTAGCCGGCGTCGAGCGGCTCACGGCGGCGGGCGTCCACGGGCTCGCGCTCGAGTCGGTCCCCCGCATCACGCGCGCGCAGCCGATGGACGCACTGTCGTCGCAGGCGACCGTCGCGGGCTACAAGGCTGCGCTGATCGCGTCCGACCGTCTGCCCCGTTTCTTCCCGATGCTGATGACGGCCGCCGGCACGATTCCGCCGGCGAAGGTGCTCGTGCTCGGCGCGGGCGTCGCAGGCCTGCAGGCGATCGCGACCGCGCGCCGGCTCGGCGCCGTCGTCTCGTCGTTCGACGTACGGCCCGCGGTGCGCGAGCAGGTCGAGTCGCTCGGTGCGACGTTCCTCGACCTCGGCGTCCAGGGCGAGGAGACGGAAGGCGGCTACGCACGCGAGCTCACTCCCGAGCAGCAGGAGGCGCAACAGGTCGAGCTCCAGTCGCGCATTCCCGGCTTCGACGCGGTGATCACAACCGCGGCGATCCCGGGGCGGCCGGCGCCGAGGCTCGTCACCGCCGAGGCGGTGCGCGCGATGCGGCTCGGCTCGGTGATCGTCGACCTGGCCGCCGAGAGCGGCGGCAACTGCGAGCTGACGAAGCCGGGTGAGGTCGTCGAGGAGAACGGCGTGACGATCGTCGGCACGACGAATCTGCCGTCGACGATGCCGACGCATGCGAGCCAGCTGCTCTCGCGCAACATGGCGTCGCTGCTCGGGCTGATCGTGAAGGACGGCTCGCTGAACCTCGACTGGGACGACGAGATCGTCGCCGGCGCGTGCGTCACGCGGAAGGAGGCCGCCGTATGAGCCATGACACGCTGCTCGTCTTCGAGGTGACGATCCTCGTGCTCGCGATCTTCCTCGGCTTCGAGGTGATCTCGAAGGTCCCGGCGCTGTTGCACACGCCGCTGATGTCGGGGACGAACGCGATTCACGGCATCGTGATCGTCGGCGCGATGATCGTGCTCGCGCAGCCGGACAAGGGCGTGTTCACGTGGGTCGTCGGCGTGGCGGCGGTCGTGCTCGGCTCGGCCAACGTTGTCGGCGGCTTCGTCGTCACCGACCGCATGCTCGAGATGTTCAAGAAGCGCGAGCCGCCGAAGAAGGAAGGCTCGTGAGCACCAACCTCTCGAACCTGCTGTACCTGGTCACGATCGTGACCTTCATCCTGGCGCTGCGGTTCCTCTCGAACCCGGCGCACGCGCGGCGCGGCAACCAGATCGGCGCGGCCGGGATGCTGCTCGCAATCGTCGTCACGTGGATCAAGATCGGGACGACGAGCTGGTGGGCGATCGTGCTGGCGATGCTGGTCGGCGGCGGTTTCGGCGCCGTCGCCGCGCGCAAGGTGCGGATGACCGCGATGCCGCAGATGGTGGCGCTGTTCAACGGCGTCGGCGGCGGCGCGGCGGCGCTGATCGCGCTCGCGGAGCTGCATCGGATCCTGCCGCAGCCGGGCGCGCCGAAGGTCGACATCTCGATCGGGATCGTGCTCTCGGCGCTGATCGGGGCGATCTCGTTCGCCGGGTCGATGATCGCGTTCGCGAAGCTGCAGGAGCTGATCGGAGGGCGGCCGATCACGTATCCCGGACAGCAGTTCGTCAACGCCGCGATCTTCGCCGGTGCCGTCGCCGCCGGGCTCGTGCTGATCGTCGGCGTGCAGGATCAGTGGCTCCTCTGGGTGCTGATCGTGGCCGCCGCCGTCTTCGGCGTGCTCTTCGTGCTGCCGATCGGCGGCGCCGACATGCCCGTCGTGATCTCGCTCCTCAATGCGTTCACCGGCCTCGCGGTGGCGGCCGGCGGGTTCGAGCTCGAGAACAACGTCCTGATCGTGGCCGGGATGCTCGTCGGCGCGTCCGGGACGCTGCTCACGCTGATGATGGGCCGCGCGATGAACCGCTCGATCGCGAATGTGCTGTTCGGCGCGTTCGGCCAGATCGCCGCGGGCGCCGGCGCCGTGTCCGGCACGGACGGGGCGGTGCGGCCGACCACCGCCGACGACGTCGCCGTGATGCTCGGCTACGCGCAGAAAGTGGTGATCGTGCCGGGCTACGGCATGGCGGTTGCGCAGGCGCAGCACGACGTGCGCGCGCTCGCCGACCTGCTCGAGCAGCGCGGCGTCGAGGTGACGTACGCGATCCATCCGGTTGCGGGCCGCATGCCGGGACATATGAACGTGCTGCTCGCAGAGGCGAACGTCCCCTACCCCGCGCTGAAGGAGATGGACGAGGCGAACGGTGAGTTCGGACGCACGGACGTGTCGCTCGTGATCGGCGCGAACGACGTCGTGAATCCCGACGCGCGCAACAACCAGGGCAGTCCGATCTACGGCATGCCGATCCTGAACGTCGACCAGTCGAAGGCGGTCGTCGTGCTCAAGCGCTCGATGAACCCCGGCTTCGCCGGGATCGACAATCCGCTCTTCGTCGAGCCGAACACGATGATGCTGTTCGGCGACGCCAAGGAGTCCGTCGCGAAGCTGACGGCAGCGGTCAAGGGCCTGTGAGCAGCGTTCCGGTTCTCGACGCCGCTGCGGTGTATCGCGCGGTGTCGCCCGAGCGCGCGGTGGAAGCGGTGCGCGATGCGTTCGTCGCGCACGCGCGCGGCGAGTGGTCGATGCCGCCGAAGGTGTACGTCACGAACTATCCGGCCGGCGACTTCCGCGCGATGCCGGCGCTCGGCGGTGGCTACGCGCTGCTCAAGTGGATCACGTCCTTCCCGGGTAACCCGGCGCACGGGCTGCCGACGGTGACGGGCGTCGTCCTCGTCTCCGACGCGGCGAACGGTCAGCTGCGCGCGGTACTCGACGCGGCATCGGTGACCGCACTGCGGACCGGTGCCGCCGCGGTGCTCGCCGGCGAGGTGCTGGGCCGCGCGGACGCGAAGACGGCGTCGGTGGTCGGTGTCGGCGTGAACGGTCAGGCGGCGGCGCGCACGTTCCTCGCGCAGGGTCGCGCGGTTGCGTTGTGGGACGTCGATAGCGAGCGCGCGAGGTCGGTCGCTGCCGAGCTCGGCGCCGAGGTCGCGGGCTCACTCGACGAGGCGCTCGCAGCGGACCTGCTCGTCACGGTGACGCCCGGCCATTCGGTGCTGCTCGGAGACGGAACGCTCCGCCCCGGGCAGCACGTGTCGCTGATGGGCGCCGACGGCCCGGGCAAGGCGGAGGCGACCGACGGCGAGCTGCAGCGCGCGCGGCTCTACTGCGACGACTGGGAGCAGGCGTCGCACGGCGGTGAGCTTGCGCACGCGGTCGAAAGCGGGGTCGTGACACGCGCCGACGTGACCGCGATCGGCGACGTGCTGGCGGGAACGGCCCCGGGCCGGGAGAGCGACGACGAGATCACGATGTTCGACTCGACCGGGCTCGCGATCCAGGATCTCGCGATCGCGATCGCAGCAATCGCTGCCGTCGGCGACATGGATCTGCCGCGGCTCTCGCTCTAGGGTGCAGGGCGTGACCTGGCTCAGGCGGACAGGGCTCATCGGGGCGGCGCTGCTCGCGCTCGCGGGCGGCTCGGCGGCGCGCGCCCACGCGACGCACGTCACGCCGCTCTGCAAGTCCGGCTACTACAAGAACGTCGACGGCACGTGTGTCCACCGGCCGGTGAAGGCGAAGGCCGCACCCGCGGGCGCGACGGCGGAGTGCCGCGACGGGACGTACAGCTTCAGCAAGCACGCATCGGGGACGTGCTCCGGCCACCACGGCGTCGCTGTATGGATCCATCACCCGTAGCGCCGCCCCTGCGCTGCCGGCTCGGCCTCCATCGTTGGGTGCGCGTGCAGCAGACCGATCCGTCGCTCGCCGATCCGGACGCGAGTGCCGTCTGGGTCACGCGCTGCCGCGACTGCGGCCGCGAGCGGACGGGAGGCACGGTCGTCTCGCTGGCGCTCGTCGCGGTCGCGCTCGCGGCGAGCATCGTCTGCTTCATCGTCGTCTCGCCGTTCCTCGGCGCGGTGCTGCTGGTCGGCGCGGTCAGCGGGCTGAGGTGGTCGATGGGCCCCGCGATGTTCGAACGGGTGGCGCGCTGGCTGAGCTTCGGTCGCTGAGCTAGAGCGCCGCGCGCAGGCGGCGGTAGCCGATCGCGGCCGGCACGAGCGGCAGCCACAAGTTGAACACGCGATAGGCGAGCACCGCGAGCATTCCCGCCGCGAGCGGGAGGCTGACCCACAGCAGCGCGAACGGAAGAAGCGCCTCGACGACGCCGGCGCCGGCGAGCGGCAGCGTGCGCCGGCTCAGCGCGTAACCGGTGGCGTAGCCGACGATGAACGCCAGGATCGGCAGCGGCCGCCCGAGGAAGCCGTACAGGCACGCCCAGAGGCAGAACGCGTCGCCCGTCCAGTACATCGCCATCCCGAGCACGGCGAGGAAGCCCTGCCACGGCCGCGCGGCGATCGCCTTGAGGACGTCGAGCGCGTCGAGTGCGACACCCAGCATCCCGCGCCAGCCGTTCGCGCGCATGAACCGCTCGCGGTGCGGCATCAACGCGAGCGCGAGCAGGACGCCGGCCGGGACGCCGATCGCCCACGGCATCGTGAACCCGGACGAGATGCGCGAATGCTGGACGAGGAGCACGCAGGCCGCGGCGCACGTGACGGGCGCGAGGATGACGTACTCGAGCATGCCGAGCCCGAGCACCCGCTGGCGCGCGTGATGCTCGTTCTCGCAGTGGCCCTGCAGCATCTCGAAGTCGGCCGCGAACCCGCCGCGCGCGATGAACACGCCGAACCCGACGGCCACGACGGAGAGCGCGTGCCGGAAGTCGAGCTTCGGCGCGGGGTGCGCACCGGCGACCTCGCGGTAGGCGAGCGTGTAGCCGATGTACGCGGCCACCTCCCCCGCCACTGCGATCGGGAACCACTTCCAATCGGGCGTCCTGAGCAGGTCGCCGACCTTCTCGAAGCCGGCCGCCCACGCGACGCCGGCGAGCGCAGCGCAGGCGAGCGCCGCGCCGAGCGCGATGAACGACAGGACGTGCCGCTTGCCGTACTCCAGGTGATGGGCCCGCACGCCGGCGAGCAGCCTCACCACGAGGGGCACTCTCGGCTGTGGGGACTGCATCGATGATCGAACGAAGACGCGGGCCATGGCGGTGCGGTGCTACCTGCCTATCGGCCCTGCGGGACCCGACTTGACCCGAATTCAAGCGATTCGGACGGCGAGCCGCGCCGGGTCGAACACCTCCAGCTCGGGAGGCGCCTCCCCGAGCACCGCCCTCGCGACGAGCTCGCCGCAGGCGAGCCCGAGCGCGTTCCCGTGGCCGGAATACCCGCCTGCGACCCAGACGTGCTCCCGCCCCGGCACCGGGCCGACGAGCGGCACATGGTCCGGCGTCGTCCCCCAGATCCCGGCCCACCGATGGCTCACCTCGGGGCGGAAACCGACGAGCTCCTCGAGCAACCCGTCGAGCCGCGCCTGGATCGCAGCGGTGGGCTCCATCACGTCCGTGTCCTCGGTGGCGAACGATGCGTCGCGCTGACCGCCGAGCACGAGCCGCCGGTCGGGCAGCTGCTGCCAGTAGTCGTAGCCGCCGCGCGCGTAGTGCGGACGGGCGTAGATGAGCTCGGGGAGCGGCTCGGTGGCGAGCACCTGGCCTCGCGTGGCGACGACGAGCGGCGCGAGCTCCGGCAGGACCGACGCGGTGAATCCGTCTCCGGCGACGACCACGGCGTCCGCGTCGAGGTCGGCGATCGAGACGGACTCGCCTTCGCGAATCTCGGCGCCTGCCTCGGCTGCGTGGCCCGCCAGCCGGCGCACCCAGCGCGCCGGCTGGATCGCACCGTCGTGCGGATGGAGGATCGCGCCGCGCGCGAGCCGGTCGAGCGGCGGGTCGAGCTCGTCGACCCACTCGACCGCGAAGCCGTCGGCGCGCAGAGCGTCGTGCTCGCGGCGGAGCGCAGCGAGCTCGTCGCCGTCCCAGGCGAGGCGCAGGCTGCCGGAGCGCCGGAACGCGTCGCCCGCCAGCTCCTCCATCCGGTCGAGCGACCGTTCCGTGAGCTCCATGACGAGGCGCGCGGAACCGGCGCCCAGCTGGGCGATTGCCTCGTCGTACGCCATCGCGGCGCCGCGCAGGGCGAAGCCTCCGTTGCGCCCGCTGGCGCCTCCCGCGATCTCACGCGCCTCGTAGAGGCGGACGCGCACGCCGCGCTCGGCCAGTGTGAGCGCGCAGGAGCAGCCGGTGACGCCGCCCCCGATGACCGCCACCTCTGCGCGGCCGGCGAACGTCCGCCGAGGCAGAGGCAGGTGGGGCTCGGCAAGCCAGTACGACGACACCGCCACGGCGCGAGCGTACCGGCGGCTCTTCCCTTTGCCTGTTGACTGGAGTATGGTCACGTGGCAGATGCCACGAGCGCCGGTCGATCCTCCCGACGCGCCTCGCGTCCTCCACGTGACGACGCCGTTCATGACCGGACCGGACGTGACCGCAGCGCAGCAGGCACTCGCCACGAACCAGTACGGGACGTTCTTCACCGGCGAGGTCGACGGGTCGTACGGGCCGCTCACCGCGCAGGCGACCTACCGCGCGAAGTACTGGCTCGGCTACCCGCTCAAGCAGTGCGACCAGATGTACGGGCCTGTCCTCGCCGCGTACCTCGTCGGCACGAAGGAGCTGCCGGCTGCCAACCTGGTGCGGCGCGAGCAGCGGCAGACGCCGCACGAACCACTGCGCGCGCTCGCGCTTGCAAAGGCCAAGACGCAGCTCGGTGTGAAGGAGAGCCCACCGACGTCCAACCGGGTCGCGTTCTCCGAGTGGTACGGCGTGATCGGACCGTGGTGCGCGATGTTCGCATCGTGGTGCTACGTCGAGTCCGGCAGCAAGACCTTCGCTCAAGGCAAGGACTACTCGTACGTGCCCTACATCGTCGGTGACGCGAGGGCGGGGAAGAACAACCTCACGGTCACCACCGACCCCCAACCTGGCGATCTCGTCTGTTACGACTGGGATCACGACGGGGTCGCCGATCACGTCGGCCTCTTCAACGCGTGGATCAGCCTGCCCGCCGGCACGTTCGAGGCGGTCGAGGGCAACACGTCCGTCGGCAACGACAGCGACGGCGGCGAAGTGATGCTGCGGACCGACCGCAACCGCTCCGAAGTGATCGCGTTCGTGCACGTCGGCGCCTAGCTCCGCACCGACTCGCGGTACACGCCGTCCACCTCGTGCACGAGGCCGAGCAGCTCGAGGTGCGCGAGCGCCGCTGCGACGTCGGCCGCGGCGCGGCCGACACGGCGCGAGAGCTCGTCGACGCCCGCCGGCGCGTCGGCGACCGCAGCGCGCACGCGTGCGAGGCGGTCGTCGAGCGCGACGGGTTCCGCGGGCGCGGGCTCGATGCCGAGCGCCGAGAGAACGTCTCCGACACAGGTGACCGGAGTCGCGCCGAGCCGCAGGAGGGCGTTCGTGCCGGCGGAGAGCTGGGAGGTGATCTCGCCGGGCACCGCGAAGACCTCGCGGCCTTCGTCGAGCGCCAGATCGGCCGTGATCAGCGCGCCGCTCCGCTCACGCGCCTCGACGACCACCGTGGCCTCGGCGAGCCCCGCGACGATGCGGTTGCGCGCAGGAAATCGCCACGGCGCGGGTTCGACGCCCGGCGCATACTCGGACACGATCAGCCCGCGCTGTGCGATCGCCGCGGCGAGCGAGGCATGCGCACGCGGGTAGTCGCGGTCGATGCCGCAGCCGAGCACGGCAACCGTCTCGCCCGCGTCGAGCGCGCCGCGATGAGCCGCGCCGTCGACGCCGCGCGCCAGGCCCGACACGACCACCACCCCGGCGGCGGCGAGCTCCCGTCCGAAGGCAAGCGCGACCGCCGTGCCGTACGGGGAGCACGAGCGGGCGCCGACGATCGCGACGCACGGGCGGTCGAGAAGGGCGAGCGGCGCCGCTCCGCGCACGAAGAGGCCGGGCGGCGGGTCGTGGATTGCTCGCAGCCGCGGCGGAAATCCGGGATCGCTGCGGGCGACCCAGCGCAGCCCGCGCGCCGTGAGCTCGCGCCGGAACGTCGCCTCGTCGAAGCTCGCGCGAAAGCGGGCGAAGCGCGCCGACCGGGGCTCGTCGAGCACGTGCGCGCCCGTTTCCGCTGCGAACATGGCGACCGCGAGCTCGCTCATATCCGCTTCGGCGCCGGCAACGCCGTCACCTCCGCTCGTTTGACGGCTCCGTCGAGCCGACGCCTCATTCGGTCAGCTCCGCCGGCGGCCGATAGGAGAGCGCCTCGGCGACGTGCTCCGCCTGCACGTCGTCGGCGGCCGCGAGCGCCGCGATGGTCCCCGCGACACGGGCGACCCGCGCGCGACCGCGGCCCGAGAGCGGCAGCCGCTCGACCGCGCGCGTGAGCAGCGCGTCTGCCTGATCGGTGCGGCGCGGCGGGCTTTCTCGCAACCGGCAGCGCGCTGCGAGGACGCGTTCGCGAACGGCGGCGGAACGCTCACCCGGCCCGCCCGCAAGCTCTTCGCCGCGCGTCCTCGGCATCGTGAGCAGCAGGTCGAACCGGTCGAGCAGCGCACGCGAGAGCTTCTCGCGGTAGCGGTGGATGCGCTCCGGTGTGCACGAGCACCGCGCCGCGCCGTCGCCGCGCGCGCCGCACGGACACAGGTTCATCGCGCCGACCAGCTGGAAGCGCGCCGGAAACACGGCCCGGCCCGCCACACGCGCGACGCTGACGACGCCATCTTCGAGCGGCTGGCGGAGCGCCTCGAGCACCGGCCGCTGGAACTCGGGCAGCTCGTCGAGAAAGAGCACCCCGCGGTGCGCAAGACTGGCCTCGCCCGGCCGAGGACCGCCCGAGCCGCCGCCGACGATCCCGGCGACCGACGTCGAGTGGTGGGGTGCGCGAAAGGGCGGCACGCGCACGAGCCCCGATCCCGGCGGCAGCACTCCCGTCACCGAGTGGATCCGCGTCACCTCGAGCGAGGCCTCGTCGTCCAGGAGCGGCAGGATCCCAGGCAGCCGGCGCGCGAGCATCGTCTTCCCGGTGCCGGGCGGCCCCGCAAGGAGCAGGTTGTGGCCGCCTGCCGCGGCGATCTCGAGCGCGCGGCGCGCGCGTTCCTGGCCGCGGACGTCGGCGAGGTCCGGGACGCCGGCGAGCGTCTCGAAGTCGTCGGCCGGTAACGGCACTTCGGGCGGGTCGCGTTCGCCGCGGAGGTACGCCACGACGTCGCCGAGGTGCCGCACCCCGACGGGCTCGATGCCCGCGAGGGCGACCTCCGGCGCCGACTCGAGCGCGCAGACGAGGTGGTCGAGTCCTGCGCGGCGGGCGCCCTCGGCGGCGACGAGCGCGCCCGGCACCGGTCGCAGCCGCCCGTCGAGACCGAGCTCGCCGAACGCCGCATGGCCTTCGAGCGCAGACAGCGGCACCTGGTAGGAGGCTGCAAGCACCGCCAGCGCGATCGGCAGGTCGAACCCCGAGCCCTCCTTGCGCAGGGACGCAGGCGCGAGGTTGATCGTGATGCGCGCGCCCGGCGGCCACTGGAGCTCGGCGGCCGAGACGCTCGAGCGGACACGCGCCTTCGCCTCCTGGCAGGCGCGGTCGGCGAGCCCGACGATCGCGAACGCCGGCAGGCCCTGCTGGATGTGCGCCTCGACCTCGACCCGGCGCGGATCGAGGCCGACGAGTGCGTGCGTGACGGTGCGAGCGAGCACGTTGCCACGCTAGACGACAACCTGTGGCGTGTCTGTGACACACCTGTGCCGAAAGCGTGATCATGCGTCCGTGGGCGCGGACTCACCGATCGATGAGGTGCCGTACATCCGCCAGCCGCTGGTGTTCCCCGCCCGCTACGCGCACGGCCCCGACTCGTCTCCTCGGCCGGACACCCCAAGCGGCGCGATCCGCGAATACGAGTGGGCTGACAGCCGCGTCTTCCCCGGCACGACGCGCCGCTACTGGGTGTATGTCCCCGCGCAGTACACGGAGAAGACGCCCGCGCCGCTGATGGTCTTCCAGGATGCCGCCTGGTACCTGAACCTCGACTTCGAGGTGCGGGCACCGGTCGTCCTGGACAACCTCATTCACAACGGCGAGATGCCGGCGACTGTCGTCGTCTTCGTCGAGCCGAGCGAGAACCGGAACGCCGAGTACGACGCCTTCAGCGACGCCTACGCGAGGTTCCTGATCGACGAGATCATCCCCGCGGTCCGCGCCGAGTACGCGATCACGGACGATCCCGACCAGTGGGCTGTCGCCGGCGGCAGTAGCGGCGGCAACTGCGCCTTCACCGCCGCGTGGTTCCGGCCCGACCGGTTCCGGCGCGTGTACTGCGCCCTGGGCAGCTTCGTCCAGATGCCGGGCGGCAATCCCTATCCCGAGCTGATCCGGGCGACGCCAACGAAGCCGTTGCGGATCTGGCTACAAGCGGCGACGCGGGATCTCCACTGGAACGAGCCGGAACACAACTGGCTCAGCGCCAACCTGCAAGTCGCGGCGGCCCTGGCGGAACGCGGATACGACTTTCGCCTCGTCGTCGGCGACGGCGGCCACGACGGCAACCACGGAGGCGTCCTGCTGCCCGACGCGCTTCGTTGGCTCTGGGCTGAGTAACGGTCAGCCGCGCTGCTCGAAGCGCAGCGTGACGAGCTCGCCTGCGTGGCGCACGTGCCTCGCCATCCGGTCGCGCGCGGCCGCGGCGTCGCGACGCTCGATCGCGTCCAGGATCTCCTCGTGCTCGTGCACGTTCTCGGCGAGCAGCTTGACGCTCTCGCCGAGCACGGTCCGCGTCAGGTCGCGCGGGAAGCTCCGGTGGAGATGCAGGAGCTGCGCGACGAGGACGTCGTTCGCCGCGCCGATCTGGATCGCCTGATGAAAGCCGTCGTTCGCCCGGCCCCAGCGCGCCGTCTCCGCTTCCGGGTCGAGGTCGACGCCGTCGCCGTTTCGCAGCTGGATCATCCGCTCGAGCGCCGCGCGGAACTCCCACTGCATGTCGTGGAGGACGTCGAGCTGATCCTGGTGGATGCGGCGCGCCGCGAGCTCGGCGGCCATGCCTTCGAGCTCCGCGCGCACCTCGTAGGCGTCGCGAATCTCACGCGCCGTCGGCGCGCGCACGAGCGCACCGCGATGGGGCCGCACCTCGACGAGACCGCTCGCCTGCAGCTTGCGGAGCGCCTCGCGGATCGGCGTGCGACTGACGCCGAACTCCTCGGCGAGCGCCGCCTGTCGCAGCCGTGTCCCCGACACGAGCTCACCGCTCAGCATTCGCGCCTGCAGGGTCGCGGCGAGCTTGTCGACGAGCGCCCGGCGCTCGTCGGCGACCTGGGTCACGCGGGCTGCTCCTTGGCCCGGGAGCCGTCGTAGATCAGCTTCAGCCCGACGATGCAGACGAACACGGCGAACACGATACGCAGGGTGGACGCCGGCAGCGCGAGGGCGAGCAGAGCACCTCCTACCGCCCCGACTGCACCGACGACGCCGAAGCGGAGCGCCAGCCCCGCATCGCCGACGCCCCGCCGGCGCAGGGTGAGCGTCCCCGCGAGCGCCGTCGGCAGGATCACGAGCAGCGACGTCGCCTGCGCCGCGTGCTGCGACAGGCCTGCGGCGAGCGTGAGGAACGGCACCATCAGCGTCCCGCCGCCGACCCCGAGCAGGCCCGACGCGACCCCCGCGACGACGCCGAACGCGACCAGCGCGACGTAGAGGGTGACGCCGCTCATCGATGCAGGAACAGGAGGACGGCGACGCCGACGAGGAAGACGCCGAAGACGACCTTGAGCAGCCGCTCGTCGATCCGCGCCAGCCAGCCGGCGCCGATCCGCGCGCCGACGACCGAGCCGGCGACGAGCGCGACCGCAGGACCGATCCGGACCTCGCCCGCGATCCCGTAGGTCGCGATGCCCGCGATGCTGATCGGGATGATCGCCCCGAGCGAGGCGGCGTGGGCCTCGCGCTGGCCGTACCGGGCCCAGAGCACGAGCAGCGGCACCATGACGATCCCGCCGCCGACGCCGAGCAGGCCCGAGAGGAGCCCGCCGAGGATGCCGATCGCGATCAGCTCACGGTCGATGCGCAGAAGCCCGGCACGGCCCCGGGCGCTACCGGAAGAGGCCTCGAGCGTCCGCATCAATCCGATGAGCCTAGCCGATTCGTATCCACTTGACCAGAAAGTGGATCCAACATAAGGTCCCGGCTCCGCCCCCCACGGTCCCGGCAATCCCCGTCGTCGAAAGGACGCACTGCGATGACCCGCACTCGCCTTCGGATCGCCCTCCTCGCGGGCGCTTCGATTGCGCTCCTTGCCGCCGCAGCCGCAACGGCGGCAATCCGCACCCATGGAGCGGCGGCCAAGAACGGAGGCACGCTCGTAGTCGGAATGTCGGCCGGCGAGCCCGACGCGCTCGATCCGACGCTCGCCCGTACCTTCTCCGGCCGCGAGGTCTTCCTGACCTTCTGCGAGAAGCTCTACGACCTGAATGCCAAGGCGCAGATCGTGCCGCAGCTGGCTTCGGCGCTGCCGACGATCTCGAAGGACAAGCTCACCTACACGATCCCGCTGCGCAAGGGGATCAAGTTCAACGACGGCACCCCGTTCAACGCAGCCGCCGTCGTCACCACCCTGAACCGCGACCTGACGCTGAAGGGGTCGGCCCGCGCGAGTGAGATCTCACCGATCTCGAGCGTGAGCGCCTCGGGCGCCTACACCGTCGTCATCCACCTGAAGTCGGCGTACTCGCCGCTCACGGCGCAGCTCGCAGACCGTGCGGGGATGATCATGTCGCCGAAGCAGCTCGCGAAGCTCGGCGCGAACTTCGCGCAGGACCCGATCTGCGTCGGCCCGTTCATGTACTCGAACCGTGTGGCAGGCGACAGCATCACCGTCGTCAAGTCGCCGTACTACTACGACAAGAAGGACGTCCATCTCGCGAAGATCGTGTTCAAGGTGGACAACGACACCGCCGCTGCTGCCGCCGCGCTCAAGGCCGGCGACCAGCAGGCGCTCGACGGGATCGACTCGACCCAGCTGCAGGGGATCGAGAGCGACTCGTCGCTCGGCATCATCAAGCAGACCTCGCTCGGCTACCAGGGCTTCACGATCAACATCGGCAACAAGAACGGCATCGACAAGCTGCCGTACTCGAACATCGGCACCGACCTCGCGAAGAGCTCGAGCCTTCGCAAGGCGTTCGAGGAGGCGATCAACCGCCAGACGATGAACAAGGTCGTCTTCGGCGGCACCGTCATGCCGGGCTGCACGCCGATCTCGCCGGCGAGCGCGTACTTCGACAAGACGATCAAGTGCACGCCGTACGACCCGGCCGATGCGAAGAAGCTCGTCGCGGCCTCGGGGATCTCGAACCCGACCGTCAACCTGATGGTGCCGACCGGCACCGCAGCACTCCGTCTCGCGCAGTTCATCCAGGCGGAGGAGAAGGCCGTCGGAATCACCGTCAACATCCAGTCGACCGACTTCGTGACGTCGCTCGACAAGGAAGAAGACGGCACGTTCGACACGTACCTGATCGGCTGGTCGGGCCGCATCGACCCGGACGGCAACATCTACGCGTTCGCCGAGACGAGCGGTACCGAGAACGGCAGCGGTTACTCGAACCCGCGGCTCGACTACGTGCTCAACAACGCTCGGAAGTCGGCGACACAGAAGTCGCGGATGACGCTGTACCACGTCGCCGAGCAGATCATCGAGAACGACCGGCCGTTGATCTACCTCTACTACCCGGTCACGCGCGCCGGTGTCTCGAAGCAGGTGACCGGCGTGAAGATGTACCCGGACACTCTGCTGCGCGTCGCCTTCGCGCAGTTCAAGTAAGGCGATCGATCGACGATGGGCGGCTTTCTCCTTCGCAAGGTGGGAGCCGCCCTCGTCGTGCTCCTGCTTGCGAGCGTCCTCGTCTTCCTCGGCGTCCGCGCGATCCCGGGCGACCCGGCGATCGCGCTCGGCGCCGAGAACCGCGACCCGGCGGTGCTCGCGGCGATCCGGCACAAGTACCTGCTCGACCGGCCGCTGCCGGTGCAGTACGCGCACTGGGTCTGGCTGGCGCTGCACGGCGATCTCGGCACCGACCAGCGCGACCTCCCGGTCGCACACACGATCGTCACGCGGCTTCCCATCACCCTCGAGCTCGCGATCCTGAGCATGCTCCTCGCGATCGCGATCGGCATTCCGGCGGGGGTGATCGCCGCGACCCGGCGCGGCAAGCCGAGCGACTACGCAGTCACGACGAGCGCCCTCGTCGGGCTGTCCGTGCCGCACTTCTGGCTCGGCCTGCTGTTCATCGTCTGGTTCGCCGTCGACCTGCACTGGTTACCGGCGAGCGGGTACGTGACGGTGCACCACCCCGTCGCGAACCTCGAACACATGCTGATGCCGTGTGTCGTCCTCGCGACGGGGCTCGCGGCGATCCTGATGCGGCAGATGCGCTCGTCGATGCTGACGTCGCTCGGCGCCGACTACGTGCGGACCGCGCGCGCCAAGGGATTGAGCGAGCGGTCGGTGATCTGGCGCCACGCACTCCGGAACAGCCTGATCACCGTCACGACGGTGATCGGCCTGCAGCTCGGCGGTCTCATCTCCGGCGTCGTCGTCACCGAGACGATCTTCGGCATCGCCGGCTTCGGCGAGCTGACGGTCGAAGCCGTGAACCAGCGCGACTACACGCTGATCCAGGGCGTCGTGCTCGTCGCCGCGGCGGGATACGTCGTCGTGAACCTCGCCGTCGACATCGTGTACTCGCTCCTCAACCCACGCATCCGCGCCGCCGGAGCACGCTCGTGAGCACCGTCGACGCAACCGCCCTGACGAGCCCGCGCGCCCGCCGGCGCGTGCTGCTGCGCAAACGGTTCCTGCGCCGGCCGATGGCGGTCGGAGGCCTCGTCGTCGTCGTCGTGCTCGTCGTCGTGGCGGCGCTCGCCCCGTGGGTGGCGCCGTACGGCTCGGGAGCGACCGATTTCACGTCGATCCTCTCGCACCCGTCGTCGAAGCACCTGCTCGGGACCGACGAGCTCGGGCGGGACGAGCTGTCGCGCCTGATCTGGGGAGCGCGAGCGTCGATGCAGGCCGGCTTCCTCGCGACCGTGCTCGCGATGATCGTCGCCGTGCCGATCGGGATGGTCGCGGGCTACTACCGCGGCTGGGTCGACACGGTGATCGCCCGCCTCACGGACGTCTTGCTCGCCTTCCCGTTCCTGATCCTGGCCGTCGGCCTCGCCGCGATCCTCGGGCCGTCGCTGAAGAACGCGACGCTCGCGCTCGGGATCGCGTCCATGCCCGGGCTCATCCGCATCGCCCGAGGCGAGACGCTGTCGCTGCGCGAAGAGGACTTCGTCCCCGCCGCGATCGCAAACGGAGCGAACGACGCGACGATCATCTTCCGCCACATCCTCCCGAACATGACGAGCACGCTGCTCGTGCAGGCGACGCTCACGATTCCCGGCGCGATCATCGGCGAGGCGGTCCTGTCGTTCCTCGGCCTCGGTGTGCAGCCGCCGACGCCGTCCTGGGGGGTGATGCTGCAGGACGCGCAGTCGTACCTCTCGCAGGACTCGTGGCTCGCCGTCTATCCCGGGCTCGCGATCGTCATCGCGTCGCTCTCGTTCAACGTGCTCGGCGACGGGCTGCGCGACATCTTCGACCCGCGGACGACGCGTTGATGGCGGAACCGCTGCTCGACGTAAGAGACCTTTCGGTCCGGTTCGACACCGACGACGGCCCCGTGCACGCGGTCGACAAGCTGTCGTTCTCGCTCGGCCAGGGCGAGGTGCTCGGCATCGTCGGCGAGTCGGGCTGCGGCAAGAGCGTCACCTGCATGTCGCTCGTGCGTCTCCTGCCGGAGACCGCCGTGATCAGCGGCAGCGCGGTGTTCGACGGCGTCGACCTGCTCGCACTGCCGATGCGGAAGCTGCGCGCGATCCGTGGCCGCGACATCTCCTTCGTCTTCCAGGAACCGATGACGTCGCTCAACCCGGTCTTCCGCATCGGCCGTCAGATCGGGGAAGTGCTGACGCGTCACCTCGGTCTGTCGCGCGGCGATGCGCGCAAGCGCACGATCGAGCTGCTCGACCTCGTCCGCATCCCCTCGCCGGAGCGGCGGATCGACGAGTATCCGCACCAGCTCTCAGGCGGCATGCGGCAGCGCGTGATGATCGCGATGGCGCTCGCGTGCAACCCGCGAGTGCTGGTCGCCGACGAGCCGACGACCGCGCTCGACGTGACGATCCAGGCCGGCGTGCTCGATCTCATGCGCGACGTGCGGGAGCGGCTTGGCACCTCGATCGTCCTGATCACGCACAACCTGGGCGTCGTCGCCGACATCGCCGACCGCGTCGTGGTCATGTACGCGGGGCGCAAGGCGGAAGAAGCGCCGGTCGGCGATCTCTACGCGGCGCCGCAGCATCCATACACGATCGGTCTGCTCGGCGCGATCCCCCGGCCGTACGACGGCGCCGGTGAGCGGCCGCGGCTGCGCGAGATCCCGGGACGCGTCCCGTCGCTGCGCGAGCTGCCGACGATGTGCGCGTTTGCGGATCGTTGCCCGCGAGCCGACGAGCTCTCGCGGTCCCAGGTGCCCGAGCTTCGACAGGTGCGGCCCGACCATCTGGTGGCGTGTTTCCATCCGGGGCCCGAATGAGCGAGCCGAGCCCTTTCGCGCTCGAGGTGCGCAACCTCGTGAAGCACTACCGCGTCGGCGGCGGCATCGCCGGCGGCGGCTCGGTCGTCCACGCGGTCGACGACGTCTCGTTCGAGGTGCGCAACGGTGAGCTGCTCGGGCTCGTCGGCGAATCGGGCAGCGGCAAGTCGACCGTCGCGAACTGCGTGATGCGCCTCACCGAGCCGACGAGCGGCGAGATCCTTTTGCGCGGCACGGACATCACGCACCTCTCGCGCCGCGGCCTGCGGCCGCTGCGGCGCGAGCTGCACATGGTCTTCCAGGATCCGTACTCGTCGCTCAACCCGCGCATGTCGTGCGGCGCGATCGTCGGCGAGCCGCTGCGGCTGCACGGGATCGCGAAGGGCCGCGAGCTACGCACACGCGTCGAGGAGTTCTTCGACCTGGTCGGTCTGCGCTCGGAGCTCCGCTACCGCTATCCGCACGAGCTGTCCGGCGGGCAGCGGCAGCGCGTCGGGCTCGCACGCGCGCTGATCCTCAAGCCGAGCGTGCTGATCGCCGACGAGCCGGTCTCGGCACTCGACGTGTCGGTCCAGGCGTCGATCCTCAACCTGCTTCGCGACCTGCAGCGCGAGATGGGCTTCTCGTGCCTCTTCATCACGCACGACCTGGCGACGGTGGAGTTCCTCTGCGACCGCGTGGCGGTGATGTACCTCGGCAAGCTCGTCGAGCTCGCGCCGCGGGACGAGCTCTTCCGGAGCCCGCAGCACCCGTACACGCAGGCGCTGCTCTCGGCCGCCGTCGTGCCCGATCCGGAGGAGCAGCGCTCCCGCAAGCGCACGGTGCTCGAGGGAGACGTGCCGAGCCCGCTCGCGCCGCCGTCCGGCTGCCGCTTCCACACGCGCTGCCCGCTGGAGCCGCGCTCGGCGCCCCAATCGAGCGACGAGGAGCCGCCGCTGAGGGAGTTCGCAAGCGGACACTTCGTCGCGTGCCATCTCGTCGCGCCGGGACGGCCGGCGCCGCGCATCGCCGAGGAAGCGGTCAAGATCGGCTGATGGCCTTCACGACGCGTCCCGAGCTCCGCGGTACCTTCGGCATGGTCGCCTCGACGCACTGGCTCGCCTCCGCAGCGGGTATGGCCGTGCTCGAGCAGGGCGGCAACGCCTTCGACGCCGCAGTCGCGGCCGGCTTCACGCTGCAGGTGGTCGAGCCGCACCTGAACGGGCCGGGCGGCGACCTCCCCGCGCTCGTCTGGCCTGCCGGCGGCGAGCCCGTCGTGCTCTGCGCGCAGGGACCGGCGCCGCAGGCGGCGACGATCGCGCACTACCGCGACGAGCTCGGTCTCCGCCTCATCCCCGGCACGGGCCCGCTGGCCGCGGTCGTTCCGGGTGCGTTCGGCGGCTGGCTCGCTCTGCTGCGCGACTACGGGACGTTCAGCCTCCGCGACGTTCTCAGCTATGCGACCGGCTACGCCGACGAGGGCTACCCGATGCTCGAGCAGATCGCCGGCGCGATTCGCAGCGTCGAGCAGCTCTTCCGCGACGACTGGACGACGTCGGCCGACGTCTACCTCCCGGTGAGCGAGGCCGGCGTGCTCGCTCGCAACCGTGCGCTCGCAGCGACGTACCGCCGGATCGTCGAGGAGGCGGAAGCGCGATCGGCGAATCGCGAGGAGCAGATCGAAGCGGCCCACGAATGCTGGTACCGCGGCTTCGTCGCCGAGGCGATCGTGCGCTTCTCCGAGCAGGC
>Ga0070741_10007679_pt1 | contig 22130 bp, 22 predicted proteins | sample Coa_R1_4_FD_66440 | JGI IMG/M metagenome (GOLD analysis project Ga0070741, IMG submission 66440) | Surface soil microbial communities from Centralia Pennsylvania, which are recovering from an underground coalmine fire - Coalmine... | ecosystem: Environmental > Terrestrial > Soil > Unclassified ... | reverse complement strand
CATATTCCAGCGCTAAATAGCTCGTATATATTGCACTTTGTCATCCCGGGCTGAGCCAGCCATGCCATCTGCCTTCGCGGCACTTTCCCAGCGCATCCGATCGTTCTCGCTGTCGATCGGGCAGATGACCTTTGGCAGTTTCCTGCTGTTGCTCGCCGTCATCACCGCGACCGGCATGGCCAGCGTCATCGCCATCCGCCACATCGATACGACCTTTGGCGAGCTGCGGCGGCTGCAGGACGTCGGCGACCTCGCGGAAGAAATCGACCGCCGCATGAACGAGCTGCGGCTTGCGGCGCGCGACTTTGTCACCGATCCCGGCGCGCAGTCGGACCGGGTGGTCCAGGTCGCGACCGAGCTCGGCGACCTCCTGAAGAAGACGCGGCTCGAGCTCGCGCCCGAGCAGCAGGACATGATCGACGGCGTGTCGAAGCGTCTTGCCAATTATCTCGACGGCATCGAGCAGGTCTCCGCCCTGATATCGCGCCGCGCCAGGTTGCTGGCAGCGTTGCCGCCGGTCCGCACCCGCTTCGAGTCGGCGGTCGCGGCAGCGAATGCGCAAGGCAAGGCGGCGGAGCTGTTGCGCGCGCAGAACGGCGTCGCTGCCGCCCTGCTCGGCAACGACCCCGCCAGCGCGGGCGAGGCGGCCGTCCGGATGCGCGCGCTCACGACCGACGATCCCGATCTGCGCGCAGCGACCGATGCCTATGCCGACGCCGTCACTTCGATTGCCGGCACCGAAAGCGAGATCGCCAAGCTCGACAAGGACGTGCTCGGCGCCGAGGGGCGCCTGATCGGACGCGTGACCGAGCTGTTGCGGGAGGTGAGCGCGCGGCGCGGACGGGTGCTGGCGCGCGACTTCGCCCGCACGCTCACCGAGGCGAAATGGCAGAGCATCATGCTTTCGACGCTCGGCGTGCTGGTCGGCACCTTTGCGGCTTCGTTCGTGGTGCGCCGCACGGTACGGCCGCTGACCGCGATCGCCGGCGCGATCCGTGCGCTGGCCGCGGGCAGGAAGGAAACCTTGATTCCGGGCACCGCCGTCAACAACGAGATCGGCGACATCGCGCGCGCCGCCGAAGTGTTCCGCCGCACGCTGGTCGATGCCGACAGCGCGCGTGAAGCGGCGGTGCGGGCGCTGGCCGAGCAGCGGCTCGCGGAAGAGAGTTACCGCAAACTGTTCGAGGCCTCCGTCGACGGCATTTATGTCACGACGCCGGCCGGCGCGTTGCTCAACGCCAATCCGGCGCTGGCACGCATCATGGGATATGACACGCCGGAGCAGCTGATCGGCAGCATCGTCGACGTCACCGAGAGCGTCTATGTGAACCCGGCCGCGCGCGAGGAATTCCAGCGCCTGATGCAGCGCGACGGCGTGGTGCGCGACTTCGAATACCAGGTGAAACAGCGCGGCGGCGACATCCTCTGGCTTTCCGACAGCGCCACCGTGGTGCGTGACGACAACGGCGCGATCGCCCGCTACGAGGGAACGGTGCGCGACATCACGGTCCAGAAGCGCGCTGAAGACGCGATCGCCGAAGGCCGGAGATTGCTGCAACAGGTCATCGACACCGTGCCCGCCGTCATCAACGTCAAGGACAAGAATCTGCGTTATGTGCTGATGAACCGCTACATGGCCGGCATTTTCGGCGTCGAGCCGCAGGATGCCATCGGCAAGACCACGAGCGACCTGATGTCGCGTTATGGCGCCCAGAAGACCGACGAGAACGACCAACGCGTGCTGAAGACGAAGGGAGAGCTCGGCTTCTACGAGGAGGAGTATCTCGATTCCGTCGGCAATCTGCGGCACTGGCTGGTCAACAAGCTGCCGCTGCTCGATGCCGAGGGCGAGATCGACAACATCGTCACCGTCGCGCTCGATATCGGCGAGCGCAAACGCGGCGAGCAGGAGATGCGCAAGGCGCGCGACGCCGCCGAGACTGCGCTGCGCAATCTGCGCGAGACCCAGGCTTCGCTGATCGAGGCGGAGAAGCTCGCCGCGCTCGGACGGCTGGTTGCCGGCGTCGCGCACGAGGTCAACAATCCCATCGGCATCAGCCTGACGGTTGCGTCCGCGCTGGAGCGCAAGACCTCGAATTTCGCCGCCGAGGTCGAGCGTGGCGACGTTCGCCGCTCCAGCCTCAACGACTATCTCGCGACCAGCCGCGACGCGTCCTCGCAGCTCGTCGCCAACCTCAATCGCGCCGCCGAGCTGATCCAGTCGTTCAAGCAGGTCGCCGCCGACCGCAACTATTCGGATCAGCGCAGCTTCGACCTCGCGGACCTGACCGAGCAGGTGGTGATGAGTCTGCGGCCCGGTCTGCGCAAGCATAATCTGACGCTGACGGTCGATTGCCAGCCGAACCTGACCATGAACAGTTATCCCGGCCCGTACGGCCAGGTGCTGACCAACCTGTTCCTCAATGCGGTGGCGCACGCGTTTCCCAACGGCGGACCCGGCACCATCCACATCCAGGCGCGCGAGTCCGGCCGGGACAATGTCGAGATCGTCTTCTCCGACAACGGTTGCGGCATGTCGCTCGATGTGAGGCGCCGCGCCTTCGATCCGTTCTTCACCACGCGCCGCGACCAGGGCGGCACCGGGCTCGGCCTGCACATCGTCTACAGCATCGTCACCAACCGGCTCGGCGGCCGGCTCGAGCTCGACTCGGTGGCCGGCGGCGGCACGCGCATCCAGATGATCCTGCCGCGGGTCGCGCCGCTGGAACTGGCCGCGGAGTAGGAAGGGAGAAAGAGACCGTCAGTCGATGTCGGCGAGCTTGTGCAGGGTTGCGCCGAAGATCTGGCTGGCCTTGCCGACCAGCGCGGTGCCGTTCATCGTCCCGCGGGTGTCGGTGAACGTGCCGGAGACGCCGATGCCGACCGGGGCAGGCCCGCCGAACAGCGGATTGTCATTGTCGCGCGGCGTGGTGTGGCGCTGCACCAGCACCTCGCCCTTGAAGGTGTTGTCCTTCACGGTGTAGCTGCCGGTGTAAAACAGGTAGGCGTCGCCGCCGACGATCTTGCCGTCGCGAAACACAATGACGCCACTGCCCTTGCCGACGCGCCCGTCCTGCAAGCTGACGTGGATCGAATACAGCCCGTTCTTCATAACGTCCCGCGCCGGCAGCCGTCGCCCAACGGCCACAGGTCATCTATTTATGCCAAACGGCGGTACGGCGCGCAACGCGGCAGGTTGGCCAAAAGCACGCTCGCAGGCTCTCTGCGAGCGATTCGCCAGACACGAAACGGCGAGCGAATCGCCCCGGCGCGGAAATTGGCCCGCCATATGCATGACTGTCCTTGCACCACGGGGTAGGTGCTGGAGCATGATGACATGAGCAACTGGATCGATTCCGGCGGCGATGCGCCGTGTCAGTTGTGTGACGCGTACCTCGGTGAGAGTTGGGCAACACGCAGCGCCATCCGCTCGCGGCTGCCGCTGCGATTGGTTTGTGCGTTGCTGCTGTCGGCGCTTTTGGCGCCATCCATGCACGCACGGGATCTGGACGGGCGATATGCCGCGCAGAACCCGGAGTTGCATCAATGGTTCGAAGGCCTGCGCAGCGGCAAGGGACCATGCTGTTCGGATGCCGACGGCAGCGCGGTCAGCGACGTCGATTGGGAAACGGCCGGCGGGCATTATCGGGTGCGCCTAGACGGCGTCTGGCTCGAGGTACCCGACGAGGCCGTCATCACTGAGCCGAACCGCATCGGCCGCGCCATGGTGTGGCCGATCAAGGGTTATCTCGGCACGTCGATCCGCTGCTTCATGCCGGGCAGCATGACGTAAAGGTCGCCGTACGGGTCGCTAGTGCATGATCCGGAAAAGTGTGCAGCGGTTTTCGGAAAAGATCATGCGCAAACAAGAATCCAGAGCGCGATGACGATTCATCCTAATCTCATCGCGCTCTAGCCGTATTTCTTGTCGCGCTCGAGCAGCTCGATGGAGATGCCCTGCGGCCCGCGGATGAAGCAGATGCGCACGCCTGGACGAATCGTGGTCGGCTCGCGGGTGAACTCGACGCCCTTGGCCCTGATTTCGGCCGCGACCGCGTCGATGTCCTTCACCGTCAGCCCGAAATGGTCGAGACCCTGGTAGGGCGTTGTCGGCGGCGCGTTGACGCCGTCGCCCGGCGCGACCGGGGCGATGAAGACGTTGGCGCCGCCGAGCTTGACGTCGATGCGGTTCGGACCCCGGATGATGACGCCGCCGAGGATGTCCTGTAGCCAAGTCGCGGTTGCCTCTGGATTCGGGCTGCGCAGATGGACATGATCCCAGGTGACGACCGGCATGGCTTGCTCTCCCGTTGCTGTGCGCTGCCGTTGGCGGCACCGCTTGGCCGCGATTGCGCGGCGGCCCGATGTTAGCGGCGACGTGCCGTCTGTGCCATCCCCTCGGCTTGCGGTAGCCCCCTCGCGACCCAAAATCGCCGGCTTCCGATGCAACTATTTCGGCGTCGGCGGAGTTAATCTGCGTGGCGCCCCGTTCCTGCGGCAGAGTGTCAGTAGCCGTGCGGTGCAGCGCCCGCGCGGCTTTTGTTTTGCGGTGAACGACGTCGAGGGCTTGGCAATGGCTGAGGAAGGCAAGTCGTGGTGGCGTCAATTCGGCCCGTTCGGCCGCGGCGATCTGGCGACGCAGGCCGCGGTGCTGCTTCCGGTGATGGCCATTGCGGTCCTGAGCGCATGGACCATGGGCGCCAGAGGGCAACCCGTCGAAAATGCGCCTCCCGTGCTCGCCGCGGTGCAAAACACCTCGCTGCTCAAACCAGAACCGACAGCGGTCGAGACCAATCCGCCGCCGACTGCGCAGGGCACGGCTGTTGCGCCGGGCGCATCACCCGTTGCCGCGGCGCCGGCCGCCGAACCTCCGCCGGTCGCCGGGCTGAAAATCGCCTCGCAATCCTGGCGACGCGGCGGGCTCGGCTCGAATGCGCTGTTCAATTTCACCCTGCGCAACACCAACGACTACGCGGTCGGCGACATCGAGGTCGCCTGCACCTTTACCCGGCGGGACGGTAGCCCGCTGACCGAGCGCAAGCGGATCATTCCCGATGCCGTGGTCAGCACGAAGAGCCGGAAGACCTTTGCCCGCGTCCATATCGGCTTCGTCAACGTCAATGCCGATAAAGCTAAATGTGCGCTGGTTGCGGCGAGTCGGCTTTAACCCTGCGGTCGCAAAAATGTGACCGGCGGCTTTGAACCAGCCCAAACCCTTCACGGACTTACCGCTAGATGCCCGCGTTTTTGGCGGGATAACGCGCGGGTTCAAGCGCGGGTGGAGCGGTAGAACACCATGCCATTGCTGCGATATTTCCTTTACGTCGGCGGAGCGCTGCTGTCGCTGATCCTCACTGCCAACCTCGTGCTGCCGCAGGCGCCCGTCCCGGGCACCCTGACCTCGGCCACTGAATTGCCGCCCGTCCGTATCCAGTCCGACCGGAAACTGCCGGAGCGGATCGTGTTCGACACCAGTTCCACGGTTGCAACCGCGCCGGTGCCGGTCCTGGCGCCGTCCAAGGTCGCGGCGGTCGTAGCTCCGGCCCCGGCCGTGACGGCCGAGATGTCGGCCAAGGCGCGCGTGCGCGAAGCGTTTGCCCAGCTTCCTGCCGACGAGGTCGTCGCCGAGCCGAAGATGGACCAGATGGCCCGCGTCGTGGTGCCCGCGCCGCAAATGTACAGGGTCAAGCAGGCGCCCAAGCGCGTTGCGGCCCCGCGGCCCTATGCGCCGCGTCCGCTGGCGATGGTTGCCCAGCAGCCCCATTTCGGCTTGTTCCAGACCTGGTAAACCGGCCTCTCCCAGGTAAGCGTTCACCCGCCATTCAGTCCGCCCATCTCAAGGTCCGCTCCCAATCGGGAGGGCGGCCCATGCGATTTCTCTTTGGCGCGATCACGGCAATTTTCACGCTCGGCCTCGCGCTCGCGGCGCTGGCGCAGTCCCCGCCGGCAAATCCGACGCCGCCACCCGTGCAGACCAACGACGCGCCCGCGGCGCCGGTCGCCGCGAGCAAGCTGTTTGCTTGTCAGACCGCGGTGAAGGGATTGCAGGGGCAGGAGCGGCAGGACCAGATGCAGCTGTGCCGCGCGCAGGCGCATCTCGACTGCCTGAAGCAGGCGATCGACCGGAAGATCGTCGGCTCGCAGCGGCGGGATTTTTTGCGGACATGCATGCAGCAGTAGCCGCGATCTGGTTGGAATCCGCGATAGAAGTCGCCTAGCAACTCTGATATCGGGTCAGCTCACGCGCTCGTAGCTCAGCTGGATAGAGCATCGGATTTCGATTCCGAGGGTCGGGAGTTCGAATCTCTCCGAGCGCGCCAGCACGCTAGAAGCAGGGATGGATCCCGCCCTGTCCGCGATAGGCGGCCGAACCCTGGTAGCAGTGGTTGGTGGACGGGCCGTCGTAATAGGCGAACGTGCCGGGCAGGTAGCCGGGGCCGTAATTGTGCCTGTAGCTGATGTGGTAGGGCAGTGGGTACCACTGCACATAGCCGTAATAGCTGACATAGCGGACGTAGTGCCATCGGTGATGGTGGTGGTAGCGCGCGTTCGCCAGGTTCGGCGCCAGCACGGCCGTGGACAGGACCACGGCGGCCAAAAGCTTCGACATCCTCATCTCGATTCTCCGCACTTCCCGCTAAAGCGACCCTATCCAAGACAAATTTGGTGTCAATCGGACCCGAGCGCGCGGTGAATAGGCGTCCCCGCGGGCCGCGGTGCCCCATTTTCGGCCTTTTCCGAATGCTTAACGGTTTCCCAAGACAACCCGGCGAAAGTTCGGTCGGCATCACAGGGTTTGGGGCTCCCGTTTTCCATGCGCATCGCGCCGCTCACATTGCTGGTCCTCGGCATCTTTGCCGCGACCCCGGCGCGCGCCGTCCTGCACATCACCCGCGACCACGGTGGCTACGTCGAGGAATACAAGGCCAAATACAAGCGCATCCGCGACAGCGGCGAGCGCGTGGTGATCGACGGCATCTGCAACTCGGCCTGCACGCTGGTGTTCGGCATCGTGCCGATGAACAAGATCTGCGTGACGCCGAAGGCGAGCATCGGCGTGCATCAGGCCTATTACGACAAGGCCTTCACCTTCGGCATCAAGGTGACCAGCGCGGACGGGACCTCCGACCTGATGTCCTATTATCCCGACCCGATGAAGGACTGGATCCGCCGCAACGGCGGGCTCACCACCGAGATGAAGAAGATCAAGAACGGTGAAGAGCTCTGGAAGATCGTCGATCCCTGTCCGGAGGAGTGGTGAGCAGCCCTTCGCGGCAGGCTCTCCATCCGCAATCAAAAACACCGACACGTTGGACTTGCTGAGCACGGCATGCGCGACGCTGCCGCAGTGACCGTCGCGCCGGACTTTGCCGCAGCCGAGAGCGCCGGATGGGTGGTGAGAGACGCGCAAATCGTCACGGAGCCGGACAATGATGGGAGGTCGGGTCACCATGCTTAGGAGTGCACTTTCAATGTCTTGGCGAGCCTTGTTCGCGCGGTGGACGACTTGACGCCAACCTTATCGTTAATGCGATCGTAAGCAAAAACCGGCAATCGTATCGTTTTTGGGGACCGACGCCGATGCGTGCGATTGGGAAGTTCCTGCCGTCCTTGAAGCTCCGGCTCGGCACCAAGGCGGTAATCTCGGCCGTGCTGCTGATCGGCGTCAACACGGCGCTGGTGGTGGGCGCGGCCTATTGGTCGCTCTCCAACGAGTTCGGAGACCGGGCGCTCCGCGACATCGAGGTCAATCTACGCGCGCTCACGATGGCCTTCGGCGAGACCTACAAGGACGCCAAGATCACGCTGAAGGACGGCGTCGTCAGCAAGGTCGAAATTCCCGCGATGCCCGACTTCAAGGACCACACGATCGTCGATCGCGCGGTTGGCTATGTCGGCGGCAACGCGACGCTGTTCGTTTATGACGACGCCACCAGCCAGTTCGTGCGCCGCACTACCAATGTAAAAAAGGAAAACGGCGATCGCGCCGTCGGCACCCAGCTCGCCGCCGACCATCCGGGACAGGCCATGCTGCGCCGGGGCGAGGCGTATAAGGGGCCGGCGACGCTGTTTGGCAAGAAGTTCATGACGGCGTATTTCCCGGTCTTGAATCCAGTCGGAAAGGTTGTCGGCATCATCTATGTCGGCCTCCCGATGGAGCAGTTCGACGCCATGCTCGCGCATGCGATCCAGATGATGGCGATGGCTGCCGCCGTCGCGGCGCTGCTCGTGCTCGTGCTGACCATGCTGATCGTCCGGCGCATCACCAGACCGCTGAGCTCGGTGACGGAGACGCTGACCGCTCTGGCAGACGGAAGACTTGACGTCGAGATCGATTGCGATGAGAGAGCAGACGAGATCGGCGAGATCGCGCGCACAGTCGCAGTCTTCAAGAGCAACGCCGCCGAACGCAAGCGGCTGCGCGAGCAGCAGGCCGCCGACGCCGCCGCGGTCAATGATCGCCGCAAGGCCGAATTGAAGAGTTTTGTCGACGAGTTCCAGACCAGCGTCGGCGGGATGATCGACAAGGTCATGAACTCCTCCGGCGATCTCGAACGCGTCGCGCGCCAGCTGACCGAAACCGCGCGCACCACCGCCGATCTGTCCGCACTATCGGCATCAGCCTCGGAGACCGCGTCCGAGCATGTCCGTGCCGCCGCCGCGGCATCCGACGAGCTCTCCAGCTCGATTTCGGAAATCAGCCGCCGGGTTCAGGAATCCAACGGCATTGCATCCGAGGCCGTGAAGCAGGCCGCCGCCACCGATCAACGCATCACCGAGCTCTCTGAAGCCGGCGCGCGGATCGGCGACGTGGTCAAGCTGATCACCACCATCGCCGAGCAGACCAATCTGCTGGCGCTCAATGCCACCATCGAGGCGGCGCGGGCAGGCGATGCCGGCCGCGGCTTTGCCGTGGTGGCGCAGGAGGTCAAGAGCCTCGCCGGCCAGACCGCGAAGGCGACGGAGGAGATTTCGAGCCAGATCGCCAACATGCAGCTGGCGACCCAGGAGTCGGTCGGCGCCATCAAGGCGATCGGCCAGACCATCGGGCGCATCAGCGGCATTGCCAATTCGATTTCGGCCGCGGTCGAGCAGCAGCGCGGGGCGACGCAGAACATCGCCGGGAGCGTGCGCGCGGCCGCGAGCGGTACCGCCGACGTCGCCGTCAACACCGGCGATGCCGCGAAGGGCGCACAGGAGACCGGGGAAACCTCGAGCCGGATGTTTGCCTCGGCCCAGGCGCTGTCGGGCGAAAGCCTGCGCCTGAAGTCCGAGGTCGAGAAGTTCCTCGACGGTGTGCGCGCTGCGTGAGATCCGTGCGCTGAAACCGGGAAGGGCGGCCGGCCGTAATTCCCTGCGAAAGAGCGTTGATCGCGGGAGAGTGCCATGAGCCGGCATCTGGCTCTCTATCTGACGACCCTGGTCGTGCTGACGATCCTCGACTACTTGTTCCTCGGCGTCCTCGCCAAAGGCTTCTTCGTCTCCGAGGTCGGCGACATGCTCGCCGAGGTGAGGCCCGTTCCCGCCGTGCTGTTCTACCTGATCTACGTCATCGGCGTGCTGATCTTCGTCAGCGGCAGCGCGGCGGGAAATTGGCGGCGCACGCTGCTCTCGGGCGCGCTGTTCGGCCTGTTCTGCTACGCGACCTTCGATCTGACCTGCCTCGCGCTGCTCAAGCACTGGAGCTGGGCGGTCGCAGCGCTCGATGTGTCCTGGGGCGCGGTCGTGACGGCGGTCTCGTCGACCGCCGGTCTGTTGATGGCGGATTGGCTGGCGCCGCGCGCCTAACCGTCATTGCGAGCGAAGCGAAGCAATCCATCCATCCGCTTGTGGCACTATGGATTGCTTCGTCGCTGCGCTCCTCGCAATGATGATGCCGAGAGACTGGCTACGCCGTCATCGTGGCTGCGGCACGATCCTGATATACGGCTTCGGCGACTTCCAGCCCTGCGGATAGGTCTGTTTCGCCTGCTCATCGCTGACCGAGCCGGAGATGATCACATCCTCGCCCTGCTTCCAGTCGGCAGGCGTCGAGACACTGTGTTTGGCTGTCAGCTGCAGCGAGTCGATCGAGCGCAGGATTTCCTGGAAATTGCGGCCGGTACTCATGGGATAGACCAGCACCAGCTTGATCTTCTTGTCGGGCCCGATGACGAAGACGTTGCGGACGGTCTGGTTGTCGGCGGGCGTGCGCTTCAGCGGATCGCCGGAGGTCGACGCGGGCAGCATGTCGTAGAGCTTGGAGACGTTGTAATCGGTGTCGCCGATCATCGGATAGTTCGGTGCGGCGCCCTGCGTCTCCTTGATGTCCTCGGCCCATTTCGAATGCCGGTCGACCGGATCGACGGAAAGCCCCATCAGCTTGACGCCCCGCTTGTCGAATTCCGGCTTCAGCCTGGCGAGCGCCCCGAGTTCGGTGGTGCAGACCGGAGTGAAATCCTTGGGATGCGAGAACAGCATCGCCCAGGAGTTACCGATCCAGTCGTGGAACTTGACTTTGCCCTCGGTGGTTTCAGCCTCGAAATCCGGGGCCACAGCGCCAATCGGAAGTGCCATGTTACAGCCTCATGTCATTCTAGTTACAGGACAATTTGCTTTTGCCAGTATACTGGGCAACAGCTTCCAAGTGAATGGGTAGAACGGCAAAGGGTAGATCATTCTCGCGAGGAAGGAACCCTAGCATTACCTTTTGATCCCCGTCGCTGCGACGAAAAAACCACAATGCCGGTAAAAGCGGGGATTGCCCCGATGTTGCCTTTTATGGCTTCCACTACGCCGGCCCGACCACGCGGTTCCCGAACCGGTTCGGGAATAAATGCGACCAATCAGCAACCATCTCGATATCTAACGATCACGGTTTCGAATCGTTAACCACCCGTTTACTCGCCACCGAAATGGTGGACCAGAACAAGAAACTGGAAGTGTGACTGCGACTATGTCTGCCCCGAAGCCCAAGGCTGCCGAAGCGATCGGCGTTCCCGAACCCATCTGCCGCAACACCGCTGCCCATGCGCTGACCATCGTGCGCGACGGCGTGCTGACCGGCGAGGGTCCCACCACCAGGGGCCGCGTGCATTTCTCCCGCGCGCTCGATGCCGATGACGCCGCCTGGTGCGCGCGCATCCTCACCGCAAAGGCAGTCGAGCATCAGCCCGTCAGCCGTGCCGAGGCCGAGGCGCTGTTTGCGATCAACGACGCTGCCTCCGAGCGCAGCGATGGCGGGCGTTTCGACGATTTGCTGGCGAAGGCGGTCGCCCATCACGCGGCTGCAGAGGCCGGGGTGAAGGTACCGCCGCGCACGGTCGCGCTGGCCCCCGACACCGACCTAGCGAGCTGGGCGCCCAATCACGCCACCCAGAACGCCGAAGTGCTGGAGTGGATTGCGAGCCAGATGCGCGGCAAGCCGCGCCGCAACCGCGCGCTGATGACGATGGTTGCGACTTTCCTCGGCGTCACGGCGCTGCCGCTTGCGCAGAAGCTGCCGAATGTGTTCGACATCGGGATGTGAGCGGCCTCCAAACGCGCTGAAATGATGACGGCGGGGCTATTTCCCCGCCGTTTTTTGTTTGCCGGTTTCGCTCTCGATCCCGACCGTGCGGCCGGGGAAGCCGGCGGCATCGAAGTAACGCTGCGCGCCGACGCGCTGGAAGTTCAGCACCGTGCGCAGGCCATTGGCCGCGGGCTCGGATTTGAGCACGTCAGAGGTCGTCTTCGGCGTGGCGCCGTTTGGCATCGCTTCGGTCATCACGCGGCCGATCAGCTTGCCATTGGCCTTCTGCGTCAAGCCAAGGATCTTCGCCGCGGTCGCGCCGACATCGGCGTTGCTGACCGGCAGGCCATCGACGTAGCCCGCCTTGAAGTCCGGCCCGATTGCCGCCATGAAATTCATGGTGTCGCCGCGTCCAAAACTGCCGTGCATGCCCTGACCCTGCCGCAGCACGGTATCGGCGACCTGGACCTGGCAGTTGGTCGGCACGTCGCAGCCTTCGACATAGGTGCGGAAGCTCACGACGATCGAAGGCGTCGGCGTCACCGCCGCACCCTTCATGTTGATGGCCGACATCGGCAGGGCGCCCGCGAATTTCCCGAGCCTGTCGTCGACGAAGATGCCGCTGACGTAGTCCTGTTCGAGCAGCGCCCTGATGGTGCGCCCGGCGAGCTTCTTGTCGTTGTTCGGCAGATAGATCAGGTCGGAACCGCCATTGGTTGCAACCACGAGATCGGGCTTTGCGGGATCCTTGCCGAGCACGCCATTGCCGGCCTTGGGATGCCTGCCTTCGCCGACCGCGGCGTTGTTGTCGTTGGGATCGAACAGCGGAAGCTCGAGCGCCTTCGCAAGGTCGAGCGCGAGGAAGCCCGTCGGCAGGAAATCCTTCGGCGTGTCGTCATAGGCGACCTTGGCCGAAGGGCTGGTGTTGCTCTGCTTGGAAATCGTCGAGAAGCCGTGGTCGGCCGATACGACGATGTCGGTGGTCGCAGCCAGGCCGAGATCGTCGAGCGCTTTGCGCAGCTGCGCGAGATTGTCGTCGGCGTTCTTGATGCCGGCCATCGAGGTCGGCCCGTTGATGCCCGGCGTCACCGTGTTGAGGCTATCGCCCTGATTGTGCTGGCTGCCATCAGGATCACGCGACCAGTACACTAGCACGAATGGCTTGTTGCGCGCCTTGAACATCGGCAGCACGACCTTGGAGGCGACGTCGGCCATGTAGGACTGCTGGGCGACGTTGGCGACGGTCGTACCCGGCATCTTGGCGTCACCAGTCTTGCCGTTGTCGCCGCGCCCGGGTGTTACCAAGGGCAGGCCAGCCTTGGTGATGGCCTCCTTCATCTCGTCCGACAGTGGGACGCCGGTTTTGCCGCCCGTGGAATCATCGATCACGATGGTGTTCTTGCCGCGGTCAGTGTGGTCGAAGATCAGGGTCGGGCCGAGCTTGCCGATTGCCGCGGTGGAAAAGCCCTCTGCGCGCGCCATCTTCAGGAGGGTTTCCTCGTTGAGGTAGTCGCCCTTGAAATGCTCATCGATGTCGCCAAGCACCGCGTCGTTTTCGAGGAAGGGCACGATCGTGCCGCCGGCGGGTGCGACCGGATAGGCGGTGTAGATCGTGTTGGAGAAGTCGCCGGTATCGCCGAAATAGTGGCCGGTTGCCATCGCCGACGCGTTGGCGGTGGTAAAGGTCGGAAACAACGAGTGCGAATTCCTGAAGTTCACGCCCTTGTCGCGGACATCGGCCATCGCCGGCGCCGATTCCGGCGTCACCTTCAGCGCGCGCAGGCCGTCGGGCACGAACAGGATCAGATTGTGCGGCGTGGCGTTCTGCGCGGAGGCGCTGGCCGCGGCAAAAGTGAACAGGCTTGCGGATAGCAGCAACATGGCGCGGCGCATGACGATCTCCCGGGACATAGACGGAATGGCGGCGCATGGCCGCGGCTCCTTAGTAGTTTCGCTATACGACAGTTTTGTTACAGCAGGCAGCGCCCTTGGCAGGGGTGTGAATATGCAAAAGTCAGCGCAGAGTCGAACGCTGTTCTGAAATCGCCTTGCGCAAAATGCGCGACAGCGATTCCACGGAGTAGGGCTTCTGAATCAGCTCGAAGCCGTGATAGGCATTCGCGGCCAGCACGTCGCTATAGCCGCTGGTCAGTACAACGGGCAGGCCGGGAAATCGCTCGCGGATGAGCCCGGCGAGCTCGACGCCGTTCATGCCGGGCATGATCACGTCCGAGAACACGAGATCGGTCGCGAACTCGTCTTCCGCAAGTATCGCGAGCGCGGCGTTGGCGTTCGCAACCCGTTTGACCGAATAGCCGAGGTCTTCGAGCAGTTCGGTGGAAAACTGCCCGACCTCTTCATTGTCTTCCACGACCAACACGCGATAGCCGCGCCCGGTCGCCGCAGGCTCGGCGCGGAGCACGGATGCTTCGCTGGCTGCGGCAGGCGCCGTCGCTTGCGGCAGGTAGATGGTGAAGGTCGCGCCCTTGCGGGGCGTGCTTTTGACCGCGATGTCGCCGCCGGATTGCCTGGCAAATCCGAACGCCTGGCTGAGGCCGAGCCCGGTGCCCTTGCCGACCTCCTTGGTGGTGAAGAAGGGCTCGAAAATCTTGTCGAGATTTTCCGGCGCAATGCCGCTGCCGGTATCGCCGACCGAGATCGCGATGAACTCGCCGCTTCGCGCCGGCTGGCCGCGCAAGGCGGGCAGCCTGTCGGCCTGGGTGACCGACATCGTCAGCCGGCCTTCGTCGTTCATGGCGTCGCGCGCATTGATGGCGAGATTGATCAATGCGGTCTCGAACTGCGCGACGTCGGCGATGGTGAAGCAACCGGGCGCCTCGATCGCGGCCGAGATCTCGATGCGTCCGCCGACCAGGGGACGGATCAACTGCACGACGTTGTCGACCTGCGCGCCGACATCGAACACTTCCGGTTTCAGCGGATGGCGGCGGGCGAAGGCAAGCAGCTGCGCGGTCAGTTTCGAGGCGCGCTCCACCGTCTCCGAAATCGCATCGACATAGCGGCGGCGCCGTTCTTCCGGCAGTTCCCTCCGGCGCAGGAAGTCGGTGGCGGAACGGATGATGGTCAGCAGGTTGTTGAAGTCGTGCGCGACGCCGCCAGTCAGTTGTCCCACGGCTTCCATCTTCTGCGCCTGCCGCAGCACCTCTTCGCTCTGGCGGCGCTCGGTGATGTCGACGGCCTCGGGCACGGCGCCGGCAACGCTGCCGTTTTGGTCGAATACCGGCCGCATCGCGAAGTCGAAATAGCGATCGCCGATCGGAAGATGCAACAGCATCTCGAGCCGCGCTTCCTCGCCGCCGAGCACGGCCTCGAATGCCTTGCGTACCGCCTCCGTCATTCCCGGAGTCGCGGCGAACCAGGGCGTGTCCCAGAACGGCTTGCCGATCACGTCGCTGCCGTCGGACTGGATGCCGGCCAGCGCAGTCTTGTTGGCATAAGTCAGCTTGCCGTCGAGATCGAGCAGGCCCTGATAGAGATGGCTGGTTTCGAAGATGGCGCGCATCCGCGCTTCGTTGGATTGCAGTTGCGTCGTGCGTTCGAGGATGCGCTGCTCCAACGTCTCGTTCAGCCCCCGGAGCTCGATTTCCGCTTGCTTGGCCGCGGTGACGTCATGGGCGACGCCGATGAAGCCGATGTGCTTGCCGGTCGGGTCCCAGCGCGGCTGCGATTCCGAGCGCAGCCAGTGCCATTCGTCGTCGGCGCCCTTGTAGCGCGCTTCCAGCACGAACGGTTTCAGCGAAGCCTCTCCGGCAATCTGCGCCTGCAGGATGCGCGGCAGGTCGTCCGGATGCAGCGCCTTGCGCCAATCGAACACGATGGCTTCCTCGAACGGAAGGCCGAGGAAATCGAGATAGGCCTGATTGGCGAACGAGCGCGTGCGATCGAGCTTGGTGACCCAGATCGGCACCGGCGCGCTGTCGGCGATCAGGCGGAAGCGCTCCTCGCTCTCGCGCAGAGTTTCGCGAGCCAATACCTGGTCGGTGACGTCGATATGCGCGCCTTCGAGCCGGAGCGCGCGACCGGACTCATCGCGCTCGAATTTGGCGATGACGCGAATCCACCTGATCTGACCATCGTTCGGCCTGATGATCCGGTATTCGGCGGCATAATCCTGGTCCGTTCCTTTGATGGCATCGAGGAAGTGCCGGACGGTTGCTTCGCGATCCTCGGGATGAATGCGGTTGACCCAGTCCTCGTGCGACTCGTGGGCGGCATCTGGTGGCAAGCCGTGGATTATCAAATATTCGGGCGAACGGCGGTTCTTGAAACCTTCGCGAAAATCGACCTCGACGCCGCCGACCCGCCCGATGCGCTGAATGCGCGCAAGTTCGGCCTCGCGTTGCTGCAAGGCGTGATGCGCGCGGTCGCGCTCGCGCGCGGTCTCTTCCAGATGCTGCCGCAGCCGTTCAGCCGCCTCGGCTTCCGGGAGCCTTTCGCTCGTGGTGATTGGGTCCGTCATTGACGCAGAACTCTCTGCACCGATCCTTCCACAGGCCAGACGCGTTGACTATTGGCCGGGTGTTCAAGGTCGATCCGGTTCCACGGGCGCCGGCGAGCGGAGCGGGAGCTACTTCCCGCAGGGCGGCAGCCGAAGCCAGAACGGAAAAAGAACGTTGGCGCCGACGCATTTTGCTGTAGACGCAATTGTGACGCCCCTTCCCGCATGCCAGATTGCGGGGCAGGAACCCGCCCGAGGCCGTAACCAAGAACATGTTCAAACGGATACTGATCGCAAACCGCGGCGAAATCGCCTGTCGCGTCATCAAGACCGCCCGCAAGATGGGAATTGCGACGGTCGCCGTCTATTCCGAGGCCGATCGCGACGCGCTGCATGTGGAGATGGCCGATGACGCCGTCTTCATCGGACCGCCGGCCGCGGCCGAGAGCTATCTCGTCATCGAGAAAATCGTCGAAGCCTGCAAGACAACCGGCGCCGAGGCCGTCCACCCCGGCTACGGCTTCCTGTCCGAGCGCGAGGCCTTTCCCCGCGCGCTGCAGAAGGCGGGGGTCGTCTTCATCGGTCCCAACGCGGGCGCGATCGCCGCCATGGGCGACAAGATCGAATCGAAGAAGGCGGCCGCGAAGGCCAAGGTCTCGACGGTGCCGGGCCATCTCGGCGTCATCGACGACGACAAGCACGCCGTGAAGATCGCCGACGAGATCGGCTACCCCGTGATGATCAAGGCCTCCGCAGGCGGCGGCGGCAAGGGCATGCGCATCGCCCATTCCAGGGCGGAGGTCGCCGAGGGTTTCAAGCTTGCCAAGGCCGAAGCGAAATCCTCCTTCGGCGACGACCGCGTCTTCATCGAGAAATTCATCGTCGATCCCCGCCACATCGAAATCCAGGTGCTCGGCGACAAGCATGGCAATGTGATCTATCTCGGCGAGCGCGAATGCTCGATCCAGCGCCGCAATCAGAAGGTCATCGAGGAGGCGCCGTCGCCGCTGCTCGACGAGACCACGCGCCGCAAGATGGGAGAGCAGGCGGTCGCGCTGGCCAAAGCCGTGAACTACGATTCCGCCGGCACGGTCGAGTTCGTCGCAGGCCAGGACAAGAGCTTCTATTTCCTGGAGATGAATACGCGGCTGCAGGTCGAGCATCCCGTCACCGAGCTTGTGACCGGCATCGATCTGGTCGAGCAGATGATCCGCGTCGCCGCCGGCGAGAAGCTGGCAATCGCCCAGAAAGACGTCACGTTGACCGGCTGGGCGGTGGAGTCGCGCGTCTATGCCGAGGATCCCTTCCGCAACTTCCTGCCCTCGATCGGGCGGCTGGTGAAATACCGCCCGCCGGCCGAGAGCAGCACGAATGGCATTACCGTGCGCAACGACACCGGCGTGCAGGAGGGCGGGGAGATTTCGATCTTCTACGACCCGATGATCGCGAAGCTCGTGACGCATGGGCCGTCGCGGGCGGCGGCCGTCGAGGCGCAGTCGACCGCGCTCGACGCCTTCTATGTCGACGGCATCCGCCACAACATTCCGTTCCTGTCGGCGCTGATGAACCATCCGCGCTGGCGCGAGGGCAGGCTGTCGACCGGCTTCATTGCGGAGGAGTTTCCGAAGGGTTTCTCGGCGCAGGCTCCGCAGGGCGAGATCGCGCGGCGGATTGCCGCCGTCGGTGCGGCGATCGACCATGTAATGGGTGAGCGCAAGCGGCAGATTTCGGGCCAGATGAACGGACGCCTCGTGCGGCGCGAGGGCCGCCGCGCGGTGTGGCTCGGCCGCGACGAGGTCATCCTCGATATCGCGCGCGAGGACGGCGGCATCGCCGTACGTTTCGCCGGCGCCGATGGTGCGATTGGCAATGCCCATCATCTGGTCTCGCCGTGGAAGCCCGGCGATCCCGTTTGGCAGGGCACCATCGATGGCCACATCGTTGCGGTACAGGTACGCGCGATTCCGAACGGCATTCGGCTCGCGCATCAGGGCGTCGAAGTGCCGGTCTATGTCTTCACCGAAGCGGAAGCGACGTCGGCGCGGCTGATGCCGGTCGTCACCGCGGCCGACACCGGCAAGAAGCTGCTGTGTCCGATGCCTGGGCTGGTGGTCTCGATCGCGGTGATCGAAGGGCAGGAGGTCAAGGCCGGCGAGACGCTCGCGGTGGTCGAAGCCATGAAGATGCAGAACGTGCTGCGCGCCGAGCGCGACGGCACTGTGAAGAAGATTCATGCGTCGGCCGGCGCGACGCTGGCGGTCGATGCGCTGATCCTCGAATTTGCGTGAGGCATTGCCATGTATCGCAAGCGTCGCGAAGCGTTGCGTTCCATCCTGCAGGGCGTTCGCTGCATCCGGCCCGGCTCGGTCTATGACGCGATCTCGATCCGGATCGCCGAGGATCTCGGCTTCGAGGTCGGCATGTTCGGCGGCTCGGTGGCCTCGCTTGCCGTGCTCGGCGATCCCGACATCGCGCTGATCACCCTGACCGAGCTTGCCGAGCAGATGCGGCGGATGTCGCGCGCCGCTCACCTGCCGGTGCTGGTCGACGCCGATCACGGCTATGGCAATGCGCTCAATGTCCGCCGCACCGTGCAGGAGCTCGATGCCGCCGGCGCCGGCGGACTCACGATCGAGGACACGCTGCTGCCGCAAAGCTTCGGGGAAAGGAAGACGCAGCTGATTTCCCTGGAGGAGGGTGTCGGCAAGATGAAGGCCGCACTCGACGGCCGCGGCGACCCCGCGCTCGTCATCCTGGCGCGCACGGGGGCAGCCTCCGTCACCTCGCTCGGCGATGCGATCGAGCGGGCGCGGGCCTATGAGGCGACCGGGGTCGACGGGTTGTTCTTCACGGGCATCAGGAGCCGCGCCGAGCTTGATGCGATCGCGCAAGCCACGCGGTTGCCGATCGTGCTCGGCGGCGCGCCGGAGGAGATGAGCGATCTCGACTATCTCCGCGAGCGGCGCGTGCGGATCGCGCTGCAGGGCCACGCGCCGATCGCGGCGGCAACGCAAGCTGTCTATGAAACCTTGAAGGCGCTGCATGAGGGAACACCGCCAAAAAACCTGAAAGGACTCGCATCGTCCGAGCTGACCGCACGTGTGACGCGTGACGCTGAGACGAAGCGGCTCGCAAGCGAGTTCCTTGGACTGAAGACGTGAGCAATGCGATCCTTCATGTGACGATCCGGGGCCGGGTGCAGGGCGTCGGCTACCGCGCCTGGATCGAGGACCGGGCGAGGGCGAGCCGGCTGGAGGGCTGGGTGCGCAACCGCCGCGACGGCAGCGTCGAGGCGGTGTTCGCCGGCCCGGCATCCGTCGTCGCCGAGATGATCGCGCATTGCCGCCACGGCCCGCCATCGGCGCGCGTCGAAGCGGTGCTGAACGAGCCGACCGGGCCGGAACTGCTGAAGATGCGGCCGGAAGGTGAGGGATTCTCGGTGCTGCCCACGATTTGACCTTCAGCGCGGCAGCTTCGCGATCGCCTGGCTCAATTGGTGGATCTCGTAGGGCTTGCGCAGGATCGGAAAATCGCCGCGCACGTCGGCGGCCGCATCGCTGTAGCCGGTCGCGAGCAGGATCGGCAAATCGGGCCGGATTTTCCGCAAGCGGCGGGCGAGATCGAGGCCGTCGATCTTGCCGGGCATCACGATGTCGGAGAATACCAGGTCGACATTGTCGCGCTCGATCTCGCGCAACGCTGCTTCCGCGTCGCCGACACGGCGCACGGTATAGCCAAGCTGTTCGAGGAGACTCGAGCTGACCGAGGCGACGTCCGGATTGTCCTCGACCAGCAACACGGTGCCGCTGCCGACCATTTCCGGGGCGTGCTCGTCCGCAAGCGGGCCGCTTCGTTCGCGCGGCAGCAGGATCGTGACCTTGGTGCCCTTGCCGAGTTCGCTCTCGACTTTCACGGAGCCGCCGGCCTGGTGTGCAAAACCGTGAACCTGGGAGAGCCCGAGGCCGGTGCCCTTGCCGACCGGCTTTGTCGTGAAGAAGGGGTCGAAGATTTTCGCCAGCACATCGGGCGCGATGCCGGTCCCGGTGTCGGCCACGCTGATCGCCACGAAGTCGCCCGCCTGATCGTGGCCCCTGGGCTGGCTGCCGGCGCAATTGCGTGCGGCAACGGTGACGGTGCCGCCACCCGGCATGGCGTCGCGCGCATTGATCACGAGATTGACCAGCGCCGTCTCGAGCTCGGAAACGTCGACCGCGACGGGCCACAGCTCGGAACCGAAATCGTAAGCCAGCTGCACCGCGCTGCCGGCACCGGTGTCGAGCACTTGGCGGATGGCATCGATCCGCTCGGCGACATCGACCGCCTGCGGGTTGACGCTTTGCCTGCGCGCGAAGGTGAGGAGCTGGCTGGTCAGTGCCGCGCCGCGCTTGGTCGCGGTGTCGATCGCCGACAGCGCGCGCTGCACCTTCGGGTCGTCGGTCGCGCTCCTTTTCAGGATGTGCAGGCTGCCGCTGATGACCATCAGCAGATTGTTGAAGTCGTGCGCCACGCCGCCGGTGAGCTGGCCGAGCGCGTCGAGCTTCTGCGCTTCGGCGAGGTGCTTCTGCATCTGTTCCAGCTTCAACTGCGCTTCGCGGCGCTCGGTCATGTCGCGGGTGATCTTGGCGAACCCCACGAGCTGGCCGTCCTCATAGATCGGATCGATGACGACGCTGGCCCAGAAGAACGTGCCGTCCTTGCGAACCCGCCAGCCGTCGTCCTCAAAGCGGCCGGTTTGACGCGCCGTCGCCAGCGCGCGCGCCGGCTTGCCGTTGGCGCGGTCCGTCTCGGTGTAGAAACGGGAGAAATGCTGGCCGAGGATTTCCTCTGGCGCGTAACCCTTGATGCGCTGGGCGCCGATGTTCCAGCTGGTCACGATCCCCGAGGGATCGAGCATGAACAGCGCATAGTCCGCGACACCTTCAACCAGAAGCCGGAAACTGCGTTCGCTCTCGAACAAATCCCTATGCTGCCGACTCTGCCGAACCATCAGGATAAACCCCGCCACGAACTTGAAAACGTCACAAACGGTAATTGGTTCCGTCATCCTTTGGCTTTGCACCGCGCCTCAGGCCACCGCCTTCGGCAGGTTGGCGGCGGGCCCGAAAATCTCCTCGAACGCGCCCCGCAGCGCGGTATCGACATCGGTCAGTCCAATGGGATGGCCAAGGTCGACCAGGCTGGTGACGCCGTACCTGACATCGGCGACCCCGCAGGGCACGATGGCCGAGAAGTGCGACAGGTCCGGCTCCACATTGATGGCGATGCCGTGGAACGACACCCAGCGTTTCAGCCGCACGCCGATCGCTGCGATCTTGTCCTCGCGGCCGGCGCCCTTGTCCGGCCGCCTGACCCAGACGCCGACACGGTCCTCCCGCCGCTCGCCTCGGATATTGAACGCGGCAAGCGTGCGAATGATCCATTCCTCCAGTGCCGCCACATAGGCCCGGACATCGGGCTGCCGCCGCTTCAGGTCCAGCATCGCATAGGCCACGCGCTGACCCGGCCCGTGATAGGTGAGCTGGCCGCCGCGGCCGCTCGCAAACAGGGGAAAGCGGGGGTCGAGCAGGTCGCTCTGCTTGCCCGATGTGCCCGATGTGTAGAGCGGGGGGTGTTCCAGCAGCCAGACCAGCTCACCGGCTTCCCCGGCCGCGATCGCGGCCACCCGCGCCTCCATGGCGGCCACCGCCTCGAGGTAATCGACCGGCCGGTCCGAAATGCGCCACTCGACCGGCCCGGGGGAAGAGGCCTTGAAGGTCGTCAGATCGAGGGTTTGCCGGTCGTTAACCATTGGATAACCATAACGTGGTGATCTCACAGGCAAATTATCAGTCCAGTTCGCGGTCCCGACAGTGCCAACGCTCGATAAAGTTGCCGTCGATCTCATGGTGGTGCTGGGCACCACCACGATGCCCATCCATCAGGTGCTGCGGCTGTCCCGCGGCGCCATCATCGAATTGGACGCCACCGAAGCCGACGAGGTCAAGGTGCTCGCCAACAACCTGCCGATCGCCAGCGGGGTGGTGCTGGTCGACCGCAATCGCATCGCAGTCGAGGTCAAGCAGATGCTGCCGAAATCGCCGGGCACGCGGTAGAGCCGTCGGACACACACCTCCGCAATCTCGCGACGCAGATCCGCCCGAGCTTTGCGAAAACCAGCGTCCCTCGAAACAGGTGGAGGGC
>Ga0070741_10007678_pt1 | contig 22132 bp, 21 predicted proteins | sample Coa_R1_4_FD_66440 | JGI IMG/M metagenome (GOLD analysis project Ga0070741, IMG submission 66440) | Surface soil microbial communities from Centralia Pennsylvania, which are recovering from an underground coalmine fire - Coalmine... | ecosystem: Environmental > Terrestrial > Soil > Unclassified ... | reverse complement strand
GCCATATCCCCGCCGCCGCCCGCGCCGCCCGGCTCCTCCCCCGGTGGCGGCGCCCCCGCCGGATCCCGCAATATCACCGTCGACCGCGCCGGCACCATCAGCGTCCCCGCCGGCACATCCACGTCATACGTCAACGTCTCCTGCGGCAAACTGCCGTCGCCGGCAACCACTCCCCCTCCCGACCACGCCGCTCGCTTCATCGGTGACGCCACCGTATACGCGAGCGCGCCGCTCGATGAATTCACCAGCGCGACGCCGCGCACGTAGTCGCGCGCGTACAGCCCGCCGCTCGCGCCGCCGGCGCCGGCCACTCGCAGCGACTCCAGATCGGACGGCGGCTCGGCGACGTAGCCGCCGAGATCGATCTCGTACTCGGGATACCACGTCAGATCGCCGTTTCCGAACATCACGTAGCTGGTGCCGTTTCGCAGCACGAAATAGCTGCCGATCAGAAACTCGCGGTCGGCCTGGCTCAGGCTCGTGCCGGCGGTGGTCACGTCGGCCATCCACACCTTGCCGGCGCCGGTCACGTAGCGGCAGATGCGGCGCGCCGACAGGTTCCAGTCGCCGGGCGACGCGGTCACCGCCTGCCAGTTCTCGGTGAACACGCCGTCGGTGCCGTCGAGGAACGCCGGCTCGTCGGTGCCGTCGACGAGCGCGTCGGGGTTCGGGATCACGAGGTAGCGCGGATGCTGCGCGGTGGGCGCGAACGCGGTGCGCATGGCGTCGAAGTACGCGCGCGCGCGCGGCTGCCACCAAGCGTCGAGGCCGGCGCGCGTGCCGTCGCCCGCGGGCACCGCCCACCACATCGCCGGCGAATAGTTGTACCAGGGCGGAAACGCGACATCGAGGAACACGCCGGTGGCATTGGCGCTGGGAAACGATTGCCATTGAAGCAAAGTATCGAACGTATAGCTGCGCCACTCCGTCGAGGAGATGTCCATCAGCCAATACGGATCGGGATAAGAGACGCGATTGGCGGTAGTACCGGGATTGGCGGAGTGTTGATATGCGTTTTCGCGGGTAATCGAATGCGCGGCCACGTAAGGCGTGAACGTGTCGGTGTCCTCCTGGCCGTAGACGTCGGCGGCGGTGATGTTTCCGACGGGATTTGCCTGATCGGCGCCGTTCAGTCCGTAGGCGAGGTGATACGTGAGCATTAAAAAGTTTGGATTGGAAACTCGATAGGAATCGATTTGCCGTTTGAAGAGCTTTTGCGTGCCGACGTAATGCGTGACCACGAAATCGATTTGACCGCTCGAATAGGAATCGGGGATGAGCTGGTCCTTCCACACCAGCACGTAGCGGCGCGTCGACGGGAGCGGCTGCGCCAGGCCCGACGGCTGCAGCGCCGCCGGCGTCAGCGGATACGTTACGCCGGGTGGAAACGACGCCGCGCGCGCGAGCGCGCCCATGCAAAGCAGCGCGCACAGCGACGAGATAATGCGCATGATTTCATTTTATCGCATCGCGCGGAGCGCGTCTTACTTTCCCGGCGTGCTGATGACGCGCTTGCGCGTGACTGGCACGTCGAGCGGCGCGGCGTCACCGCGTTTCACGCGCAGCACCACCTGCGTGCCCTCGGGCCCGCGGATGCGCTCGATGGCGCCCGAGAATCCCAGCTCGGCGGCGGGCGCGCCGTCGACGGCTAGCACGCGATCGCCGCCGGCGAGCCCCGCCTCGGCCGCGCCGCCGCCCGGCATCACCTGCACGATCACCAGCGCGTCGCCTTCGGCCTTGAGCACGGCCGCGACGCCGGCCAGCTCGACGTGCGGCTCCTCGCCGGGATCGACCGGCGTCAGCTCGACGGTGAGCGGGCCGAGATCGCCGTCGCTCTCGACGCGCAGGCCGGAGAGCAGGCGCGTGTGATGGCCCTCCGCGGCGGCCATGATCGTGCGCAGGCCCGGCTCGAGCCCGCCGAGCGCGAACTCGCCCGCCGCGTCGCTCGACGTTCCCGCGAACACGGGCAGAGGCGTCTCCGAGTCGGGCCCGCTCTCGAGTGACACGCGCGCGCCGGCGATCGGCGCCCGCGTCTGCGCGTCGACGATCTTTCCGGTGACGCGGCCGCCGCGCCCGAGCGTGAAGTCGATTCCGTCGACGGCGTCGCCCGGACTTTGCGGCGGCGCGAGTTCGACGACGCGCTCGGCGGAGCGCGCGTGGCCGTGCGCGATCGCGCTCACCGCGTACGAGCCGGGCGGAAGGCCGCGCACTTCGTAGCGGCCCTCGGCGTCGACGAACGACTCGGCGCGATCTTCACCGCGCTCGAGCGCGCCGCGCCGCTCCCTCATTAATATGGTGAACGCGGCCAGCGGGCCGGACGCGCTGCGCACCGTGCCGCGCAGGACGCCGCCCGCGCGCAGGACCAGGCGCAGCTCGCGCGTGCCGGCGGCGACGTGCTCGGCGCGCGCGGGCGCGAGGCCGCGCTGCGTGGCGGTGACGGCGTACGCGCCGGGCTCGAGGTCGGTCAGCGTGAAGCGGCCGTCGGCGCCGCTGACGGCGCGCGCCTCGGCGGCCGGCGCATCAGAGTCCTGCTCGCTGATCGCGAGCAGGAGCGCGCCGTCGACGGCAGCGCCGCGCGCGTCGACCACCACGCCGGCGATCGCGGTGCGCGGCGATTCGGCGGCGGCGGGGCGCAGGCGCAGCGTGAGGCGCTTCGAGAGCTGCGCGGCGAGGTCGAGCCGCGCGCGCGCCGGCGAGAATCCGGCGTGGCGCGCTTCGAACACCGAGTCGTCGAGCGCGTGAAAGCGAAACTCGCCGCGCTCGTCGCTCGCGAAGCGATCCGGCTCGCCGTCGAGCGGCTCCAGACGCACGACCTCGGCGCCGGCGATCGGCTTGCCCGCCGGATCGAGCACCACGCCGCGATACTCGACGGCGGGCGTGAGGTACAGCGTCAACCCGCGCACGCGCGTGCCGGCGCGCGCCTCGAACGCGATCGGGCTGTGGCCGAGCTCGGGCGCGAACGACAGGTAGCCGGCGGCGGTGAGCGAGGCGAGCTGATACGTGCCCGGCTCGGCGGCGGCCAGGCGGAACGCGCCCGCGTCGTCGGCGGCGACGTTGAATACCGCGCCGCCGTGCGCGAACGTCAGCGCGGCGCGCGCCACCGGGCGGCCGTTCGCCGTCGAGAGCACGCGCCCCGAGAGCTCGCCGAACTTCGCCGCCTGCTCCGCCGAGACGCTCGCCTCCGACAGGCGAATGAGCGGCAGCGCCGGCGCCCTCGACGGCGCCCGCCCGACGCGCGGCGGATCCACCGCGCCGCTCGCGCCGCCCGCCGCCCGCTCCCGCCCGCGATGCTGCACCGCAAAATAAATCAGCGCGCCGATCGCGGCCAGCGCCCCGACGACGACCGCCGCGCTCCTCGCCCGTCCCCGGCCCATGCTTCGCGCGTCGGCGCTACGGCACCGAGCGGAGCGCGCCCTCGTCTTCGTAGTAGGAGTAGAACTGCCGGTACCACTTGCGCCAGGCGGTGATCGGCCCGTCGGCCGCCGACAGCGGCGGGCGGTGGCGATAGACCTTGTTCTCCCAGATCGGGATGTCCTGGATGTACTGCTCGTTCAAGAACGATTGGTACATGCTCGACACCTGCTCGGTCATCGCCGCGTCGGGCAGCTTCTTCATCGTGAAGTTGACCCACGCCTCGACGTGCTCGTCGTCGATCGGCGTCTGCGTGATGAGCGACAGCGTCTCGACTGGCCCGACGTCGACGCGCAAGGTGGCGAGGCCCGGCCCACACGTGGTCGTGTGCACCGGCATCTCGAAGCCGGCGAGCACGCCTTCGTTGCCCATACACATGTGCTGCCACACGCGGAAGAACGGACCGTCGGCCTCGACGCGCAGCTCGGGATTCGACGGCAGCGGCATGGCGTGCACCGCGAGCAGGTGTGCGGTGTCGACGATGTTCTCGCCGATCTCCTGGCAGTGCACGCGAATGCGCCAGCTCTGCGTGCGCAGCGGCGCCCACGCGTCGGTGCCGATGCCGTAGTCGGGGAGCTCCCACTCGGGCGCCTTGCGCTCGCTGTGGTGATAGACCCAGATGACGCCGTTCTTCTCCTGCACCGGCCACGCGGCGACGTCGGAGTAGGCGGGGATTTTTTTCGCGTGCGGAATGGCGACGCACTGGCCGCTCGAGTCGTAGCACCAGTGGTGAAACGGGCACTGCAGGGTTTCGCCGACGACCTTGCCGCCGATGCCGAGGTGCGCGCCCTGGTGCGCGCAGTAGGCGTCGAGCACCGACGGGGCGCCGCCGGCGGCGCGGAACAGCACCAGCTCGCGGCCGAAGTAGTGCAGCGGCTTGACGCCGCCGGGAGCCAGCTCGCTCGACAGCGCGACCTGGAACCAACCGTTGGGATTCGCGGGGAACGGGTAGCGGGATCGTGACATGACCGGCCTCCGAGTCGGCCGGGATTTTATAGTCGGTCGCTGCGCTGCGCCAGTCGATCGTCGAGCGCGCGCTCGAGGCGCGGGCGGGCTTCGCGCACGCGCTGGCGAACCGTCGCCGCCGACGTGCGCTCGTCGTGCAGCACGATCAAGATCGCGCGCCGTGCGAGTGAGATGTGCGTGCGCGCCTCGCTCAGGTCGCAGCGGCCGTGACGCGCCAGCTCGTCGCCGTCCTCGTCGAGCAGCAGCACGCCGCGGGCCTGGGCGGCGAACGCGAGCTGCGCGCACAAACGATTCAACGCCATGGCGCGAGCTTATTCGGCGCGCCGGGCGTCACAAGACGCGTTTCGGAAACGAGCCGTTTCCGCGCGGGAAACGCGCGCGGTTGGCGTCGCGAACGGGCGCGCGCTATTTCGCCAGCGCGTGCAGCCACTCGACGAGCAGCGCCTCGCCGGCCGCGTCGCGCTCGAGCGCCGCCAGCCCCGACGGGAAATCACCGTCGGGGAGCAGCAGCGCCATCAAGCGGATCGCGCCGGCGCGCGGCGCGGCCTCGAGCGTCGCCAGCCGCGCGTGCAGCCCGGCCGGGTAGGGTTTGCCGTCGAGCGCGCACACCACGATCTGCGCTGCGATCCAGCCGGCGCGCGCCTGCGGCGCCAGCCAGCGGTCGGTGATCGGCACCGGCTGGTCGAGCTTCGCCAGCGCGCGCAACGCCGGCTCGGCGCGCCGCGACTCGTTCAGCAGCCGATACAGATCGCCCGTGAGCAACGCGCCGCCGGAGAAGATCGGCCCGAGCAAGATCTCCTCGAGCGCCTCCTCGGCCGCCGCGTCGCTCGCGCCCGCGCCCGGCGTGGCCAGCGCGCCGCCCGTGGTGAGCTGCGCCGCGATGAAATCGGCCGCCAGCTTCTCGAGGCGCGCCTGGTCGAGCTGCTCCTTGGTGTAGAGCGAGAGCTGCACGCGCTCGCCCAGCTCGACGCGCGCGGTGCGCTCGTACGGCACGTCGGTGAGCTCGCGCCCGTCGAGCACGGCGCGCAGCCGCGTCCAGCGATGTTTTCCCGTCGAGAAGTGGCGGTACATGCGCAGGAGCTGCGGCTCGCTCGCCTCCAGCCGGGCGCGCGCCTCCTCGCGCTTGCGCCGATAGAGCTCGCCCTCGCCGCGGTGATCGCTCGAGTGGCCGACCGAGCAGTCGATCGACGCGCGAAACCCGGCGTACGCGCGGCTCTCCGCGCCGTACGTGCCGCCGCGCGCCGCCGACGGAACGAGCGCGAGCGCGAGCGCCAGCGCGATCACCGGCGCGCGCGTCACGGCACGTACGCCCCGACGACGGTGAAGTGGTACAGGTCGTTGCCGATCGGCGGATTCGGCCCGCTGTACAGCTCGACCACCGCGAACGATCCCGACGGCGCGCCCACCGGCGCGGTGAGCTGGAGGTCCATCACCCAATCGTTGCGCAGCAGCGTCGCCGGCACCGTGGTGGTGAAGCCGATGGTGCTCGAGTAGACCGACGTGCTGAGCGGCCACGTGGCCGACTGCTCCGTCGTCCAGCCGTGCAGCGGCACGTCGATGGTCGCGCCCGCCTCGACGGGAAACCACTCCTGCGCGGGGCTGACGTTGTAGTACGCGTGCGTCTCCGGGGGCATGCACGGATCGCCGCCGCGCGCCGCCGCGCTGTTCGAGTAGATGCGCTGGTACACGTACGCGCCCTCGAACCAGCGCGTGCCTTCGCACAGGTCGCCGACCTCGGCGCGCCCGCGCAGCCGGAACGAGTGCCACACCGATTCGTTCCACGGCTGGGAGCGCGGCATGTCGCCGGCGTTGTAGCCGTGCAGCGTCGGATCGGTGGCCGCCTCGAGGATCTCGTGGCTGGCGGTGATGGTGAGCTGATCGATCGGCGCGTTGTCCTCGCAGCGCTGCACCAGCGCGAGGTTGTCGCCCTTCAAGCCGAAGGCGCGGTTGTAGCCGGCCATCAATCGGCAGTTGGTGTTGATGCCGCTCGAGGTGATGACCGCGATGCCCGGCGGCAGGTAGACGAGGTAGAGCGAGTTGCCGTTCTTGAACGCGCCGCCGCTCGCTTGTAACGCGTTATCGATATACGTGAAGACGTCGTGGTCGGCGATGTTGGCGGTGATCGCCGGGCCGGTGACGCGCGCGGTGGCGACGGTCGGGCCGAGCGCGTAGTCGGCGCCGACGATCTTCCACCAGTCGCTCGCCGCCAGCGCGTCGGAGAACCCGAAGAGCTGATCGGCGTCGGGATCGCCGGCGGAGACCAGCGTGACCAGCGTGAGCGGGCGCAGCAGCGCGCCGTCCTCGGAGCGCAGCTGCGGAAACGGCAGGTGCGTCGCCGAGGGAAAGTCGCCGCACCCGGGCGCGAGCGCGAACGCGACGGCCACGAGCGCGGCGGCCGCGTTATCGATTAGAATGCGCCTCATTCGGCTTCGATTCGCATTGGTATCATTAATAGTAGCCGGTTGCGGCGCGGCGCCCGCGGCTCCGGAGGACGGCGGTGCGCCCGATCTCGGCCCGCCGCTCGTCGGCGGCGCGCGCCTGTACGCCGGCCGCGCGCACGTCGCCGGCGTGACCAGCGACGGCTGGGTGGCGGTGCTCGACGACGATCGCGGCGCGCTGGCGGTCTCGCTCTCGGGCGCGGGCGTGCAGGTGATCGATCCGGCGGCCGAGGTGCTGGTGGTGTCGGGCCGGCTGATCCTGGCGGCGCGCGACTACGATCCGCTGCTCGGCGTCGGCGACGCGACGCTGTGGAGCGCGGCCGGCGGCGCGCGCCCGCTGACGAGCGCGTGGCTCACGTCGCAGCAGGCGTCGAGCGACGACGGCAAGCACCTGGTCCTCGCCGATCACCTGAGCGCCGACGGCAAGAGCGCCGACCTGGCCTACGTCACCACCGCCACCGGCGCGCGCGTGACGCTGTTCGCGCAGATCTCGGAGGTGGGGTCGTGTCATCCGCGCTTCGGATTCGCCGACGGGCGCTTCGTGGTCACGCACTGCGCGGCCGGCACGCAGCTCATCAGCGTGTCGTCGATCGACGCGGCCAACGGCGCGATCACCGATCTGCAGACGCCGGCGAAGAACCTGTTCTCGATCGATCGCGCCAACAAGCGGGTGCTGGTGACGAACGACGCGGGCGGCGCGCTGCTGGTGCCGATCGCCGGCGGCGCCGCGACCCCGCTCGGCGCGCCGCCCGGCGTGGTGTTCGGCGAGCTGACCTCCGACGGCAGCGCGGCGATCCTGCGCACCGGCTCGTCGCTCCTGCGCGCGCCCGCCGACGGAAGCGCGGCGCTCGACCTGGTCCCCGGCGGCGTCAACACCGTGCTCGGCACCGCGCCCGACTCGCGCCACATCATCTTCGGCAGCAACTTCGATCCGCACTTCGGCTACACCGATCTGATCCTCGCGTCGACCGAGGCCGCCGGCTCGCCGGTCACGCTCTCGGCCGCCACCGACGGGATGATCCTGGCCGGCGGCTTCACCACCGACGGCAGCCGCGCGGTGTACCTGACCGGCGCCGGCGATCTGCCGGTCGGCGCGCTCGAGTCGCAGCCGGTGGGCGGCGGCGCGCCGACGGTGCACGGCGCGGCCGTCGCGCGCGCGCTCGCCGCCGGCGGCACGCGCCTGGTCTTCAACGATCACTTCTTCACCGTGCCGAAGCAGGGCGGCCGCGCCGATCTCCTGGTCGCCGACTCCGCGAGCGGCGCCGCGCCCACGCTGCTCGCCACGCGCGCCGACGAGCTGTTCTTCCTCGCCGCGGCGCGCTCGCAGGTGGTCTACGCCTTCAACGAGGGCGGCCCGCTCGACGGCGTCTACCTCGCCACGCTCCCCTGACTGTCATTCACGCGCGTGCTGCTTATGCCCTAGACGGAGGTCGTGTGAACGCCCGTCGCCTGCTGAGCACCGTCGTGCTTCCGCTGTTCGTGATCCTCGCCAGCCCGATCGTGGTCGTGCTCATCTGGCGGACGTGCGTCGCCTACGACGGCTCGCTTCAGGCGATGCTCGCCGATTTCAGCGTGGCGAAGCTCTGGCGCGCGTGGCCGTGGCCGAGCCGAACCGCGCTCGCCGTCGTCGGCGGATTCGCCGCGTTCGAGGCGCTGCTGCTGGTGGCGCTGCCCGGCCGCGTGATGCAGGGCCCGGTCACCCCGTCGGGAAATCGCGTCACCTACAAGCTCAACGGCGTCGCCGCGTGGGCGGTCACGCACCTCGCGTTCGTCGTCGGCGCCGCGCGCGGGTGGTTCTCGCCCTCGGTCGTCTACGATCACTTCGGCGAGATCATCACCACGTGCAGCTTGTTTGCGGTCCTGTTTTGCGGAGTTTTGTATTTCAAAGGGCTCCATTTCCCGTCCACTCCCGACGCGGGGAGAATCGAAAACCCGATATTCGACTATTTCTGGGGAACCGAATTGCACCCGCGCTGGCGCGGCTTCGACTTCAAGCAGTTCGCCAACTGCCGGCTGGGCATGATGGGCTGGAGCCTGATCGTGCTGTCGTTCGCCGCCAAGCAGCGCGCGCTCGACGGGCGCGTGGCCGGCTCGATGGTCGTGGCGGCCGCGCTGCAGCTCATCTACGTGGCGCGCTTCTTCTGGACCGAGCACTGGTACTTCTCGACGCTGGACGTGATGCACGATCGCTTCGGCTTCTATCTGTGCTGGGGCGTGACCACGTGGCTGCCGGTGGTCTACACGTCGCAGGCGCTGTACCTGGTGAATCATCCGCTGGCGCTCGGCGCCGCGCCCGCGGTGCTGATCGTCGGCGCCGGGCTGTTCGGCCTCTACGTCACCTACGCCGCCGATCGCCAGCGCCAGCGCGTGCGCCGTTCGAGCGGCCGCTGCACCGTCTGGGGCCGCCCGCCCGAGGTGATCGTCGCCGAGTACGCGACGCGCGACGGCCACACCGAGCGCAGCCTGCTGCTGGCGTCGGGCTGGTGGGGCCTGGCGCGCCACTTCCACTACCTCGGCGAGATCACGCTGGCGGTGGCGTGGACGCTGCCGTGCGGCTTCACGCACTTCCTGCCGTGGTTCTATCCGGCGTTCCTCGCCGTGCTGCTGGTGCACCGCGCGCTGCGCGACGACCGCCGCTGCCGCGAAAAATACGGCCGCTTCTGGACCGAGTACTGCGCGCGCGTCCGCTACCGCATCGTGCCCGGCCTGTTTTGACTATACTGCGCCGATGGCGCGCCTGCTCCTGCTCTCGCTGCTCGTCGCCGGCTGCTCGTCCAATTCGAATCAGCAAATCACCGACGGCGGCAGCGACGCCAACGCGTGTCCCGCGGGCGCGCCGATGACGATCCCGATCGTGAGCGCCGCGCACCTCGACGCGGCGCACGGCTCCGCCGACGCGATGATCGCCGTGCCCGCCGGCTGCTGGTCGAGCGCGCAGGTGACGATGCACGTCAAGACGCAGTGCAAAGGCGTTCCGCCGCCGAATCAGAACTGGCCGGCCGCGTGCGATCCGTTCGATCGGCTGGCGCAGGTCTCGCTCGCCGACGCCAACACCACCGCGCTGTTCCTCCTCGACGCGGTGACGTCGTTCGGCGGCGAGACCACGTGGACGCAAGACGTGACCGACTACGCGTCGCTGCTCGCCGGCACGCACGACTATCACGTCGAGGTCGGCACCTACGCCGATCCCGCGGGCAAGGCCACCGGCACCGCCGCCAGCCACGACGTCGACGTGTCGCTCACGCTCACGCCCGGCCCGCCGCCGCGCGCGATCCTCGCCGCGGTGCCGCTCTTGCGCCAGACGATCGTGAACGCCACGCCGCCGCTCACCGCCATGATCACCGCGCCCGCCGGCGCGACGCACGCGCGGCTCGACTACTTCACCAGCGGCCACGGCGGCAACGGCCAGCCGCCGTGCGACGAGTTCTGCCTGAAGGAGAACGACCTCACGCTCGACGGCGCCAACGTCTACATGGATCAGCCGCTCTCCGACTGCGACAGCAACTGCACGCAGGTGCCGATCAGCGGCACGTCGACGTGCGGCGGCATGACGTTCAACTACGCGTGCAAGGAGAACCCGACCGCGTGCCCGTCGAGCGCGGTGGCGGCGCGCTCCAACTGGTGCCCGTCGCGCATCATCGCGCCGATCGCCGTCACGCTGCCCGACTCCGCGCTCACCGGCACCCACTCCGTCGGCCTGGCGATTCAAATGGTCAACGGCGATTGGCCCATCGGCTTGTCGGCGGTGTTCTATTAGCGCCGCGCGGCCGACGGTCACCGCGATCATTCCCATCCTCGCGGTGCGCGATCTCGACGAGGCGCTGCGCTTCTACTGCGGCGTGCTCGGGTTCACCGAGGCGTGGAAGTTCGGCGAGCCGCCGCATCGCGCGGGCGTGCAGCTCGACGGCGCGGAGATCCAGCTCGACGCGGCGAGCGTCGGCGGTCCGCACGGCCCGGCGGTGCTCTATTGCCATATGGTCGGCGTCGACGAGTACTACCAGGCGTGCCGCCGCCGCGGCGCGGTCATCACCATGGCGCTGGCCGATCGCCCGTGGGGCGCGCGCGACTTCCGCGTCGTCGACCCGAGCGGCAACCGCCTCGGCTTCGCCGAAGTCCTGACGAAGTAGCCAATCGTCAACCTCGATTCGAGAACACGCGCGGCGTAATTGATCGCGCGGCTCCGCGATCGATTAGAATTTTGGTATGCGGTCTGGTGGACTCGCGCTGCTCTTCATCCTGACTACCGCCGCGACACAGCCAGCGTGCGGCGGACCGTGCGATGGTCCTGCATCATGTCTCGGTTCCTTCACGAGCCCGTCCCGTGCGCTCGCCGTAGAGCAAGGTCGACTCTATTGGCCGGAAAAAAACGGCGTCTCTTCCATGTCTACGACGGGCGGCGCCATTGACAACCTCATGACGTCGTCAACGGGCGCCGCCATGGCTTGTGACCATGCCATCGCGGTCTCGCCGTCCTCGGTCTTCTACTATGGCGCGGATGGATCGGTCTGGTCAGTGCCGCGCGTCGGTGGAGACGCCACCATGGTTGGGGCGGCTACCCCAGGCGGCTGCGCGTCCGCACCGATCATTGTCGACCGTGACAATTTATATTGGGTGGACGCCTATGAGTCGAGTCCATTGACTACCATCTTCTCACGGCCGCTCGCAGGCGGTGCGGCAACGACATTGGCTGCCAGCGACGTCTGGTTTGTGGACTCGATGGTCGTTGCCAACGGCCATCTTTATTGGGCCGTGGATTCGTTTACGTTGGGTGCCGCGCAGGCCGATGTCGCGAACGCCCTCGGCGTGTGGGGCGTTCCAGTCGGTGGCGGCACACCGATGCGGTTAGTTGCTAATGATGGCGGGTCTTCGAGTCTCGCGACAGACGGCGCCCTCCTTTACTACGAGACATCCGACGGACTCCATTCCGTTGGCTTTGACGGCTCCAACGATCATGTTCTCTCGTCACTGCGGAACGAGAAGTCCTTTGTGTTCGAAGGCTCGCGTGTCTTCTCCATAGGACGTTTGGGTGCCACTCCCACGAGCGACGCTTACTCGATCGACATACAGCCAGTCGCCGGCGGCGATCCGAGGCCATTGCTCATCGACCACGCGGAGCTGGCTGGAATGGCGCAGGACAACGAGGCGCTCTACTACCTTCATGAGGACTACGGACAGACGCTCCTGATGCGTTTGCGAAAGCCAATCAACTGACTCGCGGTTGCGGCAAATCGCCGCAGGGACTAAAGGAGAGGATTCCCCAACCGCCGAGGCTCTCTGCTACGTGACGCGTGCTCTCGCAAGTCTTGTAACTCGACATGTTGAAACGCTCGCGCACCACGTGTAGACGCGCGCGACGAGCTCGTCGTCGCCGCAACGCCAAACGGCTAGTAGCCGACGTAGGGCTGATGGTTGCGCACGTTCTCGACGCCGGGAACCTTGGCGAGCGAGCCGTAGCGTTCGATCGCGTAGCGCACGCCGGCGATGATGTTGTCGACGGGATTCCAGATGTCGGTGTGCTCGGGCGCGTGCCACTCGGCGAACGTCGGGCCGATCACCTGCATGATGCCGATCGACGGATGGCCCGCGCGCGCGTTCGCGTCCCACAAGTTCTCGGCGCGCGGATCGCCGCCCGACTCGTGCTCGATGATGATCTTGACGGCGTCGACGTCCGCCGGCTGGAGCGTCACGCCCAGCCCGGCGAGCACCGCCTGCGCCTCCTTGATCCACTGATCGATCGGATCCGCCGCCGGCGGCTGCGGGCCGATCAGCCCGAGCTTGCGGCGCGTCTGCGGCCCGACGACGCCGTCGGCCTGGATCTCCGCCTTCTCTTGAAACGCGATCACCGCTGCGTGCGTGAGCGGCCCGAAGACGCCGTCGATGGGCCCCGGCGCGAAGCCGGCGTGGTCGAGCGCGAGCTGCACCACGCGCACATCGCCGCCGGTCATGAACGGCGTCGTCAGCATCAGCAGGCGCGTCGGCGTCGGGCGCAGCGGATGAAAGCCGATCGATCCGAGCGGCGCGGTGCGCACCTCCTGTTCCGCCGGCTGGACGGGCCGCGGCGAGTCGTCGAACTTGACGAACTTCGACGTATCGATGACGGCGCGGATCCAACCGAACTGGGTGTACGTGCCGCGGTTGACGCCGCCGTCGGCGCCCGAGTTGCCCTCGATGGTGTAGAGCGTCCCATTCTCGAGCTTCTCGACGAGGCCGGTGTGCTCGGCGTGGTGCCATACGTCGCCGGCGGTGCCGAAGATGACGATGTCGGCCGGCTGCGCCTTCGAGACTTCGATGATCGCGTGGGCGTCGCCGGCCGCGATCTCGGCCGAGGGGACGCCGGCGTAGCCGGTCTTGCAGCCCGATTGCCACGACGGCAGCGGCAGGCCGGCGCGCTTGAAGATGTCAGTGACGAAGTCGGCGCACCAGGCGCGGTCCTGAACGTAGCCAAAGCCGAGATCGGCGCTGAACTCGTTGGGGCAGTTCCAACCTCTATAGTCGTAGAGACCGACGAACTTCGCTGCTTCCTCGACCACGTCCTTGCGTGATGGCATCCTCCACCTCCCCGGCCGGGGCACCATGCCCCTCGAAAGAGACGAGGTGCGAGTCGGAGTAGTTCCCTACTGCGGCGATTTGCCGCGCAGCGCTTCTTGAATGCGTCAATCAGGAGATGATCGAGAGCTGGTGCTTGGCCAATCGCGCTTGCGGGATGTCTTCGGGCAGCGGCGCGACGATCTGGTCCATGTCGGCCGGCGGCGCGGCGATTTCGCCGGAGCGGAAGCGCTGCATGCCGCCGACGATCTTGCGCACCGCGAGCTGGTGCTGCATCACGTTGAGCGGCCAATAGCCGAGCGTCTGGATCCAGCTCGAGTGGCGATTGACGGCAAAGCGCTTCCACATCGACGAATAGGAATAGAAGCGCGTCCAGGCGCGCATCCAGCCTTCGCGCAACTGCTCGCGCGTCATCTGGCGCGGCACGTAGTAGGGCGAGCCGGCGTCGTGATCGCGCCGCATCCACCACTGTGGATCGGTCAAGCGTCCTTCGGCCAATAGACGGCGGTACAGTGCAGTGCCGGGATAAGGCGTCAATATGGCGAATAGCGCCATGGTCAGTTTCGCCTCGATGGCGAACTCCACAGTGCGGTCGAAACACTCTGTAGTGTCGGTATCGAAACCAAAGACGAAGCTGCCCCACACGGCGATGCCGTGGTCGCGCAGCATGTCGACCACCTCTTTGTACTGACCGGGGCGGTTCTGCCGTTTGCCGGTGTAGTTCACCGTCGATTCGTCGACGCTCTCGAAGCCGATGAACAGCGCCTTGCAGCCGCTCTGCGCCATCAGCCGCACGTTCTCGACGCGCTTGACGGCGGCGAGCGAGCACTGGCCGATCCAGTGTTTGCCGAGCGCGCTCATGCGGCCGAACAGCTCTTGTGAGTAGGCGCGGTGGATCATCACGTTGTCGTCGGCGAACAGGATCAATTTGCCGAGGTCGCCCAATTCGGCGAGCACCTCGTCGGCGGGGCGGAAGCGGAACGTCGAGCCGTTCTGCGTCGAGACGCTGCAGAACTCGCACGGGTAGGGACAGCCGCGCGATGTCTGCACCACTTGAAACGGGATGTACTTGCGCGAGCGAAACAGATCGCGGCGCGCGGGCGGGCGGCGCGCGAGGTCGGGCAGCTCGGGGCGATAGATGCGCTTGAGCTCGCCGCGCTCGAAGTCCTCGAGTAATTGCGGCCACGCGTCCTCGGCCTCGCGCACGACCACGCTGTCGGCCCAGCGCAGCGCCTCCTCGGGACACGCGGTGGCGTGAATGCCGCCCATGACCACTTTGGCGCCCCTGCGGCGATATGCCGCAGCGATGTCATAGGCGCGCCGCGCGGTCTTGGAGTCGACGCTGATGCCGACGAGATCGACGTCCTTGACGTCGCGCTCGAGGTCGAACGGCTTGACCACGTCGTCGGTGTAGAAGACTTCGTGGCGCGCCGGGGTGAGGCCGGCGAGGATGCCGAGCCCGAGCCGCGGCAGATAGGTCGAGTCTTCTCCCGACGGGGCAATCAGCTCGATCTGCATGCGACGGTTATATCATTTCTAATTCCACGGCAGCGCGCTGCGCGCAGACCAGTAGCGCGCCGGATCCTCGACGAGCGGGTCGAGCGACGCGAGCGTCGCGGCGTCGAGCGGGAGCTGCGTCGCGTTCAGGTTCGAGACCAGCTGATCGACGGTGGCGGCGCCGGAGAGCACGACGTCGGCCCACGGTTGCGCGAGCACGGCGGCGAGCGCGAGCGCGTCGGGCGTGGTGGCGAGCGCGCGCGCGGCGTCGGCGAGCGGCGCGGGAGCCTGGCGCGCGAGCCGGCCGTTGGCCATCGCCTCCTTGACGATCACGCCGAGCCCGGCCCGGTGCGCGTCGGCGAGCGCGCGTCCGCACGAGCGCTCGTGCAGGTTCCACGTCGCCGCCACGCAGCCGAACAGCCGCGCGCCGTTCGCCTCGACGGCGAGCGCGCGCTCGAGCACCTCCGCCTGCCGCGGCCCGCTCACGGTGAGCCCGACGGTCACGCCCGAGTCGCGCAAACGCGCCAGCTCGTCGAGGACGCCGCGATCGCCGAGCACCGCGCTCTCCGGCGTGACCGAGTGGATCTGATACAGCGACAGGTGCGCGCCGAGCAGCGCGCGCGTCTCGCCGAGCTGGCGGCGCAGCGTGGCGAGCGAGTGATCCTTGACCTCGTGCTGCTCGACGGCGTCGACGCGCCAGCCGGCGGTGTACGTGTAGCCCCACTTGCTGCCGACGACGATCGCGCCCGGCTCGAGCTTGCGCGACGCCAGCCACGACGCGAGGAACTCCTCGGCGCGGCCGTACGAGCGCGCGGCGTCGACGTAGCGCACGCCGCCGGCCAGCGCCGCGTCGAGCACCTGGTGGCAGCGCAGCTCCATGGCCTGGGCGCTGGTGTCGCCGAGATCGGCGGCGTGGCCGAGGTTCATGTAGCCGGGACGTCCGAGCGCGGCGAGGCCGAGGCCGAGCCGATTGGCGAAGGCGGCGATCATGGCTCGACAGTCTACGTCAAAGCGACTGCGTCTTTGCCGCGCGCACCGTCGCGCGATCGCGTGCCGCTATTTTTTCTCGTACGTGCCGACCAGCTCGCCCGAGCCGATCACGTGGCCCTTCATCTTCTCGAGCAGCTGATCGCGATCGACCGGCGCCTGCAAGTCGAGCGGCTGATCGACCGCGAACAGCTGGAAGTGGTAGTGGTGCACGCCGTGCCCGCGCGGCGGCTCGGGGCCGATCCAGCCTTCGCGCCCCGTCGAGGTCTTGCCCTGGATCGAGCCGTCGGCGAGCGGCAGGCCCGACGGCGGCAGCCCCTCGTCGAGCCAGCGGCTCGACGGCGGGATGTTGTAGATCGTCCAGTGCACGAACGGCCGCGGCATCGGCGCGTCCGGGTCCTCGACGACCAGCACCAGCTCGCGCGCCTCGGCGGGAACGCCCGCCCAGCGCAGCGGCGGCGAGCGGCCGTCGACGCCGGCGTGCGCGGCGGGAATTTCGCCGCCGGGCGAGAACGCCGGGCTCTCGAGTTGGAGGTTGTGCTCGACGGGCGCCTTGACGCTCGCGAGCTTGCCCTCACCGGCGCGCAGCGGGCGGAGCAAGCGCCCGGCGAGCCGCGACAACGATTGCATCAGGTCCATGGGCTCGCGAAACGCAATTCTCGCGCCGCGCGGCCGGCCTCAGCGCTCGTACTCGCGCGCGAGCTTCTTGCGGCGCTCGCGGTGGAAATGAACCCCGCACAGCTTGCCGTCGCCGTAGGGCTGACGTTTGAGCGTGCAGCGTTTGCCGTCGACGGTGGTGGCGGTACACAGCTGCTGCTCGGGCATTCGTTTGGGCATGGGCCGCGCCGATGGGACGAGAGGCGCGCGCACAAAGTTCCCGAGCTTCAAAAAAACCGAAGCTTGTCGAGTCCGTCCTCATACTGCGAGCAGCGCTTGCAGCCGGTCGAGCGTCGCCGGACCGTGCGCCGCCAGGGCGCGGCCGAGCGACGCGCGCACCGGCTCGTCGTGCTCGAAGGCGCGCGTCACCGCGTAGAACACCTCGACGGCCACGCGATCGTACGCCGCGCCGCGCGCCGCCTCTTCGCCGAGCGCGCCCGCCGCTGCCAGCGCCGGCTGCGCCAGGAGCAGGAACCGCAGGAGCGCCAGTCTGAGCCCGAGGCCGAGCGCGTGCTCGAGGATCGAGGGCGACGCCAGGTACCAGTCGTGGATCCAGAAGTCGCGGCAGTAGTTGCCGAACCAGCGCTCGAGGCGCGCGTTCAGCTCGTGCGACACGTCGGCGCGGCGGCGCGCGTGCGCCTCGGCGGCGGCGGCCGGACCGAGCGCGTCGAGCGGCGCGAGCGGATCCTCGACGGACGACGCGCCCGCGGCCGCGGCCACCACGCGGCGAAACGCCGGCGCCACCGGCTGCGCGAGCCGCGCGCGCACCAGCTCGAACACGGCCGCGAGCGCCGGCTCGTCGCGCGGCGGCGCGGCGGTGAGCTGCGCGTGCAGGGCGCGCTGCGTCTCGGCGCGGCTCATCTCGCGCAGCTCGGCGACGATGCGCGGCGGCTCGAACGGCGCCGCGCCGCGGTGCAAGAACGATCCCACGCGCTCGCCCAGCGCGCCGATGAAGAACTGCCGCGACGCGACGGGAAACCGCTCGAGCCCGCTCAGCCCGACCAGCACCTGGCGCACCGGCTCGAACAGCTCGACCCACGGATCCTCCTCGGCCGGCGGCTCGAGCGTGCGCGCGATCGGCCCGCGCCCGACGGCCTCGCGCGCGATCGGCACCGGCTCGACCGCGTCGCCGGCGAGCAGACAGAGCCGCGCGACTTCGGGACACGAGAGCCGCCCGGTCAGCTCGAGCTGCTCGCCGAGCTGCGCCACCGCGCGCGGATACGCCGAGCACGCGTCGGGCAGCAGCGCCTCGCCGAAGCGGCGCTGCACCGCGCACAGCCGATCGGCGTCGAGCATCACGCACGCGCCGTCGTCGCGCGGCCGGATCACCGCGAACGCCTCCGAGCGCCGCTCCGCCGTCGGGCGGAACGCGCGCGCGAACGTCTCGCGATCGTCGCCGTCGAGCATCGCCGATTCGAGCCGGCGATAATCGGCCTGCGAGAGCGCGACCGCGCGATCGGCGACGTGGCAGCAGGTGTCCTCGCACGCCGAGCCGGTGCACTGGAAGCGCGTCATGTAGCGCGCGGCGAGGAACGATTCGGGCATCGCGCGATCTTATCAGCCGGCGCGACGCGGCGGCCACGGAATCTGGCGCGAGGTGGTGCGCTGATACTCGGCATACGCGGGATATTTTTCGCGCGTGAGCCGCTCGGTGACGGTGGTCGAGCCCTGGAAGAGGAGCGTGAGCAGCGCCGGCCCGACGATCGCCGCGTTGAGCCAGCCGCCGCCCGCAGCGACGGAGAACAGGTAGAACGTCCACCACATCGCCTGCTCGCAGAAAAAATTCGGATGGCGCGAGTAGCGAAACAGGCCGCCGGTGACGAACTCGGCGGCGATCGGCTCGCCGCGCGACCGGCGCGCCTGCTTGTCGCATTGAAAACGCCACTGCTGCTGGTCGGCGATCGTCTCGCCGACGAGAAACGCGGCGAACGCGGCGGCGGCCAGCGCGTCGACGGCGCCGAGCGGCGCGCCGCGATGCTGGTACGCGACCCACGCCGGCAGCGAGATCAGCAGCAGCTGCAGGTTTTGATACGGCGCGATGAACGTGGCGTTGAGGAGCTGAAAGCGCCGCGCGCCGATGCGCTCGCGCAGCTTGGGCCAGCGATAGTCCTCCGACCCCGTGCGATAGCCGCCCTTGCGCGCGAAGTTGTACGTCAGGCGCGCGCCCCACGCGATCGCCAGCGCCATCATCAGATCGAGCCGCGCGTCGGCGAAACCGGCGCGCGCGGCGAACCACGTGACGTAGAGCGGCGGCGCGATCGACCAGAAGCGATCGACCTGCGAATAATTTCCGGTGGCGATCGAGAGCAGCCAGCAGGCGAGGGCGAACCCGCCGCACGCGACGGCGGCGGCGGCGAGCGGGCTCATCGGTCGGGCACCTGCGCGAGTTGCCGCGACTGCGCGACCAGCACGCCGCGCTCGTCCCACAGCTCGCCGTCCTCCTCGAGAAAGCCGCCGAAGATGAAGCGGCTGGTGAACACCGCGCGCAGGAATCCCGGCGCCGGGCGCGCGCGCAGGTGCACGGTCAGCTCGATCGTCGGCACCCAGCCGGTGACCTTGACGCCGAACATCGCCGGCGGCATGGCGTCGGCGAACAGCGGCAGCGAGCGCAGGTCGGGCGCGCGCCCGTCGGCGAAGCGCAGCCAGCCTTTGATCTCGGCGCGGCCGCTCCCCCGGCGCTGCATCCAGCCGGCGCTCTCGGGGTCGTAGCTGGTGTCGAACTGGCGCGCGATCACGATGAAGTCGTTCGCCGGCGGGCGAAAGCCGTCGGCGACGGGCGGCAGCGACGGCGGCGCGCCGGTCACGTGGCGCACGGGCTCGCGCGCGCCCTCGAGCACGCCGAAGGTGGCGAGCACGATCGCGTGCTCCTGGCCTTCTTGCGACAATCGCGCGAGCGCGGTGGCGAAGCGCTTGCCCTGCTTGACCACCTCGACGCGCGCCTCGACGGGACCGACGCGCGCCGGCCGCAGGTAGTGCGTCGTTACGGAGAGCGGATCACGCTCGCTGTCCGCGAGCGCGAGCGTCAGCGCGCTCAGCCCGAGCGACGCGACGTACCCGCCGTTCGGCACCGGCCCGATGTTGTAGTTGCCGCTCAATTGCCCGCGGTAGAGCCCCGGCTCGACCCGCTCGAAGTGCGTGTCCTGATCAAAGGTGTATGCGCTCATGCTCGTCTTTGATGCGCGCGCGGCACGATGCGGATGTCGGCGAGCGTCAATCGGCGCCCGCTCTCGGAGCGCGGCTCGAGGCGCGCCACCCGCGTGTTGTCGAGCGCGTCGACCAGCTCGGTGGCGAGGCCGCCCGGACAGACCCAGCGCTCGCCCCACTGGCGCAGCGCCAGCACCACCGTCAGGAGATCGCGGCCCTTGTCGGTCAGCTCGTAGGCGCGGCGCCGGCCGCCGTCGGGCGCGCGGCGAAAGATGCCGTGGCGCACGAGCGCGCGCAGCCGCGCGGTGAGGATGTTGCGCGCGATGCCGAGCGTGCGCTGGAACTCGGCGAAGTGTCGCTTGCCGAATAGCGCCTCGCGGATGATGAGCAGCGTCCACCATTCGCCCACTTCGTCGAGCGAGCGGGCGATCGAGCAGTCCGGTATGCGCTTGCGCGCCACAGTTTCATTTTGCAACCATGTGCCGAGGTGGTCAAGCGCGTTAGCCCTTGCGCGCACGCGTCGATGTATTTAAAAGTTGCATTCCGCAACCTGCGAGGAGCCGCCGTCATGACCCACAAGAGCCGCGAGATCCGCCTGGCCTCGCGCCCCACCGGCTGGCCGACGCCGGAGAACTTCGCGCTCGCCGAGGTCGACGTGCCCGAGCCGCGCGACGGCGAGGCGCTGGTCGAGAACCTGTTCATGTCGGTCGATCCGTACATGCGCGGCCGCATGAACGACGTGAAGTCGTACGTGCCGCCGTTCGCCGTCGGCGCCGCGCTCGAAGGCGGCGCGGTCGGCCGCGTGGTCGTGTCGCGCGCGAAGGAGCTCGCCGAAGGCGATCTGATCTTGTCGATGAAAGGCTGGCGCGAGCGCTTCGTCGCGCCCGCCGGCGAGCTGATGCGCCTCGATCCGTCGGTCGTGCCGCGCTCCGCATGGCTGGGCGTGCTCGGCGTGACCGGCCTGACCGCGTGGGCCGGCCTCGAGCTCGTCGATGTGAAGGCCGGCGACCGCGTGTTCGTCTCCGCGGCGGCCGGCGCCACCGGCTCGATCGCCGGCCAGCTCGCCAAACAGCGCGGCTGCTTCGTCGCCGGCTCGGCCGGCTCAGCGGAGAAGGTGGCGTGGCTGCGCGAGCTCGGCTTCGACGCCGCGTTCAACTACAAGGACGGCGAGCTGGTCGCGCAGCTGCGCAGCGCCGCGCCGGAGGGCATCGATGTCTACTTCGACAACGTCGGCGGCGCGCATTTCGAAGCGGCGCTGACGGTGATGCGCAACCACGGCCGCGTGATCGCGTGCGGCGCGATCTCGCGCTACAACGACGCCGCGCCCGAGCCCGGCCCGCGCAACCTGGCGCTCGTCATCAGCAAGCGGCTCACCATCAAGGGCTTCATCGTCACCGACTGGATGCAGCGGCGCGGCGATTTCGTGAAGGCGGTGCTGCCGCTGCTGGCGTCGGGAAAATTGCGCGCCCGCGAGACCGTCGTCGAGGGAATCGAGCGCGCCCCGTCGGCGTTCCTCGAGCTATTGCGCGGCGAGAACGTCGGCAAGATGATCGTGAAGCTCGCCGGTTGAGCCGATATGCTGCGGCGATGACGCGTGACTTCCGCGAGCGATACGGTCCGTGGGCGCTGGTCGCCGGTGCATCGGCCGGCCTGGGCGCGGCGTTCGCCGAGCAGCTCGCGGCGCGCAAGCTCAACCTCGTGCTCGTCGCGCGCCAAGAGACGCTCTTGACGGCGCTCGCCGCGCGACTGCGCGAAGCTCACGGCGTCGAGGTGCGCGTCGCCGTCGCCGATCTCGGCGCGCCCGATCTGCTCGCGCGCGCGCGCGAAGCGACAGCCGGCGTCGAGATCGGCCTGGTCGTCTATAACGCCGCCTATTCCCTGATCGGACGCTTTTTAGAGCAGCCGCTCGAGGACAAGCTGCGCATCGTCAACGTCAACTGCCGCGGCCCGCTGATCCTCGCCGACGAGTTCGGCCGCCAGATGGCCAAGCGCAAGCGCGGCGGCATCCTGCTGATGTCGTCGCTCGCCGGCGCGCGCGGCTCGCCGCTGGTCGCGACATACGCCGCGACCAAGGCGTTCAACCTCGTGCTCGCCGAGAGCCTGTGGGACGAGCTCGCCGACGAGGGCATCGACGTGCTCGCGTGCCGCGCCGGCGCGACCAGGACGCCCGCGTACGACGCGTCACGCCCGGCCGGCAAGGTGCCGATCATGGAGCCGGGCCCGGTGGTGGAAGAGGCGCTCGCGGCGCTCGGGCGGAAGCCGAGCATGGTGCCGGGGATCGTGAACGCCATTGCGGAGTTTTTCCTGGGGCGGCTGCTGACGCGGCGGGCGGCGATACGGATTATGAGTCGGACTACGCGGAGGCTTTACCCGCCGGGGGGAGGCCGCCTTTAGTGAGGTGGGTGGCGCGCTGCTCGCGCGACTGCGGGGGTGGTGCTCTGGCGTGAGGGGATCGTTGGCTGGTGAGGGGTGAAAGTGAGGGCGTG
>Ga0070741_10007677_pt1 | contig 22142 bp, 12 predicted proteins | sample Coa_R1_4_FD_66440 | JGI IMG/M metagenome (GOLD analysis project Ga0070741, IMG submission 66440) | Surface soil microbial communities from Centralia Pennsylvania, which are recovering from an underground coalmine fire - Coalmine... | ecosystem: Environmental > Terrestrial > Soil > Unclassified ... | reverse complement strand
GCGCGGTGGGACACTGGCCAATTTAAGCTTCAACTTTAGCCAGGGTCCGTCCAACATCAATGGCGCCCGCACTCCAGAAAGCCTAATTACCTATGACGGGGCGCCTGCCGTCCGCACGCGGTCAAACGGCACAAGCCTTGGTGCCGCTGACGTGGATTCCACTCAGGAAATTCAAATCCTCACCGCCGATTATGCCCCAGAGTATGGACGCTCTTCGGGCGGACAGATCCGTATCGTTTCTAAGAGCGGCACCCAGACTTTCCATGGTGCAGCTTACGATTACGTCCGCAACACGATTTTTAATGCCAATACCTGGTCGCGCAACCACACACCGCTGACGCAGGGAGTCACGGCTCCGATTCACTACAACCAGTTTGGCTATAACATCGGCGGACCGGTTTACATCCCAAATCACTTTAACGTCGATAAAACAAAGCTCTTCTTTTATTGGGGGCAAGAGTGGGTACGCTATGTGTTTACTGATTCCAATATGCTTACTGTTCCTACCCCGCTCATGCGCACCGGAAATTTCAGTGAACTCTTGAGCCCAACTAATATCTTCTATGGCAAGGCAGTTCAGATTGTTGATCCCAAGACGGGAACTCCGTTTGCCGGCAACATCATTCCTGCCGCACAGTTGAGTGCAAATGGGCTCGGAATTCTAAAAGCATATCCGCTGCCGAATCTCACTACACCCATCGGCAACAAGAACTGGTTCTTCAACGCAAAACACCCTCAAAACCAGCGCAAGGATACGATCGCTGTTGATTACAACCTCACGGCGAAACAGCAACTGCGCTTCCGGCGCATGAACTATTCATTCTTTGAGTATCAGCCGCTCGATGGCGGCACGAATGAAACTCCTAAATTTTTCAATCGCCCAAATCAGACCAACTCTCTCAATTACGTTTGGACGATCAGCCCAACAAAGGTCAATGAATTCCTATTCGCTGGCAGTCTGGATGACGTTTATATCCCTGTCGACCAGGCGCATTTCCTCGACCGCACAACAGTGGGGCTTAATTACCCTTATATTTTTCCGACGGGTAAGTTAATTCCGACACGCATTCCGACTGTGAATATGTCGGACTTCTCACAGTTGAGTGGTGGTCCATATCCGTCTCACTCGTCCGGTCCTATCTTTGACGTTTCGGACAGCTTTACATGGGTCAAAGGTAATCACGTGTTTAAGTTTGGCGGCATGTTTGAACGTCAGGGAGAGAACGACAACGACGAAATCAACGTGCAAGCCTGCCCTACTTGCACCAACAATCAAAACGGTCAATTTCTCTTTAGCGACAACGGGGGAAAATTTGTTCGTCCGGGCTATGCGGTAGCAACCTCCAATGCCGCCGTGGCTAATGCCGCCTTGGGATTATTTGATACATACTCCGAAATTGGCCATCGTGCTTACACGATCTTCCGCGCCAACATGTATGAAGCTTTTGCTCAGGACTCGTGGAAGGCCACACAGAAGCTGACCTTGAACGGCGGAGTCCGGTACTCGGTGATCGTTCCCTATCATGCCATGTGGGGGAATATGATTGTCTTCGACCCGGCGGCATATGATCCGAGCCTGGCGGTGACGATCGATCCCAAATCGGGCTTGATCAGCACTCCCAATCCAAGCGTGGCGCAGCTTTATAACGGTATGGTGATACCGGGTAGCGGATTCCCCTCATCCGCTGCGGCGCACGTGCCAGAGGCGAACTCCAGCACTTATAACGTCTTGTTCCATGGATTGCCGAATCACTATTCCGACATTCAATGGAACGACATTCAACCTCGTTTTGGAGTTGCGTACGCGCTCACTCCAAAGACAGTGCTCCGCGCGGGTGGCGGACGATTCTACACGCGCCTCGGCGTAAGTGATTCAGTCTTCCTGGGTGGTAATCCACCCTTCCAACCGAATGCCAGCGTCTCGTTTGGCAACGTCGATAATCCCGGTGGAGCTGGAACCAGTCTTCAGCCGCTCGTAGTCACAACTCAGAGCAAGAACTTCCGTAACCCAGAGGCGTGGAACTGGAACTTCACCGTCGAACGTGAATTGCCATGGAAGTCCACGGTTACAGCCGCTTATGTCGGTCGTCGCGGCTTACACCTGCAGCGAGAGGCGGACATAAACCAACCCACCCTTGCGACGGTGTTGGCTAATCCCGGCGTGAACATCAACGCCCTTCGGCCATATAAGGGCTTTGGGTCGATTCGAGAGACCGACAACGTAGCGAGTTCAAGATACAACTCTCTGCAGTTGAGCTGGAACCGTCGTGCTACGAACGGGCTGCAGTTTGGCGTGTCGTACACGCTTTCTAAGAGCATGGACAACGGCTCTAACCAACGCGATGTTGTGCCTGACACATACGATACGAGTTGGTTATGGGGACCGTCGGAGTTCGACAACCGCCATACCGTCGTCTTCAACTATCTCTATCCGCTGCCATTTTTCCGCACAGAGCAGGGTTTCCTCGGTAAAGTGCTCGGTGGATGGCAGTTTAGTGGAATTACTCAGTTCCAAACTGGAACTCCCTGCAGCGTTGCGGGAGCGAATGACTATGCTGGCGTTGGTCTAGATTCGAACTTCGGTTGTGGAGTAAACGGCCAATACTGGGTTGTAAATGGAAATCCGAAAATCGTAGGCCAGTTTGCCAATAATGGATCGAAAGATCCTGCGCAGTGGTTTGCAACGACCAATCCGGATGGCACGCCCATTTTCACGCAACCTGCAGCCGGAACCTTTAATACTCAACACATTCGCGATCTCATTTATCAGCCTGGATTCCAGAACTGGAATATGGGCCTCTTCAAGAAGATCAATGTGACGGAGCGAGTCGACTTCCAGTTCCGCGCCGAGGCATTTAACGTGTGGAACCATCCGAACTGGGGCGGCTCCAGCGGTGGAGGCGTCGACTTCAACCCCACAAGCTCGACATTCGGGAAGGTCACGACTAAGGGCAGCGAACGCAACCTTCAGCTCTCGTTGCGCGCGGAGTTCTAGTGCGGCGAGAAACATGCTGTCGTCCACCCGCCAGCTTTCATGGCCCTGGCGGGTGGATGCCGGCTCTTTCTTGAGAACCGGGGCAGCTCTTACCATCAGCAGAACAGAAACTCACAAGGGATTGCGTTGCGAAGCTTCGTCGAGGCAGGAGGAACGCAAATCGCTTACGGCAGAAGTTCGGCTCTTCCCATTTCGGGGATGACTCGGCTCGCTGCCGGATATTCGAAGAGGGCCAGAGCATGAAGATCGTTGCTGTAACTGCGTGTCCGACGGGGATCGCGCATACTTACATGGCGGCCGAGCAGCTCGAGAAGACCGCCAAGACGCTCGGACATCAGATCAAAGTCGAGACCCAGGGCGCCATGGGAATCGAAAACGAATTGAAGGAGAGCGACATTCGCCAGGCGCAGGTCGCGATCTTTGCTGTGGACATCGAGATCGAAAACCGCGAACGCTTTGATCAAATCAAGGTCATCCGTGTTCCGGTGCAGGACGCCATTAAAGACCCGGTCGATGTCTTTAAAAGAATTCAAGGTTGAAGAGAATCCAAGGTTGAACGCATTCTTCCAGGAACTATGAGGCGACCACAATGGAGGCGTCAGCTCGACTTGAGGCGATGCGCTCAAGCTTCAACAAAGAATTACTCCTCCTCGATACTGTCATTCCTCGCGCCGTCGCGACTGCGTATCAATCTCCCGAGCTTTGGCTTGCGGCGCGGGGAACCTGCTGTTTTTTCGAACACATCGCAAAGCAGATCCCCTGGAGCGCAACCCAAACTGGCAGGGGGTCAGTACTTCATCGCGGCGCTCCGAGGGATGACAGTGCAACCAGGGGCACACTACCTCGAAAAAACGCAATCTCCAGCAAGAGCAGAAACGGTGTAGTTCATGAGTCAGGGAGTATGTAATCCGGTGGAGTTCAAGTTCGTTTGTCCGCTGCCTAATGGACTCCATGCCCGGCCCGCAAGCCAGTTGGCGGAATTCGCCGGCGGCTTCGCTTCGGAACTCTCCCTGACCAATTTAAGAACTAGCGCCGCAGCCAATCTAAAAAGCACGCTGGCAATTATCTCCGCCGATGTTCGTAGTGGCGACGAATGCGCAGTTCGCATCGTCGGAGCAGATGAAGAAGCGGCGCGCGCGGCTGTGCGCGCATACATCGACCAGAATCTTCCACTCAGCGACCAGGCTCTAAACGAGCCTGACGAGAACCGCAAACCGATAACTCTCCCCAGAGCGCTTGCGCACCTTACGATTTCTTATCACTCCGGTGTGGCGGTTAGCGCCGGAATCGGAAAAGGCAAAGCTGTCGTCATCGGCGGGATGCATCTTCCGGAAGCGTTGGAAGACGAACGTGCCGAGGACCCAAAACGGGAAGAGCGCAAAATCGAGCGCGCCCTGGCCGCGGTTCGCGAACGCATCAAAGGCATGCTCTCGCGCTCTATATCGCCGGCAGAGACGGGCGTGCTCAAGGCTCACGTGGCGATTCTGGATGACGTTTCGCTTGCCGACAAGGTGAGCCAACTGATTGCTGAAGGACGTTCCGCAGGTCAAGCCCTCATCGAAGCCGCACAATACTTCATCTCCACACTGCAGCAGTCCGCCAGTGCGTATATTCGCGATCGTGCGGTAGATCTTCAGGAGATTTGCCTGCGTGTCCTCGAAGAACTATACGGTTCGCGCTTCACAGCTCCAGTGCTGCAATTGACTGAACCCAGCGTGCTCGTCGCCGAAACGCTTGCGCCGCAGCAATTGCTGAGCTTTGAGTCTCGCTGGCTCCAAGGCATCGTCTTGGAATACGCTGGAACCACTTCGCACACCGTGATTCTCGCGCGCTCTCTCGGAATTCCTACTGTGGTCGGCGTGAAAGACGCTCCGGTGCTCTTCTCCCCGGAGCACGACGTAGTAGTGGACGCCAACCGCGGCTTAGTGATTCCCAACGGAACTGCCGCCACTCAGCGTTTTTACGACCGCGAACGCCGCGTGCAACAGGCGCGTCAGAACGCGCTCGTGCGCGAGGGCTATGGACAGGCGACTACACGCGATGGACAGCGCCTCGAGGTTTCGGCGAATGTTTCATCCGGGGAAGAAGCCATCGTGGCGTTCGCGAATGGGGCCGAATCGATCGGGCTCTTCCGCACCGAGATGCTCTTCATCGGCAGGGATGACGCTCCTGATGAGGAGGAGCAATTTTCGATCTACCGCGAAGTCGCGCGCTCAGCAGGCAAACGTCCAGTCATCATTCGTACCATTGACATTGGCGGCGACAAGCCTGTTCCACACCTGAATCTTCCGGCGGAATCGAATCCCTACTTGGGATTCCGAGGAATGCGCATCTATCAGGAGCATCGCGACCTCTTTCGCGCGCAACTCCGAGCGCTGCTGCGTGCCTCGGCTTTCGGCCGCATCCAGATCATGGCGCCGATGGTATCCACCATCGAAGAAGTGCTTTGGCTGAAGGCGCAGGTTGCAGAGCTGAAACAGGAGCTGACCGAAGCGGGAACCATTTTCGATGCGCAGATTCCATTGGGAATCATGATCGAGGTGCCCTCGATCGCCTTCATCCTCGACCAACTGTGCGGCGAACTCGATTTCTTCAGCATCGGAACCAACGACCTGAACCAATACTTCCTCGCCGTCGATCGTGACAACGCAAAAGTCGCGGGACTCTCTCGCGTCCATCACCCCAGCTTCTTGCGATTTCTCCGCCACATCGTGGATGCAGTTCACGAACACAGCAAATGGGTAGGGATGTGCGGCGAGATGGCAGGCGATCCCATGAACCTGCCGATCCTGATCGGATTGGGACTCGATGAAATCAGCGCGGCGGCGCCCCAGATTCCCATATTGAAACAGAAGATTGCTCAGCTCTCGGCCGCCGAATGCCGGCTCATTCTTGATCGCATGACCAGCGCGGCACAGGTGAAAGATGTCGAGACGTTACTTGCCCAGGCGCACTCACAGCTTGTCGAGCAGCCGTTGCTCTCGGCTGAACTGATCATTGCTGGCTCGGACAGCGAAACGAAGGAAGAAGCCATTCGTGAATTGGTAGACGCGCTATACATGGCGGGGCGCACGCAGGATCCCGATCGCCTGGAAGAAATTGTCTGGCAACGCGAGAGCGCTTACTCCACCGGCCTGGGCCATGGCTTCGCGATCCCGCACTGCCGCAGCGACGCGATTAATGCGAATTCAGTTGCCGTTTTGAAACTAAGCAAACCAGTAGAATGGGCTGCGCTCGACGGCAAGCCAGTGAGCATAGTGATTCTTCTTGCGGTGCGCGAGTCGGATGCGAATAACAGTCATATGCAGGTTCTGGCGAAGCTGGCCAGACGGCTCATGAACGAATCGTTCCGGCAAGAGCTCGGAAAGTTAGAGCGACCACCGGAGATTATGGCGTTTTTATCGCGTGAGCTGGAACTTGTGAACCGAGCTTAGCAAGGTCAGTACCGTCCGCGGTAGCGGATGGGTTCATCTGATTTCGAAAGAAAGCACCCATTCGCTACCGCGAACGGTACTGACCGATCTCAATTTTGCATTCAAAATTATGGAGAATCTACTAATGCAGGCGATACAACGGCGGTTCATGCTGTTGTTCTTATCAGTAACTCTTTGTTCCAGCGTGGCGTTCGCGCAAACCGCCACCAAATCATCTTCCACTCAGAATCAAAACAAATCCGCGTCCGCCACTGCACTGCAAGTAAAAGCTTTGCCGGCTGCAGCGCCGATCGACTTGAGCAAGCAGCCGACGCTGTACGTCGTTGGCTACGCTCACCTGGATACAGAATGGCGCTGGCAGTATCCGCAGAGCATCGACGAGTACCTCAGCAAGACTCTGCGGAATAACTTCTATCTGTCCGACACCTATCCGCACTACATCTTCAACTTCACCGGCGCGAACCGCTATCGCCTGATGAAGGAGTACTACCCAGAAGGATTCGCGAAACTGAAGAAGTATGTCGCTGCGGGCCGCTGGTTTCCCGCCGGCTCTTCGATGGAAGAGGGCGACGTAAACTCGCCCAACGCCGAGTCGATCTTCCGCCAGATCCTTTATGGGAATAATTTCTTCCGCCGCGAGTTCGGCATGGCCAGCAACGAATACATGCTGCCCGACTGCTTCGGCTTCCCGGCCTCGCTGCCCAGCATTCTGCACCACGCCGGAATCAAAGGATTCTCGACCCAGAAGCTCTCAGCCGCATGGCAGCCGGCGCCGCACGTCGGCGGTCCGGATTCGCCGGAGAAAACGCCTGAGGGCATTCCATTCAACGTCGGGATTTGGGAAGGAACCGACGGCAGCACCGTCATCGCCGCGCTCAATCCTCTCAGCTACGGCAGCCAGGTTACCTACGATCTGAGCAAGACGCCGCCTCCTCCACCTCCTCCGGATCCCAATTTGACCGAGCGGCAGAATGCGTTCCGCACCCGTCCGCAGGAAGACTGGGTGAAGCGCATTCAAATCAACGGCGATCTGACTGGCATAAAAGCTGATTACCACTACGTCGGAACCGGTGACATCGGCGGTGCGCCGAATGAGTACTCGGTGAAGCTGATGGAAGGAATTGTCACAAAGTCGAAAGCGGTGATCCCTACTCCACCAGCAAATCCGCGCGAGTGGGAAGCCGAGCAGGAGCCGGGCAAAGCCGAATCGCAGCCGGTGCAGGTTGGCGATGGTCCGATCCACGTTGTCTGGTCGAAAGCCGACCAGATGTTCATGGACATCCTCAAGTGCTGCAAGACCGACAAGATGCCGCGCTATAAAGGCGACCTCGAATTGATCAACCACTCGGCAGGCTCGATTACCTCAGAGGCATACCAGAAGCGCTGGATGCGCAAGAACGAGCTGCTCGCCGATGCTGCCGAAAAAGCTTCGCTGGCAGCAGCATGGCTCGGGGGCAAACCGTATCCGCAGGATCGCTTGAACGCCGCGTGGACGCTCGTCATGGGCGGACAGTTCCATGATCTGCTTCCGGGCACAGCAACACCGAAAGCGTTTGAATTCGCATGGAACGACGACATCATCGCAATGAACCAATTCGCCGGCGTGCTCAAGAGCGCGACGGAAACTGTAGCTTCCGCGTTGAACACGCAAACTCAGGGCACGCCGGTAGTCGTTTACAACCCGCTAAATATCGAACGCGAGGATGTGGTCGAAGCGCACCTTAGCTTCGACGGCGGTGTTCCCAAATCGGTTCGTGTAACAGGACCGGATGGGAAAGAAGCCCCGGCGCAAGTCTCCGATGACGGCGAAGGCAAAAGCAAAGTTGTGTTTGTCGCGAAAGTCCCATCAACCGGCTATGCGGTTTTCGACGTTCGGCCCTCCAACGAGGCCGCTCCCAATTCGGAACTGAAGGCTTCAGATTCTTCGCTTGAGAACGCGCGCTACCTCGTGAAACTGAATGGAGACGGCGACGTTTCCAGCGTATTCGACAAGAAACTCAACAAAGAACTCCTCTCTTCTCCGATTCGGCTGGCGATCTCTACGGACAATCCCGAGCACTGGCCGGCTTGGAACATGGACTTTGAAGACGAGCAGCGCGCGCCCAAGGCGTACGTCGGCGGCTCGCCGAAAGTTAGCGTGGTCGAAAATGGCCCGGCTCGCGTTGCCCTGCAGATCGAGCGCGAGACCGAAGGCTCGAACTTCGTACAAACCATTCGTTTGGCCGCAGGGGACGGCGGCAATCGCATCGAGTTCGCCAACAAAATCAACTGGAACACAAAAGAAGTCAATCTCAAGGCTACTTTCCCATTCAGCGCCGCGAATAAGATGGCGACCTACAACTGGGACGTGGGCACGATTCAGCGTCCGAACGAGGAACCGCGCCAGTTTGAAGTCGCGTCCCATCAATGGATCGACCTCACCGACCAGAGCGGCGGCTACGGCGCTACAGTTCTCACAGATTGCAAGAACGCATCCGACAAGCCGAACGACAACACCATTCGCCTCACGCTCATTCGCACCCCCGGAACACGCGGCGGATATCACGATCAGGGAACCCAGGACATCGGGCATCACGATATCCTCTTCGGAATCGCCGGGCACGACGGCGACTGGCGCGCCAGCCAGACCGATTGGCAGGCGCAGCGCCTGAACGATCCGCTGGTTGCCTTCGAAGCTACGAAGCATCCTGGCTCGCTTGGAAAACAGTTCTCGCTGGTGAAGGTGAACAACAGCCGCATTCGTCTGCTGGCGCTCAAGAAGGCCGAGCACAGCGACGAGATCGTTCTGCGCGCAGTTGAACTCGATGGCAAGCCGCAGAACGATGTCCGCTTCACCTTCGCGGCGCCTGTGACCGCAGCGCGCGAGATCAATGCCCAGGAGCAGCCGCTGGGTGCGGCGCACGTACAAGGTGGAGAACTCGTGACCTCATTCACCGCGTATGAGCCGCGCACGTTTGCGGTGCGAATCGGAGCCGCTCCAAAGAAGGTCGCTGCTCCGCAGTTTGCTGCGGTGCAGCTGCCGTATCAGGTGTCGGTCGCTACCTTCGATCACCAGCCCGCGATCGGATGCTTCGACTGCTCCTACGACCGGCCGACGCAACCGCAAGGCAAAGCGCTGCCCGCCGAAATGCTGCCCGAGAAGATTGACTACGCCGGCGTGACCTTCACCCTGGCCCCGTCAACCAAAGCAGACGCTGTGATCGCCGAAGGACAGCAAATCAAGTTACCTGCCGGCAAATACAACCGTCTGTATCTCCTGGCGGCAGCCTCGAATGGCGATCACAAAGCCGATTTCAAAGTGGGAGACAAGACCGCCAATCTCAATGTGGAAGAATGGACCGGCTTCGTCGGCCAGTGGGACGACCGCATCTGGAAAGAAGTCATCGAGAATCCGGCTGAGATCGGACCACCAACATACAACCGCCATCCGCGCGTCGATGAATATGGCGAGATGATCGGCTTGCGTCCCGGCTTCATCAAGCGCGCCGACATCGGCTGGTTCGCTTCCCATCGGCACGACGACGCAGCACGCAATGAGGCGTATCAGTATTCGTACTTGTTCGTCTATCCGATCGATATTCCTGCGGGAGCAACCACGCTCACGCTGCCGCACAACCACAACATCAAAATCCTGGCCGCGACAGCAGTAAACCAGGCGCAACAAGCCTGGCCGGCGCAGCCGCTCTACGACGTGCTCGAAGGCGCGGAAGCGCAGAACCAGACGCAGACCGCGATGAAGTAACAGCACCGGCGGCGGTAGCCGCTGGGCCGGAGATGGCCGAATGGCCATCTCCGGGTGCAACCATGCCGAGTGCCTTTCGCAACGTGCGGCACGTCCGCAGTCTGTCATCCTGAAGCGCTTCTTTTGCGCGAAGGATCTCCCGCGATGCCTTGGGCTTCAAATGCCGTCGGTGTGGCTCCTCGGTTATAAGTGCAGCTTCACCGCCGAGAGCCAGGAAAGTGCATTTTTACTTTGAACATTCCCGGAGATCCTTCGCGCAACAGAAGCGCTCAGGATGACAGACTCTGCGTGTGATTCCCAAAATGGTCCTTAGTTGAGTAATGGTCATTAGTTGAGTGAAGATCAGAATCTCTTGAGGGTTGATGCTTTCCCGATTAGTCTTTTTCGTCTTGCTCGCAGCTTCTGCCGTCGCCCAAACGCAACCCAACCTCACCCTCCACGGCACGATCAAAGGAGCACAGAACAACACCTACATTGAAGCCCCATTCGCAGTTCCCGCCCACACTCGCCGACTGACAATCACCTTCCACTACACCGGCAAAGAAGAAAAAACCACGCTCGATCTGGGCGTGGAAGATCCTCACGGATTCCGCGGCTGGAGTGGGGGCAACAAGAGTAGTTTCACGATCGGCGCCAACGATGCAACTCCCTCTTATCTACCCGGCGAACTGGTTGCAGGCGAATGGAAGCTGTTGATAGGCGTCCCCAACATTCGTCCGCAGAGCACAGCTTCGTACGACGCGGAAATCTTCTTCGAACCTGCCGGCACTGCCAAGACGGACGCCTTTACCGACACGCCGCTGCGCCAAGGTCCCGGATGGTATCGCGGCGACCTGCACATGCACACGGCCCACAGCGATGGACACTGCAAGAGCCAATCGGGAAAACAGGTCCCGTGTCCGGTGTTTCTCACGCTCGACGCCGCGAGCAAGCGTGGGCTCGATTTCATCGCCATCACCGACCACAACACCACCTCGCATTACGACGCGATGCGTGAACTGCAGCCGTACTTCGATCAACTGCTGCTGATCCCCGGTCGCGAGATCACGACCTTCGTAGGACACGCGAACATCTTCGGCATCACCCAGTTCGTCGATTTCCGCGAGGGCTCGACTAACATGAATGCTCTGTTCCAGCATGCGAGGGATCTCGGCGCGCTCGTCTCGATTAATCATCCTGGCGCGCCCACCGGCGAAATCTGCATGGGCTGCGGATGGCAGGCGGCCACCGACATGCATCTGGTAAACACGATCGAAGCGGTGAACGGCGGGTCGGAAGAGGGACAATATTCAGGAATTCCATTCTGGGAAAAGCAGTTGAACGCGGGCTACCGCATTCCCGCCATCGGTGGCAGCGATAATCATGACGCGCAAATTCCCCCCGACCGCCCGAGCGCCGTCGGCAGTCCGACAACGGTTGTGTATGCGAACGATCTGTCTGTGCCATCGATTCTGGCAGGCATGCGTTCCGGCCGCGTGTTTGTCGATCTAACCGGCTCCAAGGATCGTCTGCTTGATTTCAGGGCCCACGCATCCGGAACGGAGGTGCTGATGGGCGGAACAACGCAAGCCCGTTCAGGCGAGCTCTTAGAGTTGACGGTGCACGTGCTCGCGTGCAGCGGCTCGAAGCTTCGGATCGTCGTGGACGGAAAGGAAGATCCTGCGATTCCTGACGCTACCATCGGTGCTGCAGATCAGACGCTTACCACCAAATGGACCAGCGATGGTAAGCGACACTGGCTGCGCGCCGATGTACTTTCCGCCAATGGGAAGTTGGAAGTCCTGGGAAATCCTGTATTTGTGAATTTTCCCTGAGCTACGAAGGAGCGCGATGTATTAGCCCACGCGCGTAAGAGGCTGTTGCGAAACTCAATCTTTCGAGTCACGTATTGTGACGACAAGCAAGGCGGAGCGTACCATGTTGTGTTTCAAATTGGAAATTCTGACTCTTGTAACGGCCTCTTACGCCGCTGGGCTCCGCTTCTTTCAGCCATTCGGGCTTCTCTGTTTTGGCACGATTGAGGTGTGTGAAAGAAAATCAGCCCAATCGACAGTGCGCTGAATAGTGTTAGTGCGGTATGAGTTCTACTCTGCGACTCTTACTTTCCCATCTTGGTCCAAGTCCAGATAGCCCCACGGAATCTCGTGATCGTGTGTAAAGATCGTCAGCCACTTTTCTTCGATCGCCCGCCTGTAGAAGCGCTTACGGTTTTCGATTGTCTCTAGCGGAAAGAGATCATAGGCCATGACCCACGTGAGATCGAGGTGTTTCGTTGTGGGAATGAGATCGGAGATGTAGCAAGCCTTTTTGCCTTTGCTTTCAAGCATGATGGCCTGCATATTGCGTGTGTGCCCGGGATACGCAGCAACGGAAATCCCCGGCATCACGTCGCCATCGCCGTCGAGCAGTTGCATCTGGCCGTTCCTCAGCAGCGGATCGTAGTTGTCGCTGATGTAGCTCACACGGTCGCGTTCAAGCTGCTCTGAGGCGTGCTCCCACTCGCCGCGCTGAACGTAGTACGTCGCGTTCGGAAATGTCGGCTCGATCTCGCCGCGCTCATTGCGAAATGTGTTCCAGCCGCAGTGATCGAAGTGCAGATGCGAATTGATGACGAGTTCAATCTCTTGCCGGCGCACTCCGGTCTTTTCCAGCTCCTTCAGCAACTGCGCTTTCGTATCGTAGATCTTGGCGAGTTTCGCCGGCAGCTTGTTGCCGATCCCGGTTTCGATCAGAACCCAGCGTTCATGGGCACGAACGAGTACCGAATTGGTACCACACGCCATGCGGTTCAACTCATCGGCTTTGACTTTCTTTTCCCATAGCGGCTTGGGCACGACTCCGAACATCGCCCCGGCATCCAGGTAGTACGTTCCATCGGAGAGGATGGTCAGTTCGAAGTCGCCCAGTGTGCGCGTCGGCCGGTCGGCTGCGCTCAACGCCCACCGCCCTGCACGGCAGACGCAGTTGGCCACGGTGGATTCGACGCAGCGATCCTCTCCTGAGGCCAGCCCAGTAGTTCTGCGTCAAATTCGGCGCGGATACGTTCGTAAAGATTGGTTCGGGCCGCAACTCCGGCAATCGCATGCGTCTTCCGCGGGAAGAGCAGCACTTCGAACTGCTTTCCCGAATTGATAAACGCCTGCGAGAGCTGCATCGTGTTTTGGATGTGGACGTTGTCATCGCTGGTGCCGTGCACGAGCAGCAGATGTCCACTGAGATTCGCCGCACTCTGCTGTACGGATCCGGATTTGTATCCGTCAGCATTCTCGGACGGTAATCCCATGTAACGTTCCGTGTAGATGGAATCGTAATCGTGCCAGTCAGTCACAGGCGCAACGGCCACGCCGGCTTTGAAACGACGTGCGTGCGTCATCGCATAGCTGGTCATGAAGCCGCCGTAGCTCCATCCCCACCAGCCGAGGCGATTGCCGTCGAGCTGCGGAAAACGATTCAGCGCTTGATCGAGCGCAGTGAGTTGGTCGTTTAGCTCAACTTTCCCGAATTGGTGCCGCAACGCAGTTGCGAACTTCTTGCCGCGAAAACCCATTCCGCGGTTATCGACCCGGAGCACCGCGATTCCGTCGTGCGCGAGGATCTGATCGAAGAAGAAATTGGCCGCTCCCCAGTGATCCTGCACCTGCTGCGCCTCAGGACCGCCATAAGGATTCATCAATAATGGAATCTTCTGCTCTGCCGAACCTCCGGGCGGAAGCAGAAGCTGACCGTGAAGGACGGTGCCGTCGTCCGCGGTGAAATCCACGAACTGGGGCTTAATGATGTCGAACGATGTAATCGGCTTCGACGCCCAGAACAGGTCGCACGCGCCCGTGGCCGAGCATACCGACATGCGCGGAGGAGTTAGCAGTGCGGAATAGGTATCGACGTAGTACTTCGCGTTATCGGCAAAGCTGGCTTTGTGACTGCCGTCTTCGCGTGAAAGACGCTGCTTCCCGCTGCCATCGAGTTTGATGGAATAGATTTGGCGCTGGCGATCATCGCCTTCGTTTGACTGATAAAAGATGGTGCCGGTAGCTGCATCGAATCCATCAACACTCGTGACTTCAAAATTTCCGCGCGTGATCTGCCGAACCAGTTCTGCAGGCGCGCTCAGCGGATTGCTTTTATTGAAGCTGTAGAGATAAAGATGATTGTGGCCATCGCGCCAGCTCTTCCACAGGAATTTATCGCCAGGCTTCAGGATTTCAAAGTCATCGTTCACCATCACCCAGGCATCATCTTTCTCTGAGAGCATCAGTTGCGAGCGCCCTGTCGGTGTGTCGACGAAATAAAGATCGAGTTGGTTCTGATCGCGGTTGAGTACCTGAACGTACAGAACATCTTTATTGACCCATCCGAAGCGCGGAATGTAGTAATCAGTTTTGCTCTGTTTCCCGTTCAGTCCGGAAATATTCACCCAATGCGTCCTGCCGCCATTGGAATCCACCACGCCGACGCGCACTTCCGGATTTGGGTCCCCTGCGTACGGATACTTCTGATGATCGACCGTAGGATGATCGAGGATGAAATCCGTAATCGGATACTCGGGCACCTGCGTCTCATTCATCTGCAGATATGCGATGTGCTTTCCATCCGGCGACCAGAAATAATTGCTGCGGACGTCGAGCTCTTCTTCATAAACCCAATCGACCTCGCCGTTGAGCACGTTGTCGCCATCGTCGTCTGTGGTGAAGGTGAGCTGGGTTTCGCGCGACTCTCCAGTCAGCGGACGCACGTATAAATTGTGCTTGCGCGTGTAGGAAAGGCGCTTGCCGTCGGGCGAGAACTTCGGATCGCCGCTTGGCTCGGGCGCCGAGGTAATTTGAATTCCCGTTCCGGTTTCAAGTGTGTAGTACCAAAGCTGTCCCTTCGAATCGAAGAGCAGATGCTTGGAATCCGGCGCCCAATGGTAACCGGCGATGGAATACCGGCTGCGGCGATCGCGGTCGCGATCGTCCTTTGCCTGCCTTCCGCCGCGGTTCTCGGGCGGAGAGAGTGCGGCCATTTTCTCGCTGGCTACCAGGACCGCGGGTTTTCCCGTGGCGACATCGACGTAATAGAGCTGGCTGTGCTCTCCGGAGTCGTCCGCCAGGACGTAGGAGACGCGCGCTCCGTCCGGACTCCACTTCACGGTTTCGGGAGCGCGTCCGGTGACACCGCCGGCAGCAAAGATTTCAGGAATCGACGGCAAACTGCCCTGCTGCGCGTACACAGCTGTCGATAAGAAAATTATGAAAAGACGAAGAGGCCTCACAGCCAAAGCTCCTTGAAGGAGAGAAGTGAACGGAAAAGTGTAACAAGGAGCCGCCGAATGCATAGCCTGACCAGCTATGCAGCTAAAGGACGCATGCGGGTCGAACGTACCGACCGGGCGACCGAATCATAGACGTCGCGGGCTTTGCCGCCCTGCAACTTGCGGAAAAACAGCGAGCGAATGGCGCGGCGCGAGATGAATCCTGCGAGATAGGCTCGATACAGATCGCCGCCGAGAAGCTGGCCTAGTTGCCTCGCAAGCACCGTCGCAGCAGCCGGCGAGGACGACAGCAGTTCGCGAATCAAGGCAGGTGGCGCGGCATAGCTGCGGCGATGACACTCATAGTCGCGGTGCAGCATGACACAATCCAACACCCGAATGTACTCGCGATAGGAGAGCAGCGTGCTCGCCTCAATTTCCTCTTTCGGCATCGAGTACAGCGCCAGAAGTTCGTCTTCGCTGGCCGTCTCGGATGGATAAAGGACCTGTGCGCCGAAATGAACGAGCGCGTGCTCCAGAGCAGAGACGTACAGAGAGCCTTCGGTGATCAGGTTCGGAGACCCCGCCTCTTCAAAGTCGCGGCACGCGTAATGCACAAACGAAGCGGCGTCAGATGTAGCGGCTTGCATGCGAAGCCGGTGAACGATCATGAGATTCAATTCGGGAATGTAGCAGCTTCCCCGATCCACCAGTTGCGCCATCACTTCTTCGCGCCGAGCTTGCAGCAGAGGCTTTCGACTCATAAGACTTTGGGCACGCGCAATCGAAGGCATGTTCGCGACCTCGGGATAACAATCGACGAAATAACGCGAACCGCTGTCCTCATCTGCATAGCGATCGATGTGGAGGAAGGCGAGGAGAGCATCGATCAAGTCATAAATGAGCGGTGTGAAGTCCGGCGCTCTGCGCGATTCGTCGCGCCAGCGCGAAATACAGAGTCGATAGCTGTGCCACTTTTCGACCGGCGTGGCATTAAAGACGGCCGCCGTATCTCCATCCACCTGCACGGCCGGCACCCGCTCGCTGAGTTCTCCTGCGGCGCGGAAGTAAAGTTCATCGACGTTCTGCAAGACGGTGCGAATGCACTCGTTCGGCAATCGCTGCTGAAGCTCACGGGGCACATGTGTCGGCGCGAGATGCGATTCGCCGAACATCACGAGAACGAGCGCATTGGCGTGCTCCTTGCGAACACGCGCAATCGTGTCTGCAGCATGACGATCGCGTTGAGCAATACGGCGGATGCTGCCGCGCGGCGCACAATCTGCTCCATAAATGGGGATGCTCAGACCACGGGCAATTTTGAGCATGTGTAAGAACGGCTCCCACTCGTATCCCCACTCGGCTTCGAAGTGAAGTCGCTGCCTCAGTTCGTCGGCGGAAATTTCCTTCTGTTGCCATTCGTCAATGATGTGCTGGTCGCGGGTAAACACGGCCTCAAGCAGCAGCACCAGCGGCCGCTGCTGAATCGCACTCAGCTCTTCCAGTAGCTCGCACAGAAAGAACTGGCAGGCGTCGAGCGCGTGAAAGTCGCTCACCAGCAGCGTATCGGCTTCGGTGCAGAAGCGCAGCAGAGTGTCGCGGGATATCGCACACTCGTACTTCTGAAAAGCCTGCGCGAATTCCTGAACGTATTTACTCCGGCTGAGCGGATCGAAGGCGCCAATCTCGCGGCGCAGAGGGGCGAGAGCGTGTTTTTGTGCCGCGCTGCGGCGGCGAGCGCGAAATGTGGACGGACCGACGGCCGCCCCCGGCCGGGTTTTTGATTCCTGACCCATACGGTCTGAATTCAAAAGACAGTTATCTGGGTGCTGACGAAAACCCGCGCGAAGGCGCGCGTCGGTCCGCGAGTTCTGCCTACTCCCACCTCTTGACTACTCCCACCTCTTCTGCCGGCCGCCAAGATTCTTGGTCATCTGCTATGTTGGATGCTCCCGGCAACTATGGCGCAAGTGCCACAAAATCTAACAATTGCAGCCACCGGCGCAAGTGGCGCGCTGTTTCTGCGAGAGCTGCTGAAGGTGGTCGAAGCCGACGCGCGTATTACGGCCGTAAACTTCATTGCCTCCGATAACGCTCTCCGGGTCTTCGCTGAGGAGCTGGAAATTCGTGGCCGCAACGAACTCGTCGCGCAGCTGCTGGGAAGCGTGAGCAAGAAGATTCAGCAGCAAGGGAACAACGACATCGGAGCCAATGTCGCCAGCGGCTCTTATCCCACTGACGCAATGATCGTGATTCCCTGCAGCATGGGTACGCTGGCACGCGTGGCGAATGGACTCGCCGGAAATCTTGTTGAGCGCGCTGCCGATGTGTGCCTCAAAGAAAGGCGGCCGCTGGTGTTGTGCGTTCGCGAAACGCCGCTAAACAAGATTCACATTCGCAACATGTACCGGGCGGCCGATGCCGGCGCGACGATTTATCCGCTTATCCCCACCTTCTACAACCACCCGAAATCGTTTGAGGAGATGGCGAAGCAGTTCGCATACCGTGTGCTCGCACATATCGGGTTGCGCCAAGACGACGCGTATGAGTGGAAGGGAAAATAAAGAGCCGAAAATCTTGGACCTGCGGCCGCCCCCGGCCGGGTTTTTGGTGGGAGTATCTAAAACCTGGGCATTTAGATTTCTCTGCTTCAGCAGCAAAAACAAAAACCCGCGCGAGGGCGCGCGTCGGTCCGAAACTTGGTGTGTCCGTCAGTTTCGTTCGCAACGATTGGATTTCGCGATCAGCTTTGCTATGCTTCCGCCGCTTGAAATACTTCAAACTTGAACGAGATCCGTATCGATATCGTCGCAAACTGCCTCACGTCCAACTCATTCCGACACTCTTCATAAGCTTCTCAACCTACAAGTGGTGGATATTGCCTCCAGAAGCTAGAAGCATAGTATTTGCGAGCTGCATGTATGAGCACCAACGCCGGGTTAGGATGCATGCATGCGTGGTGATGCCTGACGCACCTGCTGCTGACAATGTTAAAAAACAAGAACGGAGTGGAACCTCCGGTTTATGAAATTGTGAAAGACATTAAAAGTGCGTCGGTTCACAAGGTGAACAAAGCTCTGAATCGCAGCGGGAGAATGTGGCTCAACGAAGCTTTCGACCGAATGCCTCGTAGCGGCCAGTTCGAGAAGTTCCGCGAATATATCATCATGAACCCGGTCCGAGCAGGACTAGTGAAGAATCCTGACGACTACGAGTGGCTGTGGTATGAGGGGAAGAGAAAGTCACAATGAGACACGTCAATTTTCGGACCGACGCGCGCCCTCGCGCGGGGTTTTTGGTGGGAAGACAGTGAAGCGGGTTTTCACATTCAAGAGGTCTTAAGAAAAACCCGGCCGAGGGCGGCCGTCGGTCCGGGTTTGGTCCGGGTTCATGATTGCTCACCGATTCCGTTGAATCGGTCCCAACGAAAACCCGCGCGAGGGCGCGCGTCGGTCCACCGATTTGTTGCTACTACCGTCTCACCAGCTCTACGAACTCTCCCAGCTCCTGCTGATTCAGATCCGAAACGGCGCAGTAATACATGCCATCCTGCGTCCACTCGATCAAATTGAATCCCTGCTGCGCGGTTGCATGAGGAGACTCATCGCCGCTCTTCGCCGGCCAGGTGAACAGGTTAATCACGTGCTTGCGGCGTTGATAGACGATCGCTGCCGCCGAATGACCATCGACATAATCAAGGCGTCCGCCGACGAGTTCGAAGCCGTCGACACTCAAGTCGCGCACACGCGGCGAGAAGTCGAGCTTGCCTGTGAACCACGGCTTTACCGTGTGTTGATCGGAGGTCAGTACGTCGGTCAGGTGGGTCGCCATGAGTGATCGCACGTGATCGGCGACGAGCTCCCGCTCCAGAACCTGATCGGGGCGGCTGCCGGAATACAGGAGCAGACCTCCAATGGCAAGCAGCAGGCAGGCTGCTGCCGCAGCCCAGTTCCACCACGGGAGTGAGCGCAATTTCTGCTCGCGAACCGGCGGGCGCTCGGCTCTCTCGATGTGCCGCATGAGGCGCGCGCGGAAATCATCGCTTGCGCGATAGCGCAGCTCCGGAGTGGCCACTGTAGCTCTCAGTGCGCGAAAGCTCGCGACTTGCTGAGCACAATCGGCGCACTCGGCAAGGTGGTCTTCCAATTCCATGCTGCGCACCAGATCAAGCTCGTCGTCGACATAAGCGTGCAATAGATTGCTCTGAGCGTGGCTGGTCATGGCTGCTTCACCTCAGTTCTGCGCTCATTGGCGATTCGCTGGCGCAACATGCTTCGGGCTCGCGAAAGACGCGACATTACCGTTCCCAGCGGCGATTCGGTTGCCGCCGCAATTTCTTTGTACGACATCTGCTCCAACTCGCGCATGAGGATCACCTCGCGGTACTCAGGCGGGAGTGCCTCGATTGCGCTCCTCACCTGTTCGAGGGTCGCGCGTCGCAGAACGTCCGACTCGGGCGTGAGCGAGAGTTCCAAATCGGTATGCAGATGCTCGTCGAACTCCGTTGCGTTCTGCTGCGGCGACTGCCGGCGAATCCAGGTGAGATAGGTGTTGCGAACGATGGCCAGCAGCCACACTCGGGCGTCCTCTCCGCGGAAGCCGTCGAAGAACCGAAACGCCCGCAGCAGTGCTTCCTGGGCCACATCTTCGGCATCGGCCGAATTGCGCGTCATCCAGCGCGCGAGATTGTAGGCGGAATCGAGATGCGGCAGTACCAGCCTCTCGAAGCGAGCCATCTTTTCGCCGGAATTCGCGCTGGCTTCCATTCGGATGATTAGACTCGCCGCGGTGGAATTCTATTCCGGGCTTCGGAAATTCGGCGGTTTGAATTGGTTCATCGATGCTGAGAAAGCGTATTTCAAGTCCCAATTTGGCATTCCACGTGCTCATCACGAGGAGAATATTTCGCTTGACTTTCTCCACCGTTTCGTCATAGCACAGAAAGAGGGGAGGAGGAAATGCTCCAAGCCGCTGGACCGAAGCAAGACCGTGTACTGGAGGATCGACATCTCTTTCCTCACGGCTTCGCTAGGCTCTTGTCACTCGAAAGTTCTGTATTCACGAGAGGGATCTCGTGTGATCTCGATGAGACTGCGATGAGACGGAGATGGAATATCTCATCTCCAGCCACGAGATATCTGATGGGATTGGATGAGATTTCATGGGATTGGATGAGACCTTTGCACGCGCGACAGCACCGGCCGCAGCTGCCCAAGCGGTCACTTCTCAACCCATGGCATTCGTATCACCGACGCTGCGCGGGCTGCGTAACCCTCAGGAAATCGCAGCGTAACCCTCTGGAAATCGTAGGGTAACCCTGTGGAAAAATCAGGGTTACCCATCAAGAACTTTCAACTGCAAAAGGATCTGATTGGTTGGTGTAAGTCCTTGCAGATCAAACACATCTCGGCTGTGTTGTGTCCTGATCTCTGTCGTGACAACTGGTTGGAACCCATGCTTCGTAAGACATCATGGTGATCGAGTCAATAAAAGATCTTTCAGCGCCAGGTGGGAAGACCGAAAAGGGCGGAAAACTGGTAGTTAAGGGGCGGTCGGCTAGACTGGAAAAGTCAGAATGGCTGTGATCAGTACACTTGAAACCCGGCTGGCGCACCCGGTCATTCAGCGGTTCTTCGAGGTCTCGCTGTACTTCATGCTTTTCACCGGCTTTGCCGCGCTGGCGGGAACGGGCAAGCTGGATGGCTCCTCGGTCCTAATCGGACTCTTCGCCTTGCTCGTCAAGGGCTTCCTGCTGATCCGCCGCAGCAGCGTTCTCGTTCCAGAACGATGGACGAATTACCTGACCATCGGCTACCTGTTCTTCTTCGCGGTCGATTACTTCCTGCTGTCACGCACCTTTGTCGGCGCGATCGTGCATATGGTGCTGTTTGCCGCGATTGTGAAGATTTTCTCCGTGCACCGTGACCGCGATTTTGTTTACCTGGCCATTCTTTCATTCGGCATGGTGCTCACAGCCTCCGTACTCACAGTGGATTCGCTCTTCTTCGCCATCTTCTGCGTGTTCGTGCTGCTGGCAGTGATGACGTTCGTGAGCATGGAGATGCGGCGCACGTGGATTGCCGCCCAGCCCAACGTGCCTTCCGATCCACTCAAACTTCGCGATCTTCGCCGTGTTCCGGCAGCGCTGGCCGGGGCTTGCGCACTGCTGGTAATCACGATCGTGATCGGAACCGTGGCTTTGTTCTTTCTCGTTCCCCGCAAAGCTACGGGCGGATACCTGAGCGCCTTTGCTGCCCGAAATGGGATTTCAACCGGCTTCAGCGAAGAAGTGCGGCTAGGCGAGATCGGGCAGATCCAGCAATCGAACGATGTTGTGATGCACGTGAAGTTCGCACCAGGTTCAAGAGTACCCGCGGAGCTGCGCTGGCGCGGCATCGCGTTAACCAATTTCGACGGACGGCGTTGGACCGTGGCTCGCGATGAAGAGGCCCTGGTCCCCAGCACCAGCGGCGTCCTGCCTTTGCTCAGCCATTTGCCCCGAATCGCCGGCGGAGCTGAACGCGTGGTTTATGACGTCTCGCTGGAGCCGTTTGGATCGCGCGTCTTTTTCGTGATTCCGCAAGCCGTAGTGATTAACGGCAGGTATCGCGTCATCGCCCTTGATTTGAAGAACGATACAATTTTCAACGCTGATTCTTCGCGCGGGATCACCGACTACAGCGTGGTATCGGAGCTTCCGCCGCCGATGGCTGCCGGAGCCGTTGACGGCGACGGCCCGCC
>Ga0070741_10007676_pt1 | contig 22147 bp, 16 predicted proteins | sample Coa_R1_4_FD_66440 | JGI IMG/M metagenome (GOLD analysis project Ga0070741, IMG submission 66440) | Surface soil microbial communities from Centralia Pennsylvania, which are recovering from an underground coalmine fire - Coalmine... | ecosystem: Environmental > Terrestrial > Soil > Unclassified ... | reverse complement strand
CGCAGCACGACCGATCCGGAGGGGGCCGGCCGGCCGCCTTCAGGCTCCACCGTCACCCGGACGTCGAGAACGGGTCTCGGCACGTCGAGAGCGGCATCGGAGGCAAACGTCGCGCGGCCCGAGGAATCGGGAAGAAACGTCCCGGCACTCACCGACTCGCCTGCGGTGATGAGCCAGATCTGATAGATGAAACCGGCAGGGGGCGCCGGCAGCCGGGAGCCACTGCAGACGAGCCCGCGCGAGCGGCTCCAGAGCACCTGGGCGGATATCCGGTTGTCGTCGCCGCCGCCCACGAGGTTGAACCGGACCACGTCCGGCGCGGCAAGCACGCTGCTCATCGTCTGCGCCTTCTGGGCGGCGTCGCGGGCGGCCGCAATCTGCTGCGTGGCCGCTTCACGAACGGCCTGAAGCTGCCGACTGGCGACGTCACCGGCCGCCTGAGCGCGCCGCTCGGCCTCGGCGGCGCGGGCCCAGGCATCGGCGACACGCCGCTGGAGCCGCCAGGCCACGGCACCTCCGGCGACGGCGAGCACAATGAGCCCGATAATCGCCGCCCGGACGCCTCCGGCGCGCTCGGCCGACGTCGCGTCAGGCGCGGCTTCGGTGGCGAGGGCGCGCAACGGTTCGGAATCGATACCAGGGGAAGTCGCCGACGGCTCGGTCGGGGCTTGCGGACGTGTCGAATCCGTCGACGTCGAACCGACCACCGCCGCAGGCTCCGAGTTTGCTTTCCTCTGACGAGGCTGCTCCTGAGAGGGCGCGACACCTTCGGAGGGCCAGGGCTGTGCGGCGGCGTCGGGCAGCGGCGCGGGCGATCGCTCGGCAATGGCCGTGAGCGCCGTCACGACGGATCGCAGCTCGTGGGTGAGCTCGGACATCTGCTGCTGGAAATTCGACTCGAGCCTCCCCAGGCGCGCTTCGGCGCGTTCGAGGCCGCGCTCCGTGGAGCGGGCCGCGGTCACACAGACGTCAGCCAGGCTCGCGGCCTGCTCGCGAAGCTGCCGCACCGGTTCCTCGTGCAGCTGCCGCAGCGAGTCCCATTCCCGCGCGATGGTCCGCTCCAGGCGGTGGATGCGCTCGGCCGCTTCGTGCTGCACGCGGGATTCGAGGGCGTTCAGGGAGTCGAGGCTGTGTTGGATGGCGGCGAGCGCTTCGGCGTGGCGCGTACCCGCAAGCGTCCACTGCTCGAGAACTTCCTCGCAGCGATCGCTGAGCTGCCGAAGCCGCCGTTCTGCGGGTTGTAGCCGATCTTCGCGGTTCTGCCAGACTTGCAGGGCCTGGGTGAGCCGATCAATCTGCGCCTGCAGATCGGAGAGGCGCCGCTCGAGCCCCGGCTCCAGCTGGTACACGGATTTCTACCCTTACCAGCGGATGATACACAACATCGGAGGGAGCGCCCATCAAATTTCGAGCGGCCGCTCGGAGCCGCGCGAAGGCCACGACGGCCGGCTCGACGCCCACGGTCCGTGCGCCGGAGCCCTCCCGTCAACCCCCTGGCGCTCGCCTCCCACCGCTCGGCGGATGACCACCGCCACGGCGCGCCGCCCGACGTCTGGACACCCCCGGGGCGCTCCGGCTCCGGCGCAGTCGCTCACGACAACGGCAGCGCTTGCTCCTGCTCCTGCCTGGGAGACGGCCGGCGCTCCGGACGTGACCCAGATGCGGCAATCGCCGAAGCCGGTCCGAGTTGTCGCACGCGCCTCAAGCTGCGGCAGTCCCTCAAGAGCGTCCTGGAGCTCCTCGTCGACGGACAGAAGAGGCGGTTCGGCCACGATCGAGATCACGAGACCAGCGTCAAATTCGAGATACCATGGGTGAGCTGCGTCGAAATTCACCTGCGTCCGAAGTCAGCGCGACGTGAACGTGAGGCATGGCGCTTTTTGGTCGTTTGCCGGCGCGCGGAAGGCTTTGCTATAAGCGCATCCTGCTCTCGATCGGCATGCGCGTCAGCCGCCGCGCGGAGGCCGTTCCTTGTCCGACGAACTGAATCCCGGGACCGACCCAACCCCCACCGGAGACCCGCACCCCGTCGAGCTGCCCGATGCCGAGCAGGCGGCCCGGCCAGAGCCCCGCGAAGGGCTGCCCAGGGGGTACCGCATGCGCGCCGACAGACACTACGTCGACCAGCTCGCGTCGGCGGCAGGCCAGCCCGTTCGCCTGCTGCCGATCACGCAGATCGAGCCCGACGAGTCGCTGCCGCTGACGGGCCTGCGCCCGCTGATCGAGTCGATCCGCTCGCACGGCATCGTGCACCCGCTGCTCGTGCGCCGAAAGGGATCGCGGTTCGCGGTCATCGCCGGCCGGCGCCGACTGGCCGTCGCGCACGTCCTCCGGCTGGCCACGATCCCCTGCATCGTCCACGACGTCGACGATGCGCAGGCGGCGGCGCTTGCGATCGCCGACAACTTGGCGAGCGGGAGCGCGGCGCCGGATGCCGGGCGGTCGGCGCTCCCGGCCGCCATCCGGCAGGTCGTCGCCGATCACCTGGCGACGATTCGCACCTGTGCGGAGGCCTTGTCCCGCGGCCCGTCCATGAGCCGATCGCTCTTCGACCTGATCAAGGCGCACGCCTGGCGCGCCGCCCGCCTCGGCGACGCCCTCGATCTCATCTCGAACGTTCCGCCACCGCCCAGCCGCGATCGCGCGCTGTCGGGCATCGTCGACGAGATCGTCGAGGGGTTCGAGCCGGAGGGGCGGCTGAACGACTTCACGCTGCGCGCCCACGTGCGCGACGATCTCTCGTCGAGCGGGCTCAACGCGCACGAAGTTCTCGCGGGACTCTCAGGAGCGCTGCTCGCCAGTCTCCCTCTGGTGGAGCAGGCCGTCCGACCGGCCGTCCTGGTCAGGGCGTCGGCCGGCGGATCCGGATCAATCATTTTCGAGATTGTCCAAACGAGCGCGCCCGTGTCCGCAGGTCTCGCCGCTCACTTCTTCGACGACGAGGCGGCGCCGCTCCGGCCGGGCGGCTACCCGGCACTCGCCGGCGCGCTGGCGGCAAAGGCGCTGGCCGAACGCTATGCCGGGACCGCGGCCTTCGAACCGGTGCCGAACGGCGGCTCGACGCTGCGGCTCGTGCTTGCGCGGCGGTCGTAGGCGCCGGCTGGCGTCACGTCGAGCCACCGGGGGACAGATCCGCGAATACACGGAACGGATCGGCGTATAAAGGGAGGTGGAGGCTGCGACCATGGGCTCACCATCCCGCCGCTTACGCCGGGCGCACGGCGTCCTCGCCGTGATCGCTATCGCCGGCACCGTCGGCCTCGCCGCCCGCGTCACCGCCGACTCGCAGGCGATCGACGCGGGCCGATCGACCATCACGGTCTTCGTCGACAAGTCGGGGCTCTTTTCCGCCTTCGCGGACGACCATATCATCCATGCGCCGATCCGATCCGGAAGGCTGTCGCTCGACCCGCCGCTGGCAGTCGACATCAGCATCGCGAGCGCCGCACTCGAAGTGCTCGACCCGAAGCTGGAACCGGCCAAGCGCGCCGAAGTGCAGCAGCGTATGCTCGGACCCGAGGTGCTCGACGCGTCGCGGTTTCCGGACATCACGTTCGCGTCGACCACCGTCACGCCGTCGGGACCGGAGCGGTGGACGGTCACAGGCCGCCTCACAATCCACGGGCGCTCGACCGAGATCACGTTCCCCGTCGTCCGCGCGAACGGCCGGTTCACGGGCGCCGTCGCCATCCGGCAGCGGGACTTCGGGATTCGGCCGATCAGCATCGCCGGGGGAACCGTGAAGGTCAAGGACGAGGTACGGATCCAGTTCGAGATCGTGCCCGGCGGATCGTGACCTTCAGCCGCCGGCCTCCGTTCCGCGCACACGGCTTGGTCGACAGCGGCAGGCTCGACGATGCCGCACCTTTGAGCGCCGCCGACAGGCGGGACGAGAAGTCGGAGAGGCCAAGGGAGAGCAGCGGATGAAGCGCGCGACCTGGACCGCCGTCGTGGGGCTCATTCTCCTCGCGGCAGCGTACTTCGCTGGGTTCTGGCCCGAGCATCGGCGCCGAACCGGGCTCGAGGAGCGACTGGCCGCAACCGAACGGCAGCTCGACGCCGCCCGGGCGCAAGTGCGCCTCGGCGAGGTGTTCGGGCAGCTGCTCCGGCTCTCTGACGCCGTCTCCCAGCGCAACTACGGCCAGGCGGCGATGCTATCCTCGATGTACTTCGATCGCGTCCGGGAGGAAGCGGCTCGCGCCGCGTCGCCGCCCGTGAAGACCGCGCTCGAGCAGATCCAGCGCTCCCGCGATCAGGTGACGGCCGCGCTCGCCCGCAGCGACCCCTCGATTGCCTCGACGCTGCATGATCAGGCGATCGCGCTCAGGCGCGCGCTCGGCTATCCGGTGGAGGCGGCGCAGCCGAACGAGCCGCCTCGGCAGTAGCGCACACTGGAGGTGAATGTGTGAAGACACTGACGCTGACGGCTTTGATCTGCCTCGCGGCCGCGCTCGCCCGCGCCCAAACGGGCGGCGTGCGGGCCGGCGCCAGCGCGGACCCGAATCAGTTCTATGCCGGCGTCCACTACGAGTCCCCCGACATCGTCGACCGGCTGCGGTTCCGCCCGAACGTGGAGGTCGGCCTCGGCGACGATCGGACGCTCATCGGCGTGAACATCGAGTTCACCTACCGGCTGCGGAAGCCAATCGTGCCGATGTGGCAGTTCTATGTCGGCGGCGGCCCGGCGTTGAACATCATTCACTTCCGCGACAACACGGAGCCTGAGGGAGGATTTAACGTGCTGGCCGGGCTCTCGCACAGGAGCGGCCTGTTCACCGAGGTCAAGTTCGGCGCGATCCAGAGCCCCCGCTTCAAGGTGGGCGTGGGATACACGTTCCGGCCCTGATTGCGGCGCCTCCCGCCCCGCGCGCCCGTCGGCGCACGGCACCTCACGGCCGGACCGTCAACCGCGCGCCGGCCAGCCCGCCGCGCGGCCGGCCGTCGCGATCACGCGGACTCCGCGGTGAACGCGCGGCCGCGTGTCTCCGGCCCGAGCCAGATGAGAGCAACAGAGGCCAGGCCGGAGACGATCATGCTGCCGGTCATGCCGGAGACGATCGAGATCCCGCGATCCTGCAGCAGGCCGAGGAAGGCCGGCATGAGCGCACCGATGGCCGCGCCGGCGTGGTAGCAGAAGCCCGGGCCGACGCCGCGCACCGGCGTCGGGAACCGCTCCGTTGTGTAGGCGGGCGCCATCCCCCAGATCCCCATCCCGAAAGCGCCCATCGTCAAGGCGCCGACGCCCATGAGCAGCGGGTCGCGGGCGTGCAGGTAGAGCGGGAGCGAGGCGATGCCGCAGACGACCGTCAGGGTGACGGCCCCCCGGCGGCCGAGGCGCGTTTCCGAGAGGCGGCCCCAGAAGGCCGTACCGGTGATCGCGCCGAGGTTGAACGCTGTGAGGTACGGGAGCGTTGGACGCCCCGCCTCGCGGAGCAGCGTCGGGTACCAGAAATTGACCGAGTAGTACACACACATGAACGCGCCGAGCACGCCCGTTGTCTGCAGGGTCGTCCAGATCAGGTCGCGCTGGAAGATGCGCACCAGCGAGATCGCGGGCTCGCGGCTGGTCCGCCCCTCCCGGGCAGCGGCTGCCTGCAGCCGGCGCCGCTCGAGCCAGACGGGGCTCTCGTCGACACGGCGGCGAATCCAGAGCGTCAGCAGCGCGGGCGCAATGGCGAGCCAGAACATGACCCGCCACCCTACATCAGGCAGGCCGCTGAAGAGCGGGTACACGAACTGAAACGCCGCGGCGGCAAAGAGATAGCCCCAGTACCAGCCGCCGAGCAGCAGCCCTGAGGCGAGCCCGCGCAGCCGCGTGGGCCAGTGCTCGAGGACGAGCGGCATGCCCGCCGCCCACTCGCCGCCCATGCCGATGCCGAAGAGCGCGCGCAGCGCGAAGAGCATCGTGTAGGACGTCGAGAACCCGCTCAGGAACGCGAAGATCGAGAACCACAGCACCGACAGCATCAGCGGCAGCTTCCGGCCGTAGCGGTCGGCAATCGTGCCGGCCGCGGCGCCGCCCACGAGCCGCATGATGAGCGTCACCGTGCCGAGCGCGCCCGCGAGCGCGCGGTCCACGGTGAAGCTGCGCTGGATGTCGATGATGATGAACGTGAGGATGTTGAAGTCGAACGCGTCGACGATCCACCCGAGGAAGACTGCCCAGAAGGCGCGCCACTGCTCCCGTGTGACCTCGCGGTACCAAGGCGCGCCGCCCGGCGCCGCCCCCGACACGTCCACGCGAACGGCCGGGGAGCTCCTCACGATCGCCCCGATCGCCGAGGAGAGCCCGCAGCGCCGGCTCGCCGCCCCGGCAGCCCCTGGTGGAACGCCGACCTCGCACGAAGGGCAGCGGGGCGCCCCAGGCCAGGCGCGGCTCCTGCGGCCCTCATCTTGCCGCCTGTTGCGGCTGACGCTCGGCCGCGCGCGCGGCGGTGAGCATGTTGGTCAGCCCGTAGTTGCCCTCGTGGCAGGCGTACTCGAAAGGCTGCTGCGACTCGTCGACCTTTGTGAGGTTCATGGAAAAAGTCCACGAGCGCGTCCACGTGTGCGGGTCGTCGAAGGTGACCGACCACTCCAGTGTATCGGGGGCGATCGGCCTGAACCGCTCGATCATGCGCAGGTGCTCGCTCGAGCCGCGGTACGGCGTCCGATCCGTGAAATTCGTCGTCTCGACGACGAGGGTGTTGCCGTCCCAGCGGCCGCGGGGATCGCCGAGATACTGGCGGATCGCCCCGCCGACGTGCGGCCGGCCGTCAAGCGGGATGAGGCGCGTCTCGTGGACCATCTCGTAGCGGATCGCGACGTAGCCCGGCCCCTGGTGGATCTGGTACGCGTTGCCGTAGATGGCGGGCATCATCGATCCCGGGATCCCGCGTGTGATGCAGCGATCGTACAGGCTGCGGTCCTCGTAGGAATCGGCCGGACCGTGGGCGGCGCGGGCCCGCGCCCGCGCGGCGTTGCGCGCCTCGGCCTCGGGCGTCAGCGGGGGCACGTGGCCGTCCGGCGGGTCCGAGACGAGCCAGGCGCGGCTGTTCACGGCGTTGTAGTTCTCGAACCAGTGCAGCGGGCTCGTGGCGCCCGGGAACTCGCTGAGCGTCGGCGCGCGCTCGAGCGTCTGCTCCTGCCGCGCCCGGTTGAGCGCGGCCAGCTCCTCTGGCGTGATGTCCTCCTGCCGCCGCCCCTCGAACTGGGCGGGGCGCTCGAACGGGATCCCGCTCTCGTCGTTGTTCGTGAAGACGCCGGCGATGTCGGGATCGCCCCAGGGCGTCCGCGGCGGCACGTACGGCTTGCCCGATCGGGCCACCCGCGGCGTGGCCGGCGTCTTCTTCTTCGGCAGCTCGTCCGGCTTCGGCGGCGCCGCCGTGCGCGGCGCCGGCGTCGGCGTCTGCTGCTGCGGCGCCCCCTCGACCGGCAGCCGGCCCAAGGCACCCGCCGCGGCGACGACACCCACCCATCGGATCCAGGACCGAGTCATGGCGTACCCTCTCCCTGAAACCGCATTATATCCACCCCGTTGAAGAAATCAGCGAGCGAAACGGGCGGGAGGACGCACGAACCACGAGGACGCAGAAGCGGGCTTCTGCGTCCTCGCGTCCCTGTGCCACGCGGGAACCCTAGAAGTCGACCTGCACGCCGAAGTCCACGAACCGCGGCGTCAGAATGACCGTCGGCGCCAGCCAGGCCTGGCCGTAGGTCGTGTTGTACGCGTTGAAGGTGTTGGTCGGGTTGGCGTTGAACAGATTGTAGATGGACACTGTCGGCCGGATCGTCGTCCGGCCGCTGCGAACCGTCTTCGTGAACCGGACGTCGGTCTGGTAGATGCGGGGCAGGTACGCGGTCCCCGGCGGCACCATGCTGACGCTCGGCGGGACGCCGGAGAAGGGCCGGCCCAGCGTCAGGCCCGGCGTGGCGTTGGTGAGCGGGTAGTTGGCCACGATCATCGCGCCGGGCACACTCTGGAAGTTCGCCGACACGCCGACGCCGTAGGGCAGCGGGTACGAGATCTGCCCCTTGATGTTCGGCTGGAACGGCGGGCGCACGTCGCAGAACGCCGGATCGGTCCGTGAGACGGTCGGCCCGATGGAGCCCACGACCGAGCCGCTGCCGCTCACCTGCGTGATCCCGTAGTTCCCCTCCAGATTGCAGATGTTGTAGCGCTCGCGCCCGAAGCTCACGCCGCCCGACAGGATGATCCCCCGGCCCAGCCGCGCGTTCGCGTCCAGATCGATGCCGTCGTAGACGTCCTGGATGCCGCCGAAATTGTCGGCGGCCTGGATGACGTTGTTGGGGGTGACCTGCCGGACGAGATCCGTGAACCCGCATTCCTGCCCGCCGGCGTTGGGCAGCGTCGCGCCGGTCACGCCGGGCGCCGTCGGAATGCTCACGCAGTAAGACGTGAAGCTCGCGTTTGTGACGGCGGTGTTCAGCGTCGCCCACATGTTGCCGAACCAGCGGCGGGTGTAGCCGGCATAGACGGAGACGCGCGGCGCGACCTGCTGCTGGACGCTGGTCTGGAACTCCCAGTTGAACGGCCGCACGCCCCAGCCCGAGACAATGGCCGGGTCGTAGGTCGTGGTGGGCGCGACCTGCGTACCAAAGGTCGGCGGCACCACGGGACCGCACCAGGTTTGATCGTTGGGGCTGGCAAGGTCGCAGTCGAGAAACGGGTTGAGCTGCCCGGCCGGATCCCCCTTCCACGTGCGCGTGGCCGTGTTGATCGTCGAGAATTCCGGGTTGACCTGCCGCGCGATCGTGTACGAGTCGGCAATCACGTAGCGCCCGATGTTCGCCTTGAGCGCGGTCTTGCCGTTGCCGAACAGGTCGTAAGCGACGCCGAGCCGGGGATTGACGTCCTTCCAGTTCGGCACGTTGTCGACGCCGTTGTAGTGGCGCGCCGGGGTGAACGGGCCGGCAGCGATGTCCTGCGGATCGACCCGCGCGTTGAGGAAGTCAAGCCGGACGCCGTAGTTCGCCGTCAGGCGCCGGACCGTCCACTGATCCTGCGCGAACAGCCCCAGGTTGTAGTTGACCGTCTCGTGGTACTGGATCGGCGTCGCGTACTGGGTGATCGAGAACGGCCTGCCGTTCTGCAGCGTCAGCGCCACCGAGTTGTTCGGCTCCTGCGTGTTGTAGCGCCACTGGTGCATCAGCGTCATGCCGAACTTCGCGTTGTGCGCGCCGGTGACGTACGACGCCGAGGCCCGGTAGTTGTACTGATCGCTGCGGTTGGCGCCGTAGTTGACCGACGAGCCCCACGTGGCCGGCTGCCCGGGGAGCGGATTGCGCTCGGTGATCGAAAACTGCGTCGGCGGCACGCCGGGCTGCGGGAAACCGTGGAAGTCCTGGTTCGTGACCGTCGCGCCCGCCTCGAGGAGCAGCTTGTTGTTCACCGGCGAGCTCCAGCTGGCCTGCACGATGTACTGCGGGATGTTCTTGTACTCGGGGCAGGCGCTGATCGCCGTGAGATAGCTCGGCACGAAGCAGTTGCCGAAGTCGGTGTACTGCCAGTCGTAGTAGGCGTTCACCTTATTCTTCGGGTTCACCTGCGTCGTCAGCCGCGCCGCCGCGCTCTGGTGCCACACCGGGAACAGGTTCTGCGACGTCGTGCAGTTGCCGTTCGCGTCAGGGTTGCAACTGTAGATCTTCTCGGTGAAGTCCGCGTCCCGGAACGAGCCCGCCACATAGTTGTACGTCCCCCAGTGGCGGTAGCCACCGAAGATCCACATGCGGTCCTTGATGATCGGCCCGCCGGCGACCGGGTTGAGATCCCAGATCTTGGCCACCAGGTTCGGGCTCTTCAGCCCCTGGGCGATCTGCGTCGCATCGAGGTTGTTGCTCTCGAGCTTGTCGTTGGTGTACCGCGTCTGGAAGGACCCATGGAAGACATTGGTCCCTTCCTTCGGGATGAAGTTCGAATAGACCGACGCGCGCTCGAACTCGGCGTTGTTGCCGCCGGTCTGGAACGTGATCTCCTGAGCGAGCGAGTTGTTCAGGTAGTTGCCGTACTGCAGGCCGCCGGCGCCGCTGCCGTTGATGACCGGCATGCCGTCGAGCATGACCATGCTGTCGGCGGCCCGGCTGCCGTGCACGACCAGGTTCATGCCGGTCTCCGGCACCGACCCTCCCACGTTCTGCGAGACGCCCGTCACGAACACGCCGGGCGTCATCGCCGCGAAGCTGACAAAGTTCCGATCCGTCGGCAGCGCGTCCATGACCTCGCGCGACGCGGTCTGCTTCTGCACGACGTTCTGCACGTCGACGATCGGACTCTCCCCCGTGACCGTCACCGTCTCCTGGACCGTGCCGACCTTCATCTCGGCGTTCACGTTCGCCGTGAACGCCGCGGTCAGCTCGATGCCCTCGCGCCGCACGGTGCTGAAGCCCGGCAGCGTGAAGGTGACCGAGTAGGTGCCCGGCCTCAGATCGATGATTCGATACGCACCCTGACTGTCCGTCACCGCCGTGCGCACCTTCTCGATCAACGCCGGACTGGCCGCCTCCACGGTCACACCCGGCAGGACGGCCCCCGTCGTGTCCCTGACCACGCCGGCGATCGACCCCGTCTGGCCCTGCGCCCGGGCCGCGGACGGCGCCAGCGCCAGCGCGAAGGCCAGCCCCCACCACACCCCTCTCCTCGGCAGCATCGCCCCTCCTGTCGAATCATTCGTCCTGTCTCGAATGATTCTTCAATAAAGTTGATCAAATTCAGCTTTATAGCGTGCTGCCGCAGACAGGTCAACGACGATTTGGTCCGGGAACGGCCACACCCCCGCGATCCAAGTTTTTGAATCGAGCGTGCCCGTCACGGTGCACCACGAAGGAGAAGGCGCTTGACAGGCGGTCGGCCGCTGGCCTCTCGAATCGCGCGGCTCAGCGCGACGCCCGGGCGTCGCGCTCGGCCATCAGCCGCTCGAGCAGGGCGATCGTCGACTGCCGGACCTCGACGGGGCCGCCGGCGCGGCCGCGCAGGCCGATGCCCTTGGCGTAGTCGAGCGGCGTGCGGCCCTGGCGATCCGTGGCGTCCAGCACCGCGCCCTGGCCGGCGAGTAACGTCACCATCGCATCGCTCGTTCGGGCAGCGAAGTGCAGCGCCGTCTGCCCCTGATCGTTGGCCATATTGACGTTCACGTGATGGTCGACGAGGAGCTTCACCGCCTTGAACATGTCCTCCTCGGTGCCGACGTCCTTCGAGAACACGCCCACGCCTCGGCCGAGGCCGGCCGCAATCATCAGCGCCGTCGTGCCGTTGCGCTGCCGGGTCGTCGGATCGGCGCCCCCCTCGAGCAGCGCTTCCATGATCCGGTAGTCGCCGCCCTTGGCGGCCCGCATGAGGGGGGTCGCGCCGTTGCCCAGGGTCGGCTCCCCCGGCGTGTGGTTCTTCTGCAGCGTCGGCGTCCGGAGCTGCGCGTTGGGGTTCGCGCCATGCGCCAGGAGCAGCTTCACCAGCCCCACCGCGTCGAGCCGATCGGTGGTCGGCCGCGGCGGCCGGCCATAGATCTCCCCGAGCGTCGCCATCTCGCAGACCGCGTAGAGCGCGGCCATGCCGGAGGTGTCCGCGAGGTTCGGATCGGCGCCGTGCTCCACCAGAAAGCCGGCCACGTCGTAATGGCTGTTCACAATGGCCCGGACGAGCGCCGTGGTGCCCTCCGGATCGACGGCGTTCACATCGGCGCCGGCCTCGACGAGCGCGCGCGCCGCACCCAGGGCGCCCTCGCGCGCCGCGTACATCAGCGGCGTCCAGCTGCCGCGGGGAAGTATCGTCAGCACCCCCTCGAGGCCGAACCGATCCTTCTCGTACGACAGCAGCTTCGACCGGGCATTCACGTCGGCGCCATGCGCCGCCAGCACGCGCACGACGCCGCCGTGGTCGCGGGCCGCCGCCCACATGAGCGCCGTCTCTCCGAGCTGGTCGTCGGCCGCGTCCACACGGGCGCCGCGGGCGATCAAACGCTCGACCGCCTCGGCGCTCCCCGCGCGCGCGGCCGTCATGAGCACCGTCTCCCCGTGCGGCAGCGCCGTGTTCGGATCCGCACCCGCCTCGAGCAGCCGCTCGACCAGGGCGGCGTTCCCATTGGCGGCCGCCAGCGTGATCGGCGCGACGCCGTAGCGATTGGCCGCGTTGGGGTTGGCGCCCGCCTTGAGCAGCAGCTCCACCAGCTCCTGGTCGTCGCCGCGGACGGCCCAGTGCAGGGCCGTCGTGCCATCCGGCTCGGCCGCGTTCACCTCGGGGCGCGGCGACGCCTTGAGCAGCGCGCGCACGGCGTCGCGGTTGCCGGCCTTGACGGCGTCGACCAGCCGCAGCTCGGCCCCGCCGCTCGCCAGCGTCGTCCCGAGCAGCAGCGCGAGCAGCAGTCCCACGCGCGCGCGGACCAGCCGGCCGGCGAATCCCGACGCCCCTCCGGGCATGCGCGCGCTCATACAAAGAGCGAGTCGATGGTGCCGGTGCTGTCGCCGAAGCTGTCAATCGAGCTCCCGTAGCGCTGCGCAACCGTCAGCCACAGGTTGCCAACCGGCGTCCGCGGCGGAAGCTGGATGTGCCGGTGACCGCGGCCGACACCGCCGCCCACGGCAACGAGCGGCAGCGGGTCGGAGAGATGGCCGTTCGGATTGCCCATGCCGCCGCCGTAGAAGATGAGCGAGTGATCCAGCACGGACCCGTCGCCGTCGGGCGCCTTCCGCAGCGTCTCGAGGAACGTCGCGAAGAGCCGCATGTGATACGTGTTGATCTTGACGTTCTGCTCGATCTTCGCCGGATCGTTGCCGTGGTGCGACACCGAGTGGTGCTGCTCGGGCACCCCGATCTGCGGGTATGTCCGCTGACTGAGCTCGCGCGACAGCATGAAGGCAAACACGCGCGTCACGTCGGCCTGGTAGGCCGCCGCGAGCAGGTCGTACATCAGGGCGGCGTGCTCCTCGAACGAATCGGGCACGCCGATGGGCGCCTCGAGCGTGACCTCACGCGACGCGTGCGCCTCGGCCCGCTGGATCCGCCGCTCGATCTCCCGTAGGTTGTCGAGGTACTCGGAGACCCGAGCCCGATCGCGCGGACCCAGCGTCCGCTGGAGCGCCCGCGCCTCGTCGGTCACCGAATCGAGCAGGCTCTCGTCGTCGCGGCGGCGCGCTGCCCGGTCGGCTGCCGACCCGGCGTCGCCGAACAGCCGCTCGAAGACCACGCGCGGGTTGATGTCCATGGGCAGCGGCGTCGTCGGCGAGCTCCACGAGATCGTGTTCATGTAGGAGCAGTTGAAGCCCGGCGAGCACGCGCCGACATACCCCGTGAAGTCCTCGGTCGCGACCTCGATCGACGGGAACGGCGTCTCCTGGCCGATCTGCCGCGCCACGATCTGATCGATGGTCGTGTTCGCTCGCACGTCCTCCGCCTCGGTCCGCTTGGGCCAGACGCCGGTCAGGAAGCCGGCGCAGCTCACCGCGTGATCGCCGACCTGGCTGCCCGGATGCGATCGCGTCAGGTTCGTCACGACGACCAGCTGGTCCTTGAAGGGCTCGAGCGGCTCCAGGATCGGCGTGAGCTCGAACCCGGCGCCGGTCGTCGACGGGATCCACTTCTCCATGATCGCGCCGTTCGGAATGTAGACCGCGCCGAACCGCGGCGCGGCAGGGGCCGCCTCGGCCGCCGGCGCCAAAGCCGGCACCATGGCGTCGAGGAACGGCAGCGCAATGGCCGCGCCCATCCCCCGGAGAAACGTCCGCCTCGGCAACGACAGTCTGGCTATGAACATGGCCGTCCCCTCTTTCCGCCCCATCGATGCGGCGCGATCAGTGCGCCGCGTCCAGATCCGCCGCGCGCCGCATCTCGAACGGCACGCTCGTCACGATGCCGCGCACAATCGCGGAGAACCGGTAGTTCTCCGGCGCCGCCTCCCGCAGGATCGCCCGCACGACCGGCATGTCGGCCGGCGTCAGACCCCGGCCGAGCGCGTAAATCAGCAGCTTCCCGGTCATCGTCCGCAGGAACACCTCCGGCCGGCCGAGGAGCGCCTGCCGCAGCGCCACGACCCCGTCGACATGAGTGCCGTCGGCCAGCTCGCCCGATGCGTCGATCGGACCGCCGGCCTCCCGCGTCCGCCAGGCGCCGACCGCATCGAAGTTCTCGAGCGCGAAGCCGATCGGGTCCATCACCTTGTGACAGCTCGCGCAGACCGGGTTGGCCCGGTGCTCGGCCATCTGCTCGCGCAGCGTCCGTGGCGCTTGCCCCTCCTCGTTCGTCTTGAGCGGAGGCACATCGGGTGGCGGCGGCGGCGGCGGCATGCCCATCAGGTTCTCGAGAATCCACTTGCCGCGGACGACCGGCGAGGTCCGCTCCGCATGCGACGTCAGCGCCAGGATGCTCGCCTGCCCGAGCAGCCCCTTCCGCGCCTCGTCGGCGACCGGCACGCGGCGGAACCGGCTGCCGTGCACGTTCGGAATGCCGTAGTGCCGCGCGAGCCGCTCGTTGACGAACGTGTAGTCGGCGCGCAGCAGATCGAGGACGTTCCGATCTTCGTCGATGATGCTCTTGAAGAGCAGCTCGGTCTCGCGGCGCATCGCTTGCCGCAGATTGTCGTCAAAATCCGGAAACAGATCCGAGTTCGGCTGGATGCTCCGCACGTTGCGCAGCTGCAGCCACTGCCCGGCGAAATTGGCCACGAGCGCGTCCGCCTTCGGGTCGGCCAGCATCCGCCGGACCTGCTGGAGCAGCACCGGCTTCTCGTGCAGGCGCCCCGCCTCGGCGACGCCGAGCAGCTCGTCGTCGGGCACGCTGCTCCAGAGGAAGAACGACAGCCGCGACGCCAGCTCGATGTCGCTGAGGCGGTAGACGCCGCCCGGCGGCACGCCCGCCGGATCCTGCTCCACGCGGAAGATGAACTGGGGGCTCGCGAGAATACGCTCGATCCCCATCTGGATCCCGCGCTCGAACCCGTCGGCCGACGGACCAGCGGCGGCGCGGCCGCGCTCGTAGAACGCCATCACAGGACGCAGGTCCGCCGGCGTGATCGGCTTGCGGTACGCCCGCCGCGCGATGGCCGACAGGATGGCCGTCGCACAGGCCGCCTCGCGCGCCGACGGCGCGGATACCCGGACACCACGAGCGGGCCGGACCGGCGGGTGCGTGCCGACCGCCGGCTCCGGACGGCACGTGAAGATCCGCCGGCGGCTCGGCGTATCGCCGGGGCCTGTCGCCTTGAAAGGCCCCGCAATCGTGAGCTGCTGCAAGTGCGGCCGCCCGGACCAGTCGAAGTTGTCGGCCGAGCTCCGGAGGTACGGCTGCAGGCGGACCGAATCCTCGACGGCAGGCTCCTGCAGGAAGGCCACGGTGACCGTGTGCGGACCGGCCGTCACCGGCACGCGCACCCGAAGCCTGGCGTCGACGGCGTCCCCCGTGTCGGTCGGCTTCTCGAAGAGCGCCGCCAGATCCTCCTTGCCGCCAATCGAGATGAGATGCACGCGGCGGTCGTCGATGCTGAACTCCACCTGATGCGGATACTGCAGCCCGCGGACGATGTTCAGGTTGGTGCGATAGAGCTTGGCTTGCAGCGTGTACTCGCCGTCGAGCGGGAAGAAGTACTCCACGCGGATGCCGCCAATCGTGCCGAGCGGCAGCCCGTCGAGGTGTTGATCCTGCGAGAGATCCTGGCGGATCCGGAACGTGTCGCCGCCCGGCGGCTGCCGGGGATCGCCGACGGCCCGCGCGCTCACCTTCTTGGCCGCGCTCAGATAGCGCTCCTGGAGCGACGGCGACACGCCAAGGACGTCCGAGACGTTGTCGAAGCCGAACGCCGAGTCGTCGGGAGGCAGGAGCGCCGCCGCGTCGACGTCCAGGTGAAGCACGTCGCGGATGGCGTTGGCGTACTCCGTCCGGTTCAGCCGGTGCAGGACCGGACGGCCGGGGTCGGGATGCGCGGCCGCCGCACGATCGAGCTCCCCCTCGAGCCAGCTGGCAACGCGCTCGTAGGTCGCCGCGTCCGGGCGGCGCGCCGGCGGCGGCGGCATCGTGCCGGCGCGCAGCTTGAGCACGACCTTCTCCCACGTCTCGGCAGCGTCGGGGATGCGCGCCAGATCGAGCGTGTCGAGCGTCAGGCCGGCCGGCGGCGTCTTCGACCGCGACGTGTGGCACGGGACGCAGTACCGGCTCAGAACAGCCCGCGTCGTCTCCGCGGAGTCGGAAGTCGCGACGCCGGGAACCGGCATAGCCGCGCCCGCCGACCCGCCCGCCCGCCGGCCGCCCGACTGCGACGCGGCCGTGACGGCAGCCGCCGCCGAGAGCCCAATCGCCGTCAGGAAGACCGTGTGCCGCATCGACGCCCTCTCACGCGCTCGATCCCACCTGCGCCCAACCTCGCGGGCGTTATCCGACGGCCACAATCAGGCCGTGGGATCTCGCCGTGATCAATCATCCCATCGAACCCGGCTATCAAGCCATCGATTCGAACGAGCTTCGCCGGCCCGCCGCTCGAACGATCTCGGGCCTGGGCCAACCATTTCCTCTACATTCGCGAACATATTAGCACGGGCGCCTTCGTGGCGGGCAAATGCGTCCTGAGGCGCTCCCCGCCTCAGCTGCCTATGCACACGTCCCGGGCGGCGCCAGGCACGACAAGGAGGCGGTTCCGTATGATGGACGACGGCCGCGATTGTGGGCCGTCCCGTTTCTTCGCTACCATTAAGGAATTCATGGCCAAACGGGATTATCTCGGCAACTTCGAGCTCATGGTGCTCCTTGCGCTCATCCGGCTCGGCGAGCCCGCCTACGGCGTCCCGATTTCCGAGGAGATCGCGGCCCGGAGCGGCCGCAGCGTCGCCCTCGGCAGCGTCTACGCGGCGCTGGACCGCCTCGAAAAAAAGAAGTACGTTGCCTCTTCGCTGGGCGAGCCCACGCCGGAGCGCGGGGGCCGGGCAAAACGCTACTTCCGCGTGACCCCCAAGGGCCTGCGCGAAGTGCGCGACGCCCAGCGCGTGCTGACCAATTTGTGGCACGGCGTGCCGGAGCTCGAAGGAGGCGTGGCATGAGTTCCGAACCGCTGCTCGCAACCTGGCTGCTCGACCGCTGCGGCGCCGATGAAGGCCTGGTCGGCGATCTGATCGAGCAATACCGGCAGAGGCGCTCGAAGGCGTGGTTCTGGCGCGAGGTCGCCGTCGCGGCGACCGTCAGCTGCTGGCGCACCGTCGCCAACCACAAGTGGCTGGCGCTCCGGGCCATTGCCACGGGCTGGCTGGTGTGGTTCGCGTACAACGTCACGCTCGGCGGCCTGCTGGCCGAGGGGCTGCCCCGCGCCGCGGCTGCGGGCGGCGACTGGTCGTGGCGCGTGTGGACCACCTATGGCGGCCTCCTGATGACGGGTGTGCGCTACTCCGGCTGGATCGCCAACGGCTGGATCATCGGCCGGCTCCACCGCCCGTACCAGACGGCCATGGTGCTCGTGTACGTCGCCTTCTCGATCGTGATGTGCGTGCCCAGCCTCGTCACGCTCCTGGCCGACACATTCGGGCACCCGCGGTACAATCCCACACCGACCGGGATGGCGCTCGCCATCCTCAGTCTGCTCGTCGGCGGCGTGCTGAGCGCCGCGCCCTGGACGTCGCCGAACTGTCCCCGCGCCGCGCTGAAGGTCTGATGTGAACTGTCGGTCCGATCTGTCCGGTCTCTCCCGCGCGGTGCGGCTCGCGTCGCCGCCGCGGCCGTCGCGGTACGGCCGCGGCTTCACCTGATAGCCCTCCCTCGCCCGCCGGCGCGTGGCGCCGGCTTCCCGTTTCCGTCTTTTCCGGCATCGCAGGATGACAGCCACGGAAGGCCCGCGTGCGGCCTTCCGCCTTGGCAAGCGCGAAGAGTCGCGAAGAGTGTTGTGAGCATGGACGGCTCGAGGTGGACGCTGCGCGTCACCGGCCCCGATCCCGGGACGGCCCGCGTGTCGGTGCGGCAGCGCCAGTTCGACGTGGGCCGCCCACTGGAGTTCGACGAGGCCTCCCCGCGGATCGCCGCCCTTGAATATGCGCTCGGCGCGCTGGCCGGCGAGGTCGTCGGCGGCCTCAGAGAACTCGCGTGGCGGCATCGCGTCGCCCTGGATCAGATCGAGGCCACGATTGCGGCCGACCTCGAGCACGCGCTCGCCTATCTCGAGGTCGCCGGAATCGAGGGACGGCCGCGGATCGCGCGCATCCAGATCAAGGTCTTCGCGGCAGCGCCCGACGAAGCGGCCATCCGACGGCTCTGGATCGATCTTCTCGATCGGCTGCCGCTCGTCGGCACGTTCCGCGCCGCAGTGCCGCTCGATCTCGAGCTGCAGGTCACGCCGTGAACGATCGCCCGTCCCGGACGGAGGATTCCGATGTACCGACTGACAGATGATCAACGACAGCTTCTGGCCCGGCTCGAACGGGTGGCCGACGAGGCCATCGCCCCGCATGCCGATCGGGTCGATCGCGAGCGCGCCTTTCCTCGCGAGTCGATCGCCGCGCTCGGCGACGCAGGCTTCCTCGGCCTCACGATCGCCCCGCAGCACGGAGGGCTCGGCCAGGGCCTCCGCGTGATGGCCGCCGCGCTCGAGGGCGTCGCCGGACGCTGCGCGTCGACGGCCATGGTCTATCTGATGCACCTCTGCGGGGTCGCCGTCTATGCCGCCGCACCGGAGAAGACCGCGCCGCTCCTGAAGGCAGCGGCGGCCGGCCGGCACCTCAGCACGCTGGCATTCAGCGACCGCGGCTCGCGCAGCCAGTTCTGGACGCCCTCCAGCCGCGCCGCGCCGGCAAACGGCTCGGTGCGCCTCACCGCACACAAGACGTTCGTGACCTCGGCCGGCCACGCCGACGGCTATGTCGTGTCGATGCTCGACGCGAACGCCTCGAAGCCGACCGACAGCACGCTGTACCTCGTCCTGCGGGACGATGGCGGTCTGCGCGTGGCGGGAACGTGGGAGGGACTGGGCATGCGAGGCAACGCGAGCGCACCGATGGTGCTCGACGACGTGCGGGTCGGGTCCGATCGGGCGCTGACGGCTCCGGGGAAGGGCCTGGATGTCATGCTCGGCGTGGTGCTCCCGGCGTTCCAGGTGGGCACCGCCGCCGTCGCGCTCGGCCTCGCCAATGCCGCCGTCGGCGCCACGATCCGCCACCTGACCACGACGCGCTTCGAGCCCGCAAACAGCTCGCTCGCCGAGCGGCCCACGCTGCGGGCGCGCCTGGCAGAGATGCGCCTCGAGACCGATCGCGCGCGGGCCCATCTCGTGAGCGTCCTCGATTCGCTCGACGCGCCTGGACCGGAGACGCAGCTCCTGGTGCTCGAGGCCAAGGCGGCAGCGACAGAGGCCGCCGTCCGGGTGACCGATCTGGCCATGAGAACGTGCGGCGGCGCGGCGTTTGCCGGCGCCCACGGCCTCGAGCGCCTGTACCGCGACGCGCGCGCCCCCATCGTCATGGCGCCCACGAGCGACCAGGCGTACGACCTGATCGGCCGCGCTTTGGCGGGTCTGGAGGTGCTGTGATGGGCCGCGTGCTGAAAGTCGGCGCCGTCCTCTACGACCCGAAGGTCTCCGTCATCTGGGAGATCATCCGGGAATTCTTCGAGTCGCAGGGGGTGCCGATCGAGGTCGCGTTCTTCGACACCTACGAGCGCCAGGTCGGTGCGCTCCTCGACCGGACGATCGACATCGCCTGGAACTCGCCGCTCGCGTGGCTCGACGCACAGCGCCGGTCGGGCGGCGGCTGCCGCGCGATCGCGATGCGCGATACCGACCGGGATCGCGTGTCCCATCTCATCGCGAGGCGGCAGGGACCGGTCCGCACACCCGCCGACCTCCGCGGCCGCACCGTCGCCCTCGGCGCGATCGACTCCCCCCAGGCCACGCTCATCCCGCTCGGGCTGCTCCGCCGCGCAGGGCTCGCCCCGGGGCGCGACGTGGCGGTCCGACGGTTCGACGTGCTCGTCGGAAAGCACGGCGACCACGTCGGCGGCGAGCTCGAGGCGTTCCGGTGCCTCGCTCGCGGCGAGGCCGACGCCTCGGCCATGCTGGATCTCAACTGGGAGGCCTGGACGCGCGACGGCACGATCGACCCCGGCGAGTTCGGCATCGTCGCGACGACGAGCCGCTTCGATCACTGTGTGTTCACGGTGCGCGCCGATCTGCCGGCCGGCGAGGAGGAGCGGTGGCTCGCAGCTCTGCTCGCCATGCGGTACGAGGACCCGGCCCACCGGCAGATGATGGATCTCGAAGGCCTCAAGGCCTGGCTGCCCGGACGCACGAGCGGCTTTGCCGCGCTGGCGGAGGCCGTCGCCGCCGAGCGCTTCTTCGAGACGGCCGGCGCGCGCGAGCTGTGACCCGCCTCCCGCTGTTCCCCGTGACCACTGTCGGCAGCTGGCCGCGGCCGCCCGAGGTCGCCGTCGCGCTCGCCCGGCTCCGGCGGCGCCGCATCGACCGCGCCGAGTTCGACCGGACGGTCGATGCCGCAGTACGGGCCTGGATCCGGCTGCAGGAGGACGCCGGCTGCGACCTCGTCACCGACGGCGAGCTCCGGCGCGACAACTTCTACTCGTTCGTCGCGGACAAGCTCGACGGCGTCCGTCTGATGACCCTCGCCGAGCTCCTCGACGTCGTCGAGGACAAGGCCGGCTTCGAGCGGCTGCTGCAGTCGCTCGACGTGCCGGCGTACTCGATCAGCACGCCCGCCTGCGTGGGCCGGATCGCCCTGCGGGAGCCGCTCGCCCTCGGGGACCTGCGCTTTCTGCGGGCGCACACCGACCGCGCGGTGAAGATCACCCTGCCGGGCCCCTATCTCCTGACGCGGGCGATGTTCGTCGCCGAGCTCACGCGCGCCGTCTACCCGAGCAAGGAGGATCTCGCGCGCGATGTCGTGGCGCTGCTTCGGGCCGAGGTGGCGGCGCTCGCCGCGGAGGGCGCCGACTTCATCCAGCTCGACGAGCCGGTGCTCACCGAGCTCGCCTTCGCCCCGTCGCGAACCCGCACCTTCATGTGCGCCGCGCTCGCCGCGCGCAGCGACCCCTCCGAGGAGCTCGAGTTCGCCGTCGGCCTCATCAACAGCGTCGCCGCCGCCGCCCCAGGCGTCCGCGTCGGCATCCACATCTGCCGCGGCAACTGGAGCCGCAACGAGGCGACGCTGCTCAGGGGCAGCTATCGCCCGCTCCTCGACTATCTCGATCGGCTAAACGCCACGCAGCTCGTCCTGGAGTACGCCACCGAACGCGCCGGCGACCTGCTGCCTTTCGACGGCAAGGAAATCGGTCTCGGCGTCGTGAACCCCCGCACCGACGATGTCGAGCCGGTCGCAGCGGTCCGCGAGGCGGTCGAGCGGGCACTGCGTCTGTACGCGCCGGAGCGGATCTTCCTCAATCCCGACTGCGGGTTCGGCACCTTCGCCCTCCGCCCCATGAACAGCCCGGACACCGCGCTCGCCAAGATCCGGGCCATGGCCGAGGCCGCCCGCCAGCTGCGCGCCGCCGCGCCGGCGCGCTATCATGCCGAGGCGCGAGTGCCTCCGCCGTGACGCCATCCGCCCCCGGCTCCCTTCGCGCGTCCCCCGCCCGCGCGCTGGCGCGAGTCCTGGCCGCGGCCCTCGCAGTCGCGCCGCTCCTCATCTCGGCGCGGTCGCCGGCGAATGACCTGCCCGCCCCCGGCGCAGTCTTCGGGTTCCAGCCGGGCTCGGATCGACAGCTGATCCCGATGGAGCAGATCGAGGAGTACTTCGAGCGCATCGCCAAGGTCAGCGACCGCGTTCAGGTGCTGGAGATCGGGCCGACGACCGAGGGCCATCGAACGATCGCCGCGCTCGTCTCGGCCCCGGAGAACCTGGCCCACCTGGACGCCATCCGCGCTGTCAATCAACAGCTCGCCGATCCTCGATCGCTGCCGCCCCGCGAGGCGCGTCGTCTGGCGGCCGGCCACAAGGTCGTCGTCGCAATCGGCGCGGGCATCCACGCCTCGGAGATCGGCGGCACCCAGGCGATGCCTGAGCTCCTCCATCAGCTCGCTGCCTCGAGCGATCGGGAGACGCTGGCGGTGCTCCGGGACGTGGTCCTCATCCTCATCCCCTCGCTCAACCCGGACGGGTACCGCGCGGTCGTGGACTGGTACCGCCGGACCAGGGACACGCCGTTCGAGGGCGCGCCGCTGCCGGGCCTCTCCCACAAGTACGCGGG
>Ga0070741_10007675_pt1 | contig 22151 bp, 21 predicted proteins | sample Coa_R1_4_FD_66440 | JGI IMG/M metagenome (GOLD analysis project Ga0070741, IMG submission 66440) | Surface soil microbial communities from Centralia Pennsylvania, which are recovering from an underground coalmine fire - Coalmine... | ecosystem: Environmental > Terrestrial > Soil > Unclassified ... | reverse complement strand
GTGATGCGGTCGTCGAAGCGCGCGCCGACGGCGCAGATCAGGTCCGCCTCGTCCATCGCGTAGTTCGCCGCACGGGTGCCGTGCATGCCGAGCATCCCGAGCCACTGCGGGTCCGGCGCCGGGTAGGCGCCGAGCCCCATCAGCGTGCACGTCACCGGAAAGCGGTCGCTGCGCACGAACTCGGTCAGCTCCGTGGCGCCTTCCGCGTTGACGACGCCGCCGCCGGCGTAGATCACCGGGCGCTGCGCCGAAGCGAGCGCCTTCGCGGCCTGCCGGATCTGCTTCTGGTTGCCCTCGATCCGCGGCTGGTAGCCGGGCAGGCGCACGTCGGTGACCGGCTCGTAGTCGATCTCCGCCCGCGAGAGGTCCATCGGGATGTCGACGAGCACGGGGCCCGGTCGCCCGCTGCGCGCGACATGAAAGGCCTCGTGGATCGCCCGCGGCAGTTCCTGCGGGCTCTGGATCATGAAGGAGTGCTTGACGATCGGCATCGTGATGCCGATCGTGTCGGCCTCCTGGAAGCCGTCGGTGCCCAGCAGCTCGGTCCGCACCTGGCCGGTGATGAAGACGCACGGCACCGAGTCCATCATCGCGTCGGTGATCGGCGTGATCAGGTTGGTGGCGCCGGGGCCGCTGGTCGCGAACGCCACGCCGACCTTGCCGGTCGCCTTGGCGTAGCCCTCGGCCGCGTGGCCGCCACCCGCCTCGTGGCGGACGAGGATGTGGCGCACGCCGCCGTCGACGAGCGCGTCGTAGGTCGGCAGGTTCGCGCCACCCGGGAGGCCGAAGACGACGTCGACGCCCTCCGCCTTGAGGCATTCCATCAGTGCATCGACTGCCCGCATCTCGACCTCCTTCCAAAAGGGTCGGAAAACGACGAATCGCGGGGAGGCCTCCCCGCGCTGGAAAGCCAGTCTACCAGCGGGTTTTCGGGGCGCTAGGCGGCCGCGGCTGCATGTGCGGCGGTGCGCGGCGGGCTGATCCCGCCGCGCGCTCACGCACCCGCTTCGTAGGTGAAGCGGTCGGCCGCCACCTTCGTGCTCTTGCCTTTGCCGCCGACGACGCTCGCCCGCACGTCGACGGTGCCCGGCTTCGACGCCGCGGGCGCGGTCATGGTGCAAGACGTCGTGGAGGCGCATTCGACGGCCGACGCCGGCGCCTTGCCGAACTTGAAGGCGGTGGTCCCGCTCCCAGGCGCGAAACCGGAGCCTGCGACCGACACACTCGTCCCGCCGGCGAGCGGGCCTGAGGAGGGGCTCACGCCGGTGAGGGTGATCCCCTTGTAGCTGAACATCGCCTTCTTCGACGGCGCGTTGCTGCCGCCCGGGCCGACGACCGTCACCGGGTACTTGCCGACCGTCCCGGGCGGCGAGAGCACGGTGAGCGTTCCGAACGATCTGGACTCGATCGTCGCCGCGGCCGAGCCGAACAGCACCTCGGTGATCTTCGAGAATTCGCCTACGGTGAGGGTCACGGTCGTGCCGCCGGTCGAGGGCCCGGAGTTGGGCGCGACCCCTTTGAGGACCGGGGCGGCCGCGAGGAGGTACTGGCCGGCGACGACCGCGTTGCCCTCATCGTCGTGAAGGACGACCGTGAACTGGCCCGGCGCCAGAGCCGGCGTGCGAACGCTTATCGAGGTCGGCGACAGGTGCGTCAGTTCGCCGGCCGGGGCTTCGGAGCTGTTCAGGTCGAAGGTGACCTCGTTGACGTGTTCCATCCCGGTGCCGACGATCGTCACCGTGGTCCCGATCGCGCCTTCGTGGGGTGAGTATTCCGAGACCGACGGCGGTTCGTGCGGAGCGGTGGTGAATTCCGCGTCGGGACTGTCGGCGGTTCCGTAGCCGTTCGTCGCGACGATCCTGAAGTGGTAGGTGGTTGAGTCGCTGAGCCCTTCGATCGGGGCTTCGACCGCGACCGGCTGATCGCCGGAGCCGGGCAGTGCGCTGCAGGGCGCGCTCGCTTCGTAGAAGACGCTCGTGCCGTATTCGAACTCGCAGGCGCTCACCGGGCTGTCCTGCGGCGTCACGGTCCCACGCAGCGTTGCCGTGTGCGCGCCGAGCGCAGAGGCCGGCTGCGTCGCCACGACCGGAGCGACTTCGGGATTCGGGTAGCGCAGTTCGATGACCGGCTCGACGCCGAGCGCCGCGAGCGCGACGCTGCCGCCTTCGGGCACGAGCGAGGAGCCCCCGCCGCCCCCGGCGCCGAGAGAGCTTTCCTGGGGGACGAGTTGCGCCCCGCCCCCGCCGCCCCCGTAGAGCCCGGCGCCACCGCCGCCACCGGAGGCCCGTTCGCCGAAGCGGGTTTTGCAGCTGCCTCCCTTGCCGCCGGTGCCTTCTTCGCCGTCGGTCCCGCGGACGGGGTCGAAGCATTCGAACATCACGCCCTGACTGCCGCCGTGTGTCTGCGTGCCGGGTTCCCCGCCTTCGGCTTCGTCTTCGCTTTCGCCCTGCGCACCGGCGTCGCCGCCGTGCAGCCCGCTGCTTCCGTCGCCGCCGCTACCGGCCGCGACGAGCAGGCGGGAGGTCAGCGTTCCGGCGTCCGCGCGGGGGAGGGTGCGGATGTCGCTCGCGCCGCCGCCTCCGCCGGCTTGGAAGTTGCCGCCTTCGCCCCCGCCGTTGAAGCCCCCGTCGGAGCCCGAGCCGTTGCCGCCCACCTCCAGGTACAGGGTCTCGCCCGGGCTCACCGCGATCTGGCCGTTCACTTCGGCGGGGCGTGAGTTTCCGGACGCGCCGGCGCCGCCGACCGCACGAACTTGGATCGTGCTCACGCCGGCCGGGACCACGAACGATTGCTCGCCCGCGGACGCGTAGGTGTGGGTGATCTGTTCGGATGCCTGTGCACCGGCCGCGCCCCCCAGCCACAGCGCCAGCGCAGCCAGCGCGCCCAGCGCGCGAGATAGGTCCGGCCACGCCTGCATGCCCCTCCGCCCGCTGCTCCTCATCGTCCTCTCCCCCCAACGGTGAACTCCCGGCGAACCATAACCGCACGGCTCGGGAAGCGGCAACCGTCCGCGTGGCATGGATCCCGGCGCGGCAGCGGCCGTGACGTCCGCCCGCTACGGTGCCCCCTCGGCCGGGTCGTGTCCCTGCTCCCACACCAGCAGCGCCAGCAGGATCAGCGCGATCACCGCCTCCACGACCCACGCCGGCACACCTCCCGAGAGCGCGAACCACACCAGGCATGCCGCCGCCGCGGCCGGCTTCTCCCACCCCACGCTGCCTGCGATCCGCAGCCGGAAGGCGACACCGCCGGCCATCCACAGCGCGATCCCCCCGCACAGCGCCAGGCGCGCCGGATCGGCGAGATCGCCGGTGACGCCGGCGACCGCCTCGCGCGCCCCGACGGCGAACACGATGATCCCGGCGACGATCAGCAGGTGCACGTAGCTGTAGGCGTCGGCGGCCACCAGCACCGGGTCGGCCACATGCCGCAGACGCTCCTGCGCGGTCGCGGCGAACCGCGTGAAGTAGGCCCACCACAGCTCGCCCGTGATGATCAGCGCGAGCGCGACACCCAGCACGATCTCGGCGTCCAGCAGGTGCGCCTGCGCGCCGACGCCGATCGCGACGACCGACTCGCCGAGGCAGATGATCACGAACAGCCCGTAGCGCTCGGCGAAATGCTCGACCGCGACGCTCTGGAGCCCGCGCAGGCGCTCGCGGGTGAGCCACGCCGGGCCGGCATAGTCGATCGCAGCCGCCACGGCCCAGAGCGCCACGCGCCAGCCTCCGTGCATAAACGACCCGGCCAACAGCAGCACCAGCGCCACGCAGGTCCACGCGCCGAAGCCGGCGATCGCCTGCCACGAGGCGCTGCCTCGCCGCGAGAGATCGGCGTAGAGCGCGAGGTGCCCGAGCCGCACGACCGCATAGGTGACTGCGAACAGGACACCCTCGCTGCCATACGCATGCGGCACCGCGAGGCCCGTGATGAAGATCACGCCGCCCGCCGCCAGCAGCGAGGCCCGCAGCACCGGGCCGTCGGGGTCCTGTGCGTTGGTCACCCACACGTACGCCGACCACGCCCACCAGACGAGCGCCAGCACGAGCATCGCGCGGCCGAAGCCGGCCCAGGTCAGGTCTTTGCGCAGCAGGGTCGTGACCTGCGTGATCGCGAACACGAACACCAGGTCCCACAGCAGCTCGACCGGCGCGGTGCGCCGCGGCTCACCCGCCTCTGCGGCCGCCGGCTCGGGCTGGGCGGCGGCGGCGGGCATCCGGGGCGCGGAGCGGCGTCTAGGAGACGCCGAGCCCGACGCCGATCGCGAGGCTGATCAGGCCGCCCGTGCCGACGAAGATGAGCGAGCCGCGGATCGGCACGCCCAGGAAGCGGTTGCGGATCCACGCGATCGCGAAGAGCTCGATCGCCACCACGATGCCCGCGACGATCAGCGCCGTCCTCAGATCGGAGATCAGGAACGGCAGCGTGTGGAAGATGCTGCCGAGCATCGTCATCCCGCCGGTGATCGTGCCGCGCACGGCCGCGGACCCGCGCCCGGTCTCCTCGCCGGTGTCCGAGCCCGCCTCCGACCAGCCCATGCTGATCCCCGCCCCCAGCGCCACCCCCAGCCCGACCACGAAGGCGGTGTGCGAGCTGGACGTGATCGCGGCGGCGAAGATCGGGGCCAGCGATGAGATGGTGCCGTCGATCAGGCCGACGAGCCCGGGCTGCACGACCCGCAGCAGGAAGTCGCGCTCGTCCGCGAAGCCGAAGCGGTGGATGATCCTCGCGACCAGCGAGTCACCACGGCGCGGCGCGACGTTGACCTCGGTGCTCATTCCCGAAACCATACGGGCCGGACCGGCTTAGGCCGCCCTGATGCGAGTTAGGGAACCCGAACGCTGAGCAGGCTCCGAGCGCCGGCTCAGCCCCGGAGTTTCAGCGCGGCGGCGCCTCTGCCCGCTGCCAGGATTCCGGCTGGACGGCGACCTCGGGGTAGTCGAGCTCCTCGCCGCAGCGCACGCAGACAGCGTCGTAGATCTTCGTCACGCGCCCGCAGTTCGGGCACTGGCGGCGCAGCTCGTCGCGCTCGAAGCGGTATGCGACGGCGGCCATCAGACCGAAGAACGGCACCAGCCCCGAGATCAGGAACCACATCCAGAACGAGCTGCCCTTGATCTTGCCGACGATCCCGCCGGAGATCCCGAAGCAGACGGCGATCGCGAGGTAGGCCACGGCGGCTCGACCGCGCTAGAGCAAGACGCGAAGCGCCCAGATCACGGCCACCACCGCGAGCACGAGCAGCACCGTGCTGAACAGGAACGACAGCACGTGGCCGATCACGCCGAGCAGCAGCCAGCCGCAGACGAGGAGGATCAGCACCGCCACCGCGGTGCGTCCGAAAGAGCGCTGTGAGGACTCGTTCATATCGTCACCGATTTTACCGGCAATCCGGCGCAGAGCGGCGATCGAGATGCCGTGGGCGCGGACGTGGATCGGTCGCGGTGGGCCGCGGCATCCGCGCGCGATGCGGCCGGACAGGGAGGGTTTCCCTGTCCGGCCGCACGCTGTGACGCTCGCCGAGGGAAGCGCGCGCCGCCGGGTCGGTGGACGTCAGCTCAGACGGCCGGGCGGTCCTGGATCGCGGGCTGTCCCTGCTGTCGCGATGTCCGGGCCGCGCAGGCCAGAGCGTGCACGGCACGCCCCGGACCCGACACTTGTCAACCGGTAGCGGCGGATCCTCGGACGAGGCCCGCTGCCGTCGGCCACCACCTCGGGCAACAGGACGAAGCGCCGAGGGGATGAAACGCTTGAGGAGCTTTCAGAGTTCATGGCAGGCATGTTCGCGCGTGCCCGCGCCGATGCCTTTGGCCGGGAGTCCAAAATGTCCCCGCGCTTACTCGACGGGAAGCGGCCTCAGGCGAGCTGCTCGTTGATCAGCCGCGAGACCTCGGTGCCGTCGGCGCGTCCCCGCGTCTCGCGCATCACGTGCCCGACGATCGGGCCGATCGCCTTCGCGTTGCCTTCCCGCACGCGTTGCGCGGCGTCGGGGTTGGCCTCGAGCGCAGCCGCGACGATCCCCGCCAGCTCGTCGCCGCCGTCCATCGCCGCGAGGCCCTCGGCATCGACGATCGCCGCGGGGTCTCCTCCGTCGGCGATCAGGCGTTCGAGCACCTGCCGGCCCGCGCCGGAGCTGACCTTCTTCTCGGCGACCATCCCCGCCAGCGACGCGAGCGCGGCCGGCGTCACATTCGACGCGGCCGGATCGACACCGTCGTCCAAGCGGGAGGCCAGCTCGACGCCCACCCAGTTCGCGAGCGTCTGGGCCGGCACCTCTGGGCCGGACGCGAGCGCGGCGTCGAAGAAGGCCGCCAGCTCGCCGCGGAACGCCAGCAGGCGTGCGCTCTCCTCGCTGAGGTCCAGATCGCGCTCGTAGCGCCCGGCGCGCTCCGCCGGCAGCTCGACCATGTCGGCGCGCGCGGCTTCCAGCATGGCCTCCTCGATCGCCACCGGGACGAGGTCGGGCTCGGGGAAGTAGCGGTAGTCGTGTGCCTCCTCCTTGGAGCGCAGCGAGGTGATGCGCCCGGAGTCCGGATCGAAGTGCAGCGTCTCCTGTTCGACGGCGCCGCCGCCTTCGATCACCTGGGCCTGCCGCTCGATCTCCGCGCGAATGCCGCGTTCGATGAAACGGAAGGAGTTCATGTTCTTCAGCTCGGTCTTGACGCCCAGCTGCTCGCTGCCCGCCGGGCGCAGCGAGATGTTGGCGTCGCAGCGCAGCGAGCCCTCCTCCATGTTCACGTCGCTGACGCCGAGGGCGCGCATCGTCGTGCGCAGCAGCCGCAGCCACTCGCCGGCCTGCTCGGCGGTGCGCAGGTCGGGCTCGGTGACGATCTCCGCGAGCGGCGTGCCGCCGCGGTTGAAGTCGACGATGCTCGTGTCCGAGCCGTGGATGCGCCCGCTCTCGCCCAGGTGGGTCAGCTTCGCTGCGTCCTCCTCCAGGTGGACGCGATGGATGCGCACCTCGCCCAGGTTCCCGCCGCGGCACAGGGGCTCGTCGTACTGGGAGATCTGGTAGCCCTTCGGCAGGTCCGGATAGAAGTAGTTCTTGCGGTGGAAGATCGACCGCGGCGCCAGCTCAGAGCCCAGCGCAAGGCCGATCATCAGCCCGAAGTGCACCGCGCGCGCGTTTGCGACCGGCAGGCTCCCGGGCAGGCCGAGGCAGACCGGGCAGGTGTGGGTGTTCGGCGGATCGCCGAACGTCACCTCGCAGGCGCAGAACATCTTCGTCGCGGTGGCGAGCTGGATGTGGATCTCCAGGCCGATGACGGGCTCGAGCTCAGCCACGGGCCACGCTCCCGTCGAAGCCGAGCGCCTGCTCGAGCGCGTACGAGGCGTCGAACAGCGCGTTCTCGCTGAACGCCGGCCCGGCCAGCTGCAGCCCGACCGGCAGGCCGTCCGCGAGCCCACAGGGGATCGAGATCGCCGGTATCCCGGCGAGCGACATCGGCACCGTGCAGTAGTCGTTGAGGTACATCGCGAGTGGGTCGCCCGTCTTCTCGCCGAGCGCGAAGGCGACGGTCGGAGCCGTCGGCGTCGCGATCAGGTCGATCCCGGCGAAGGCCCTGGCGAAGTCCTCGGCGATCTTCGTGCGCACGCGCTGGGCGCGGCCGTAGTAGGCGTCGTAGTAGCCCGAGGAGAGCGAGTAGGTGCCGAGCATGATGCGGCGCTTGACCTCGGGCCCGAAGCCGTCATGGCGGGTGCGCGTGTACATGTCGAGCAGATCGCGCGCGTCGGGCGCGCGCATGCCGTAGCGCACGCCGTCGAAGCGGGCCAGGTTCGAGGACGCCTCGGCGGGCGCCAGCACGTAGTAGGCGGCGAGCGCGTGCGGGGCGTGCGGCAGCGCGACCTCGGAGATCTCGGCGCCCAGCGAGACGGCGGTCTCGAGCGCCGCGCGGAAGGACTTCAGCACGCCCGCTTCGATGCCCTCGCCCGACAGCTCCCCCGGAACGCCGATGCGGACCCCGTCCAGGCGCTCTGCGCTCGGCAGCGCGACCGGCTCGGGAAGCTGCAGCGAGGTCGCGTCGCACGGGTCCTGGCCTGCCATCTCTCTGAGCAGCAGGGCGGCGTCGCGCACGTCGCGCGTCAGCGGGCCGGCCTGGTCGAGCGAGGAGGCGAAGGCGATCATGCCGTAGCGCGAGACCGAGCCGTAGGTCGGTTTCATGCCGACGATCCCGCACAGCGCAGCGGGCTGGCGGATCGAGCCGCCCGTATCGGTGCCGAGCGCCCACGGCGCCAGCCCGGCCGCGACGGCGGCCGCGCTGCCGCCGGAGGAGCCGCCCGGCACACGCGTGCGGTCCCACGGGTTGCGCACCGGCCCGTACGCGGAGTTCTCGTTGGAGCTGCCCATCGCGAACTCGTCCTGGTTGGTCTTCGCGAGCAGCGCCGCCCCCGCATTCTGCAGGCGCTCCACGGCGGTCGCGGTGTACGGCGGCAGATAGCCCTCGAGGATCTTCGAGCCGGACTGGCTCGGCACGCCCCTGGTGCAGAACAGGTCCTTGACGGCGAGGGGCACGCCCGCGAGCGGGCCGTCCGCGCCCCCGGCTCCGTCCTCGCCGGCCACCCATGTGAAGCAGTTCAGCCCGCCGGCGCCCTGCGCGCGGTCGGCGGCGGCACGCTCGCGGTAGAACGCGAACAGCTCGCCGGCGGACAGCTCGCCGCCCGCGACGCGTGCGGCGGCCTGCGCGGCCGTCAGCGACAGCAGCTCAGCGCCCATCTCTCAAATACATCGCGGCGATCACGCCTGCGGGCTTGGGACGAGGAACCCCTCGTCGTTCGCGTCAGGGGCCTGTTCGAGCGCGACCTCGCGCGGCAGGCACCGATGCGGGACGTCCTCGCGCAGGCGCCCGGTGACCTCGACGACGTGCGAGGTCGGCTGCACGCCGTCCAGGTCGAGCTCGCCGATCGTGGCGACGTAGCCGCTGATCGCCGAGAGCTCCTGCGCCATCGTCTCGATCTCCTCCTCGCGCAGCTCCAGACGGGCCAGGCGGGCGACGTGCAGGACTTCCTCGCGGTCGATCACGGGTGGCAGTCTACGCGGCGCGCCGCCGGCGGCGGACGAGGTCCGCTCCCCCTTCTAGGGGCGCGGCCGCGGCTCGATCTCGACCGGTCGATAGCGCGAGGTGCGCTCGTCGCTCATCGCGATCCAGGAGCCCACGAGCATCAGCACGGCTCCCGCGAGCCCCAGCCAGGCCCCCAAACAGAGGGCGTTCGCGTGGCCCGGTCGCTCGAGCACGCGCACCAGTGCGGCGATCGCACCGGGGAAGCAGAGCGTCACGCTCCACACCGCCGTGGAGATCGGCAGCGCCGGGCTCTCGCGCTCGAAGGCGGCGGCGAGAACCATCGCGCTCGCCGCCGCGAGTGCCGCGAGGATCAGGACGCACGCGCCGCCGAACGTGTCCCAGAAGTCGAGGTTGACGCCGGAGCTTTCGTACCACGCGAGGAACAGCGAGGCGATCGTGAGGCCGATCCCGGCGGTCGCGATCCACTCGCCCGCACGGAGCCTTTTCATGCTCTGCTCCCGGCAGGGGCGCGATCGGCCTGGGCCCGAGCGGCCTGCAGCGTGCTGCGCAGCAGCATGGCGATCGTCATCGGCCCGACGCCTCCGGGCACCGGTGTGATCGCGGAGGCGAGCTCGGCGACCGCCGCATGGTCCACGTCGCCGACGAGCCCGCTCCTGTTGCCTGCTTCCTCCGGGCTGATCCGGTTCATGCCCACGTCGATCACGACCGCCCCGGGTTTGACGTGCTCGGCGCCGAGCATCCGGGGACGTCCGATCGCGGCGATCAGCACGTCGGCGCGGGCGCACACCGAGGCGAGCTCGCGCGTGCGGGAGTGACAGACCGTGACAGTCGCGTTGGCGCCGAGCAGAAGCTGTGCCATCGGCTTGCCGAACAGGTTCGAGCGGCCGACGACGACGGCTTCCGCGCCCTGGAGGTCGACCCCCGCCTCCTCCAGCAGGACCATCACGCCCAGCGGCGTGGCGCCGACGAGCTGCGGCGTGCCGAGCGCCAGCATCCCGGCGTTGAAGGTGGTGAGGCCGTCGACGTCCTTCTCGGGCCGGACGAGCTCGGTCAGCGCGCGCCCGTCGAGGTGCTCCGGCACCGGCAGCTGGACGAGGATGCCGTTCACGGCGGGGTCCTCGTTGAGCGCTTCGATCTCCGCTTGCACCTGCGGGGCGCTCGCATCCGCTCCCAGGCGGCGGTCCACCGGCACCATCCCGATCTCGGCCGAGGCGCGCTGCTTGCCGCCGACGTAGACGGCCGAGGCCGGGTCGTCGCCGACCAGCACCGTGGCGAGGCCAGGCGCCCGCCCGTGCTCCGCCGCGAACGCCTCGACCTCCTCGGCCACTTCTGCGCGCACGCGCGCGGCGATCGCCTTGCCATCGATGAGGGTTGCGGTCATCGCCTCTGATGCTATGAGGTCCGGGCGCTCCTCAGCGCTTGGACACCGGGGCGTACTCCGCCATCAGCTTGCGTTCGGACCCGTCGCCGGCGAAGCGCACGACGATCACGCCGTCCGGCTCGACCGCGGTGACGACGCCGTCGCCGAACGCCGCGTGCACGACGTCCTCGCCCAGGCGGAACGCCTGGATCTCCTCCGAGGGCAGCGGTTCGCGGCGCCCGGGCGCGGGCGCAGGCGAGCTCCAGCTCGTGGCGGCGCCGCGCGCGAGCGACGGCGTGTACGAGGCCGCCGAGGGGAAGTCCCCGCCCTCCTCGAGCAGATCCCCCGGTATCTCCGCCAGGAAGCGGCTGGGCATCCCGTAGCTCTGCGCGCCGAAGACGGCGCGCCGGCGCGCGTGGGTCAGGTAGAGCTTGCGCATCGCGCGCGTGACGCCGACGTAGAAGAGCCTTCGCTCCTCCTCGAGGCCGCCCTCGTCGATCGCGCGCGAGTGGGGGAAGACGCCGTCCTCCAGCCCGGTGATGAAGACCGTCGGGTACTCGAGCCCCTTCGCGTTGTGCAGCGTCATCAGCGTGACGAGGCCCTCGTCGTCGGTGCGCCCGTCGGCGTCGGCCACCAGCGCGATCTCCTGCAGGAAGCGCTCCAGCGTGTCCTCGCCTTCGCTGCCGTCGAACTCGCGGCCGACCTCCACGAGCTGCTCGAGGTTCTCGATCCGCCCCTGCGCCTCGATCGAGCGCTCCGCTTCCAGCGCCTCGATGTAGCCGGTCTGGGCGAGCACCGCCTCCAGCAGCTCGGCGATCGGCACCCCATCGCCGCGGCGCTCGCTCTCCTCCCGCTCAGCTCCCGTCGAGAGCTGCGAGAACCCCTCCTCCAAATCATCATCAACTTCACCGCCCAGCGGCTCGGAACCGGTCATCGCGCGCAGCTCGGCCATCGTCGCCATGAAGCGCCCCAGCGCCTTCACCGCCGCCGCGCCGAGCCCCGGCACCTGGCGCGGGGACGCCGCCGCCTCCCACACCGACACGTCCATCGCCGCCGCGTGCGCGGTCACGCGCGCCAGCGTCGTCGCGCCGATGCCGCGGCGCGGCGAGTTGGCCACGCGCGTGAAGCTGACGACGTCGTAGGGGTTCGCGAGCAGCGTCAGGTAGGCGATCGCGTCCTTGATCTCCGCGCGCTCGTAGAACTTCGTGCCGCCGATCACCTGGTAGCCGATCTCGCTGCGCACGAGGTTGTCCTCGATCACGCGCGACATCGCGTTCGTCCGGTAGAGGACGGCGATCTCCGCACGCGAGGCGCCCTCGTCTACCAGACGCTGGATCTCGCCCACGACGTAGCGCGCCTCCGCGTGCTCGTCCTGCAGCGCGCGCACATGGATCTGATCGCCCTGGCCGAGCTCGCTCCACAGCCGCTTGCCGATCTGCCCGCGGTTGTTGGCGATCACCGCGTTCGCCGCCGAGAGGATCGTCTCGGTCGAGCGGTAGTTCTGCTCGAGCTTGACGACACGCGCGTCGGGGAAGTCGTCTTGGAAGCGGAGGATGTTCTCGATGTCGGCACCGCGGAAGCCGTAGATCGACTGGGCGTCGTCGCCGACCACGGCCAGGTTGCGGTGCCCGACGGGACCGGAGTAGGCCGGCGCGCCGTCCTCTGAGCCCCCACCCCGCTTCGGCGGCGCGCCGCCCCCCGCCAGCAGCTGCAGCAGCCGGTACTGCGCGTGGTTGGTGTCCTGGTACTCGTCCACGAGCACGTGACGGAACGTGTCGCGGTAGCGCTCGCGCGCCTCCTCGAACAGCTCCAGCAGGTTCACCGTGCGGAACAGCAGGTCGTCGAAGTCCATCGCGTTCATGCGCACGAGGTCGCGCTGGTAGATGTCGTAGACCTCGCCGATCATCTCCTCGAACGGCGAGGCCGCCTGCCCGCGGTACTCGTCGACGTCGATCAGCTTGTTCTTGGCCGCGGAGATCTGGTTCAGCACCGCCGCCGGCGTGTAGCGCTTGGGGTCCACGCCGACGGCATCGGCGCTGCGCTTGGCCAGGCGCCGCGCGTCGGCCTGGTCGTAGATCGTGAACTGGCGCGTGTAGCCGAGCCGGGCGGCCTCGGCGCGCAGGATCCGCGCGCACGCCGAGTGGAAGGTCATCAGCCACATCCCGCGCGTGGCGCGGCCCAGCAGCCGTTCGACGCGCTCGCGCATCTCGCTCGCGGCCTTGTTGGTGAAGGTGATCGCGAGGATCTCGCCCGCCTGCGCCTGGTCGGTGTAGATCAGGAACGCGATCCGGTGGGTCAGCACGCGCGTCTTGCCGGAGCCCGCGCCGGCCAGGATCAGCAGCGGCCCCTCGCCGTGGGTGACCGCCTCGCGCTGGGGCTCGTTGAGGCCTTCGAGGAGCTCGGCGAGGTGCTCTGCGTGGGGGTTGGCGGACACGCGAGTGAGGATAGATGTGGGCGCGGCAGCCGCGGGCGCCGGCGGGTGCGGGACAAGGACCGCGATACTCGCGGCGATGCGCTCGGAGAACCTCCCGCTCGTGCGCTCGATCTTCGAGGCTTGGGAGCGCGGCGACTTCTCCCAGAGGGGTTGGGCGAGCCCGGAGATCGAGCTCGGCTTCGGCGGCGGGCCCGACCCGCAGCGCGGGAGCGTTGCGAGGCTCCTGCTCTACCGGCACGCAGAGCAGGCGCTGGCGGAACTGGGGCTCGCCGGTCAGGCGGCCGGGCCTACCCGCCGGCCGGGTTCGGCCCGCGAACCTCCCGCAGCGGTTTCACATCGGCCACCGGCGCAGGGGGCTCGTCGGAGAGCTCGGCGACCATCCGTTCGAGCTGGGCGATGCGCCCGGAGAGCGCCTGGATCGCCTCCGCGACAGGGTCGGGCAGGTGGATCCAGTCGGCGTCGGGCCCCTCCAGGCGCCGGCCTTCGACGCGCACCGGATGTCCGGGGTTGCCGACCACGGTCGAGTGGGGCGGCACGTCGGTGATGACCACGCTGTTGGCGCCGATCTTGGCGCCGTGACCGATCGTGATCGGGCCGAGCAGCTTCGCGCCCGAGCCGATCGTGACGTTGTCCTGGACGGTGGGGTGGCGCTTGCCGGTGGCGAAGCCGGTGCCGCCGAGCGTGACGCCCTGATAGAGGGTGACGTTGCTGCCGATCTCGGCGGTCTCGCCGATCACCACGCCGGTGCCGTGGTCGATGAACAGGCCCTGGCCGATGCTGGCGGCGGGGTGGATCTCGATACCGGTGAGGGTGCGGGTGACCATCGCGATCAGGCGCGGCAGCAGCGGCACGCGCGCGACGAACATGGCGTGGGCGACGCGGTGCGCGAGGAGGGCGTGGATGCCGGGCCAGGTGGCGACGATCTCGGCGGGCTGCACGCCCTGCGCGGCCGGGTCGCGCTCGCGCGCGGCGAGAACGTCACGCTTGACCTCGCCGGCCACCCGGGCGAAAGCGCCAAAACGGGCCATGCCCCAAAGCGTAGCGACGATCCTTGCGCCGACAACCGTTTTTTGGTCGGGAGGGTTCCGCGTCGCTCGCTGCCGCGGCCCTGGGCGGAGGTGCCGGGCCCGTCGCCGTCCGTCAGGGGGCGAAGAAGGACTGTGAGACGTAGCGCTCACCGGAGTCGGGCATCACCACGACGATGCGCGCGTTCTTTGACTCCGGCCGCCCGGCGACCTCGAGCGCCGCCCACAGCGCGGCGCCGCAGGAGATGCCGGCGAGGATGCCTGCACCCCGCGCGCAGCGCCAGGCGGTGTGGATCGCGTCGTCGTCGGAGACGGCGATCACCTCGTCGAGCAGCTCGCGGTTCAGCACCGGGGGCACGAAGCCCGCCCCGATGCCCTGGATGCGGTGCGGGCCGAGGCGCCCGCCGGAGAGCACCGCCGAGCCCTTCGGCTCCACCGCGACGATCTTCAGCTTCGGGTTGCAGTGCTCGCGCAGGTACTCGCCGACCCCGGTGATCGTGCCGCCGGTGCCGACGCCGGCCACCAGCACGTCGACGTCGCCGTCCAGCGCGGCGGCGATCTCCGGCCCGGTGCCGCGGCGGTGAGCCTCGGGGTTGGCGGGGTTCGTGAACTGGTCGGGCAGGAACACGTCGTCGCGCCGCGCCAGCTCCCGCGCGGCCTGCACGGCCTCCTCCATGCCGCCGAGCGACTCGGTGATGTCCACGCGCGCGCCGTAGAGGCGCAGGAGGCTCTCGCGCTCGGGGCTCATGCCCTGCGGCAGCGTCAGCACGAGGTCATAGCCCTTGGCCGCGCAGACGAAGGCGAGCGCGATGCCGGTGTTGCCGCTGGTCGCCTCGACGATCGTCGTGCGCCCCGGCTCGATGCGCCCTTCGGCCTCGGCCGCCTCGATCATCGCGACCCCGATGCGGTCCTTGACGCTGCCACCGGGGTTGTGGGCCTCGAGCTTGGCGAAGATCCGCACCCCGTCGGCGCGCGGGGGCGAGGAGGCGGGCGCGCCGTCCAGCTCGGGCAGCTCGACCATCGGCGTCCCGCCGACAAGCTCCGCAATGTTGATCGGGATTCCGGACATCTGCCTCGACAATAGCCGCGGTTCGGCGAGCGAGCAGCTCTGCCGGCGCTCCGCGGCCTCTCGCGCCGGCGGGCGCTCAGCCGAGCGGCTTGGTCATCAAGAAGTGCGGCCCGATCCCCTCGATCTCGTACTCCTCGCCTTCGGGCCGCCATCCCTGCAGCTCGTAGAACCCCCGCGCGCCCGTGCGCGCGTTGCACCACATCCGCCGCCCGCCGCGCTCGCGCGCGTGGGCCTCGAGCGCCGCGAGCACGAGCTTGCCCAGGCCGCGCCCGCGCAGCTCCGGCGCAGTCGCCATCCCGCGCACGCGCCAATCGCCCGGGTGCGGCGCGTGCGGGTGCCCCTCCTCCATCACGCTCCCGACCGCCAGCACGGCGCCGCCGGGGTCCTGAACGGCGTAGTGGGCCGTCCCGGGATCGCCCTCCCGCGCGTACATCGGCTCCCCCGGCTGCTGCCGTGGGCGCAGCACCGACATCCGCAGCGCCCGGCCGTCCAGCGCGCCGACCGCGCGCACGTGCAGGCCGGCCGGCGCGCCGCTCACTGCGCGCTCTGCTCCACGGGCAGGCGCACGCGGAACACGGTCTTCCCCGGCTCGGTCCTGAGCGTCAGGCTGCCGTGGTGGCGGTCGACCACGATGCGCCGTGCGGTGTCGAGGCCGAGACCGGTGCCCTTGCCGACCTCCTTGGTCGTGAAGAACGGGTCGAAGATCCGTTCGGCGGCCTCGGCCGGCACGCCCGGGCCGTCGTCGGCGATGTCGACCTCGATGCAGTCGCCGTCGCGATGCGCGGAGATCGTGATCGTGCCCGAGTCGCCGAGCGCGTCGATCGCGTTGTCGAGCAGGTTCGTCCAGACCTGGTTCAGCTCGGCGCCGTATGCCTGGAAGCGCGGCAGGTCCTCGTCGATGTCGCGCTCGAGGACGATCGTCGTGTGCTTGAGCTTGTGGCCGAGGATCGTGAGCGTCGTGTCGAGGCCCTCGCGGACGTCGACCTCCACCAGCCCGCCGCGGTCCATGTAGGCGTACATCTTCACCGCCGCGACGAGCTTGCTCATCCGCTCGGTCGACTCGGCGAGCTCGGCGGCGAGCTCGCGCGCGAGCAGGGAGGCGGCGATCCAGCGCACCGCGGCCTCGGTCGCGGAGTTCGCGTGCTCTTTGACCCGCAGCAGCTGCTCGGCGTCGAAGCCGGCCTGCGCGAGGGGTTCGACGATCCGGTAGGCGTCTTCGATGCCCGCGTCTTCGAGCGCGCCGGTGAGGGCCTCTTCGGCGTCGGCCAGCTCGAGCTGGGAGATCGAGGCCCGCGCCCGGCAGGCCTCCAGCATGCCGCGCTGGATCTGCACGAGGCGGCCGGCCTGCTCTCGCGAGACGCCCGATTCGACGAACACGCCGATCGTCGAGCTGAGCACGTCCAGCGCGTCGGCGAGGTCGGAGGAGGCGCGCTTGGCGGCCGAGGCCGGGTTGTTCAGCTCGTGCGCGAGCCCCGCCGCCATCGTGCCGAGCGATTCCAGCCGCTCGCGGTTCTGCTCGATCGCGGTGATCCGCCCCACGACCGGCCGCACCCGCTCCAGCACGCGGCGCAGCACCACGCGGTTCTCGACCGCCAGGTCCAGGAACTCCTCGCTGTCGAGCTCGGCCAGCCGCACATCGGTCTTGGCCTGCACCCGCACCGCCAGGCCCGAGCCGGTCAGCGCGCCGATCGCCCCCATGTAGGTCGGCGCCGTGTGGTCGCCCGAGGATTCCTGGCCGCCGCCCGTCGCCCGGAAGGTCTCGGCGGTGCCCTCGAGGAGCAGGTAGACGCGCCGCTCGTTCGCGCCCTCCTCGGCGATCAGCTCGCCCGCGCGGCAGTCGCGCAGCTCCGCGCGCGCCGCGAAGTCGGCGAGATGCTCGTCGTCGACGCCGTCGAAGAGGTCGATCGGGCGTAGCTCCGCGGCGGTCGGCGCGCTCATGCGCTTCCCAGGTACTCGTGGATCAGAGAGACGGCCATCGAGCCCTCCCCCACCGCACTGGCGACGCGCTTGATCGAGCGCGAGCGCACGTCGCCGGCCACGAACACGCCCGGCACGCTCGTCTCGAGCGGGTAGGGGTCGCGCTCCAGGGGCCAGCCCTGGTCGACCACCTCCGGGCCGGCGAGGATGAAGCCCCGCTCGTCGCGTGCCACCACGCCCTCCAGCCAGTCGGTGCGGGGCGCGGCGCCGATGAAGATGAAGCACGCGTCCACGCGCTCGTTGGCGAGCTCCCCGCCGGGGCCGCGCATGTCCAGGCTCGCAAGGCGGCCGTCCTCCCCATGGGCCGCGACCGCCTCGGTGCCGGCCCGGACGTCGATGTTCGGCAGCTGCGCGATCTGCTCGATCAGGTAGTGGGACATCGACTTCTCCAGCGAGCCGCGCACCAGCATCGAGACCCTGTTGGCGTAGCCGCTGAAGTAGACCGCGGCCTGGCCGGCGGAGTTGGCGCCGCCGATCACGACCACGTGCTGATCGGCGCAGGAGCGCGCCTCGGTCAGCGCGGCGCCGTAGTACACGCCGGCTCCGGTCAGCTCGGAGAACCCGGGCGCGGGCATCTTGCGGTAGGAGACGCCGGAGGCGATCAGCACGGTGTTGGCGCTGAGCTCGCCGCCTCCGGTCAGCTCGACGGTGCGCCCCGCGCCTTCGACGCGCAGACCGGTGGCGTCGTTCACCGTCAGCAGCTCGGCGCCCAGACGCTGCGCCTGGATCGTGGCGCGGTCGGCGAGCTCCGAGCCCGACAGCCCTTGCGGGAAGCCGAGGTAGTTCTCGATGCGGCTGGACTGCCCCGCCTGGCCGCCGGTGGCCTCGCGCTCGACCAGCACGGTCCGCAGGCCCTCGGAGGCGCCGTACACGGCCGCGGCCAGCCCCGCCGGCCCGCCCCCGACGATCACGAGGTCGTAGTGGTCGGAGGCGGGGCGCGCCGCGACCCCGACCGCTTCGGCGAGCTCCTGGACGCTCGGCTGCACGAGCACGGATTCGTCCTCCAGGACGACAGCGGGCAGCCGCTCCTCGTCGATCTCGTGCTTGGAGATCAGCTCGCGGGCCTCCGGATCGAGCTCGATGTCGCTCCAGCTCCCCGGTATCCGGTTGCGCGCGATGAAGTCCCGCAGCTCGTGCGTCTCGCGCGAGAAGCGGTGTCCGATCACCCGCAGGCCGCCGGCCGCGAGCCGCTCGCGCGCCTTCCACGTCGTCAGCAGGTCTTCGAGGACCGGGAAGAACTGGTCCTCGGGCGGGTCCCAGGGCTTCAGCAGGTAGTAGTCCAGCGCGACCTCGTTGATCGCCTGGATCGCGGCGTTCGTGTCAGCGTAGGCCGTGAGCAGCACGCGCTTGGCCTCGGGGTAGAGCGTCCGCGCCCGGAGCAGGTAGTCGGTGCCGTCCATGCCGGGCATGCGCTGGTCGGCGACGAGCATCGCGACCTGGTCGCCGCGCGTGTGCATCTCGCCGAGCAGTTCCAGCGCGTCGGCGCCCGAGCCGGCGCGCATGATCCGGTAGCTCTCGCCGAAGCCCCGTCGCAGATCGCGCGCGACCGCCGCGAGCACCGCGGGCTCGTCGTCCACGGCGAGGATCGCCGGATGGCGCTGGCGCCCGTTCTCGGCCACGCTCAGCTCAGCATCGGCGACGGCGGGATGCGCGTGCTGCCGTGGACCTCCGCGATCACCATGCCGATCTCGTCTACGAAGCACCAGGACCACTCTTCGCCCGGCTCCAGCGAGCGGATCAGCGGGTGCCTCTCGGAGCCCGCGTGCTTGCGGGCGTGTTTGCCCGGCGAGTCGTCGCAGCAGCCGACCTTGCCGCACTCGAGGCAGATCCTCAGGTGCAGCCAGACCCCGCCTTCGCGCAGACAGTCCTCGCATCCCGCCACCTCTGCCGGCAGCTCGGTGACCGTGATCGTGTCGAGATGAGAGCAGGAGGGCATGTCTCCAGCATGACACGCAGGCGGGGATCGCGCCGGGCGCGAGGCACGGTTTTCCGTCCGCCTCGCCACTACACTCCCCGGCGGGGATGGAGGTCCCCACGGACCAGGGATGGGACCGCAAGGAGGGTTGTCTCGGCGCCCCCGCGCACAGCCGCAAGGCCCTTCGGGCGCGGACGTCGAGACGCAAGCCCACGCTGCGGGCGGCGCGCGGGGCATCCGAGCGAGGATGCCCGGCGCCGCCCCGCCTGCGCCTCCGCAGCGGCGCGGCGCGCGGCCGCCGCGTCTCAGGGCACGCGGGCGACGGCGTTCACGTGGGTGGTGCGGTGCGCGGCGATCGTGAAGCTCGTCGGCGGCACAGCGACCTGCCCGCCGCCCGCGCTCCGCGAGAACGTCCCCGAGAGCACGTAGCCCCCGGGCGCCAGGGGGAAGACCGCGAAGTGCCCGTCGCGCACGCGCCTGGTGGCGATCGGCGCGCCGGCGGCGGTCGAGATCGTCACGGTGCCCGCTTCGGGCAGGGCGTTGCGGCAACGGGGGCTCGTCTTCACGGGGCCGCCCTGCAGGTAGAGGGCGGCGACGAGCTCAGTCGGTCCGCGGCGCTGTTCGGTGCCCGCGTGCTTGGGGCCCGGTAGCGCGGGCTGCGCGCACAGCGGCTCGACGAAGACCGTCACCGTCCGCGTGCGAGAGCCCCCGCGGGGGCTCTGGCGCGCGACGAGCTGACGCGCGTCGGGGCTCGAGGGCGTCACGAAGCTGCCGTGGGCCGGCAGTTGCCTGACCGTCACGCCGCATCCCGAGGAGCTCAGCGCATGGCGCGCCATGCCGAGGCTCACGCCGGCCACGTCGGGCGCCACACAGCCGCTGCCCGCCGCGGCTGCGCCGCCCGCCGCGGGCAGCGCTGCGACGGTGGCGAGTGCCGCCACCGCCAGGGAAATCGCCTTGTTTCGCGGGCTTTGCATTGCAGGTTTGACCAGGAATGGTGCGAGTTGACAATATTAACCGCAGGTGTCCCGCCTGAAACGGTCCGCTCGCGCGGTTCCGGTCGGAGGAGGTGGCGGGAGGCCCCGGATCGAGCACACCCGCGAGGCCGGGTGTGGCGCGCGTCCGAACCGGGAATACCTCCTCGAAGCTGCGCAACGGAGAGAGTGCATTGAACGCGTCCAGCTCAACCACCCCCTGGGGGCGGCGTAAGCGCCGTTCGCTGCGGCTGCTCGAGAAGCCGAGCGGCCCAGCCGGGCCCGGCCGCGCGGTCGAACGCTGGCTGTTCGTCTGGCGCTGGGAGACCTGGGCGCGGGAGTCGGCGCCCGAACGGCGCCCGCGCGGAGGCTGGGCGCTGACCTATCGCCGGGCGCTGGTCGCAAGCCAGGACGCGCTCGACGACTACGAGCTCGTAGACGTCGCAGCCTGAGTGGCGGCCGCGGTCAGCCGCGCGGCCGTCGCAGCACGACGAGCGCGAACGAGCTCAGCGCCGGGCGCGGGTGGCGCATCAGCTCCTTTACGAAGCGCCGGTAGACCGCGTTCACCGGCGGCACGGGGGCGAAGAACCCGTGACCGAAGAAGCCGACGTAGCGCTCGATCTGGAAGCCGACGCCGCGCAGCCGCGCCAGCTGCCGGTCGCTCGGCCCCCTGCACCAGGAGTAGTGCGCCGGAAACTTGCCGGTTCGATCGGTGGTCCCGAACAGGAGCCGCTGCGAGAGCCCGCTCGGGAGCACGCGGTTGATCGTGAACGGGAGCGCGAACAGCGTCGGGAACAGATGCACGGCCACACCGCCGGGACGGAGCAGCGAGAGCACATGCTCGTGGAAGATGCGCCCGTCGCGCATGTGCTCGGCGGCCCAGCGGGTCATCACGAGGTCAAAGTGCCCTCCCTGCGCGAGCAGCCGCTCGACGGTGTCCGCGCGGAGGATGTCCCCCGCGACCTTCTCGTACTCCGGCGGCGCGAGGGCGAGCTCCTCGGCGTCGATGTCGAGCAGGACGTAGTCGATCTGCTTGCGGGCGATGCGGGCGGCGCTGAGCAGGGGTTTGGCGCCCCCGCCGACGTCGCAGGCGCGCAGCCCGCCGCCCTCGATGCAGCGAGCGATCTCCTCTTCGTAGACATCCATGACCCTCGTGTGGTGCGCGTACTGAACCTCGGGGCGGCGCGGGTCCTGCACGAGTGGGTGCTTGGCGGCGCGCGCGCTCGCGTCTACGTTCGGCGTGGCCACGGCGCAAGCATGTCATGGCGCCGGAGGAGACCGCGTGCCTGGCGGGACCGGCGGGCCCAGGAGCCCGGCGCGCTAGGAGCCATAGCGGCGCATCGCCGCCACCCAGTTGGAGGCGATCTGCCGCTGCGCTTCGGCGAGCGTGACCAGGCCGTCGCAGACCCTGTGCTTCAGCGTCGTCTCGAGCTTGTCCTTGGGGTTCAGGTCGAAGCCGCGCCGCGTGGCGTAGTCCGGCTCGGGCCAGAGGTTGCGCGCATCGTTGACAGCCCCGCCGAGCTCCAGCGGGACGAGATGGTCGTACTCGTAGCGCGAGGCGCCGCTCTCGCCGTACGCGCGCAGGCTGGCGAGCTTCTCGGGCTCGGTCACGCGCTCGGGCGGGCGCACCGTCGCCGTCCATCCGGCGCTGCAGATCGTGCGCGCGATGGTGGCCTGCGTGACGGCGGGGTTCACCGCCCCGGGCGTGCACCGCCGGTCGGGCAGCTGCGTCAGGCCCGAGCCCGAGGCATGGCAGCTCGCCGCCGGCGGCTGGCGCTGGACGACACCCGCGGGCGCGCTCGAGTAGGCCAGCCCCGAAGGCGCGAAGGCCAGCGTGAGCATCGCGGCGAAGGCCGGCGGGCTCATGCGATGTGGGTCGCGGTCATCGTGCGAGCGAGGATCGCACGCGCACGCGACGGCACGCGCCGCCGGCGCGCAGCCGGTGGCGAGAGCCGGGCGCGCCCGCATCGGCGCGCCCGGCCCTGCACGAGGATCCCTTCTAGCGGACGCCCGCCTTCAGCATCGCGAGCTCCACGTCGTACGCGTCCTCTTCCTCACCGGTGGCATTCGGGTGCACCGGCACGCCCGTCGCGGAGCCGATGATCGGTTCGATCCAGCGCACGCCGAGCGGCTGGCACGCGTCGTGGCCTTCGCTCTTCTTGAACGTGTCCACGAAGAACGCGCCGTGGGATTTGGCGCCCGCCTTGATCGCGGCGTTGCCGACCTTCTGCACGCCGCTGCGGAACCACTTCAGGTCGCCTTCCTTCCAGGGGAACTGGGAGAAGCACGTGCCTTTCTTGGGTGTGATGTCCGGGTAGCCGACGACGAACACCTTCGCGTTCGGTGCCAGTTCTTTGATGTGCGCGAGCGCTTCTTCCTG